>Ga0114923_10002042_pt1 | contig 13799 bp, 23 predicted proteins | sample SumtaG_FD_89578 | JGI IMG/M metagenome (GOLD analysis project Ga0114923, IMG submission 89578) | Deep subsurface microbial communities from Indian Ocean to uncover new lineages of life (NeLLi) - Sumatra_00157 metaG | ecosystem: Environmental > Aquatic > Marine > Oceanic > Sediment | place: near... | reverse complement strand
TTAAATTACCTAATTACGCCTCAATGGCCGATATTAAAGAATTACTACACGATAAGAGTAGAAAAAATCTATTACATGAACAAGAACATCCAGTTCTTATTTAAGGAAATATATATGCGATATAGAATTGAAACAAATGGAAATAAATTTCGTATTCGTTACTCACATCTTGGAATTTTTTGGTGTTTTCTATATGAAAATTGTGGTGAATTTGCAGATATTCAATATTTTGCTAATTTACGAACAGCTCGATATCGAGTACATCAATTAAAACACCCAAATGTTTGGAAAATAGTCCGTGATTGTCAAGGAGATATTACATGAGAATCGTCGTAGAAATTTGTCGCACAAGTAGTCGCACAGCATTTATTCTTGTTGAAGGTAATAAAACTCTTCCTGAGCTTAAAGAGTTAGCTGAAGAAAAGGCACGTACTTATAATTTTAACCTAGAAAAAGAAGGTTTAATTGGATATGAAGTCACCGGTGTAGAGGTACTTAAACTATGAGTAGCAAAATAATTTTTGAAAATAGCTATGCTTGGGATGATGTTTGCGAACTTGGAAGCAATGTAGCAACAGCTTATGAGCAAAGTGATTTAGATTGCCCCTTTTTAGGACAGATTAAAGTACTTATGTGGTACGAACCATCTTCTAATGAAATAAATATACAACGTCAAAAAGATGGCTTTCTTGCTCGACCGTCTTTACATAAAGAGTTAGAAAATTGGGATAAGCAAGATGAGGCTTCTCGTGATCTACCGTAGTATTTGGTGGAAAAAAGGAACACTTCATATTTGTACTCGAAATTATGATAAAACACCTCGAACTATTGATGATATGTTGATTGTTTTAAAGAATTGGCAATTTTTTCGACAAGCTAGTTCTTCCTTACATGACTGGGAATCCCAACAAGGAGACCATACTTGTCAAAAATGTGGCTCTTGGATACCGGGCTATACTACCTATGCCGAACTACCTCTTAGAGGTTGTAATAACTCCCGTTCCCTTGTATTGATCGGCGCTCCGCGCCTACAGTAGTCACGTAGGAGAAAAACATGTTTACAAATCTTGGAAACATCGCTTTACCTCTTGCTGTGTGGCTAGCAGACGATGACTACGACCTAATACCCAGAAAGAATATGATTTCCGCTACTTCTTTACTTAAACCCATGAAAAGTCTAGTACTAAGTCAGAGAATAGCAGAGATGAAAATAGCTACTGTTATTGAATTACAAGACCAAATACCCTCTCGCCTGGGTACAGCCATTCATGCCGGCGTAGAAAATGCCTGGCGAGATGGTCGTTGGCGTAAAACTATGCTCAGCTTAGGTCATCCTCAAAGTTTAATAGACCAGGTTCATGTCTATCAAGATGTCATGCCTGATCTGAATAAGATTGATTTCGATGCCTATAACATCTTTATCGAAATCCGTACCGAAAGAAATATAATGGGATACTCTATCTCAGGTCGATTAGATTTTCTCCAAAATGGTAGAGTTGCGGACGTTAAATCAACTAAAGTTTACAATTGGATCAAGGATGGCAACGATAAAAAATACGCTATGCAAGGATCCATCTACCGTTGGTTAAATCCAAAAATCATTCTTAGTGATCAAATGGATGTACACTATTTCTTTACCGATTGGGAACCATTTACTGCTGCTAAAGATAAAAAATATCCCAACTGTAAAATTATGACACGTACTTTACCATTAATGCCTATACCACAAGTAGAGCACTTTATACGCACTAAAATTATTAAATTAGAGTCCCTATTACCTCTGAAAGAGGTAGATATGCCTCGCTGTACACCGGAGGAAGTATGGCAACAACCTACTAAATATGCCTATTACAAGAATCCAAATAAGATGGCTCGAGCCACAAAAGTATTTGATTCCGATTTTCAAGCCACAACACGCTATGGAGAGGATGGTAGTGTGGGCACTGTCGTTACACGCCCAGGAAAGGTAAAATTTTGCCGTTACTGCCCTGCCCGTCCTATCTGCCAACAAGCTGAAGGTTACACACAACAAGGCTTATTGGTAGAATAATTGGAGAATGGAATGGATTATAGTTCATTACCCTTCCACCCTACAATGGAAAAAATTGTAGATTTACTTCGCAGAAAAACCCAGAACGAAGATCCAATTTTCTTTCGCCTTATGGTGTCCTATTATTTCTGTAAGCTTGCAAGTATGATGAGATGCAGTGTACAGATTGCTGAGACCCAAAAAATACCAATCAACATGTATGCCATAAATTTGGCACCTTCAGGATCTGGTAAAGGCCATTCTATTAACATCATCGAAGACCAGGTTATTAATGCTTTTCGACATAAATTCTTGGAGACAACTTTTCCTCTTGTTGCAGAGCGCAATCTAGCAGAAATTGCTGTACGAAGAGCTCAAAAAAATGCCTCAGATCAGGATGATGAATTGGTTAGAGCCCAAATGGAATTTGAAGAAATGGGCGCCTTACTTTTCTCCTTTGATTCAGCCACATCAGCTGCACTAAAACAAATGCGAACCAAATTACTAATGGCTAAAGCTGGTTCTATGAATCTGGAAATCGATGAAATAGGTTCCAATTTACTTGGTAACGGAGAGGCTATCGACGCCTATCTGGAACTCTTTGATGTTGGTAAAATCAAACAAAAGCTAATTAAGAATACTCGAGAGAATGTCAGGAGTGAAGATCTATTTGGATCCACACCCACAAACATGCTTCTTTTTGGCACACCTACGAAACTTCTAAATGGATCTAAAACTGAAGATGAATTTTACGATCTTTTAGAAATTGGTTATGCTCGCCGATGCTTCTTTGGTTTTTGTCGACGCCGGCTTACTCGAGGTGGCCAAAATGCCCAGGATATCTATGATATCTATAATGATGCTCCATCTATAAAATTTCTGGCTGGCTTAGCAGATTCACTAGGTATGTTAGCTGATGCTTCTAATTTTCATCAAATTATTCCAATGAAAAAAGCAGAAAGTTTAGTACTTTTTGATTATCAGTTACACTGTCAAAAAATTGCAGATCAACTTTCTGAATATGATGAAGTACAAAAAGCTGAAATAGCACATCGATACTTTAAAGTCGCTAAATTAGCTGGAGCCTATGCATTTATTGATAAATCTCCATATATCAAGATATCTCATCTACAAAATGCTATCGCCATGGCAGAACAATCTGGTGATGCTTTTGTGAGAATGATGAAGCGTGATCGACCCTATATCAAGCTGGCACACTTCCTTGCAAGTACACCAAATCCACTATCTCATGCAGATCTGGTTGAAGATCTCCCATTTTATCGGGGAACAGAACAGCAAAAAAGAGAAATGTTGAATTTAGCTGTAGCACATGGATATAAGCACAATATTTTCATTCGTCGAGAGATGGTAGATAATATTGAATTTATCTCTGGAAAATCTGTACCCGAAACTGATCAAGATCAGATTATTGTATCCGCCAGTAAAGATATAACCACTGGATACTCAACACATCGGGTATCCTTTACTCAATTACATAACTTAATTGCTCAAGATAATTTCCATTGGGTTACACACGCACTCAGAGATGCTTATCGAGATGAAAACCACGTTATACCAGGTTTTAATCTTGTTGTACTAGATGTTGAAGCGAGTGTATCCATAGACACTGCTCAATTATTATTAAAAGAATACAAATTCTTGCTCCATACCACAAAACGACATACTGTCGATGATCATCGATTCCGAGTTATTATACCTTTGAGTCATACTCTGGAATTAAGTGCTAAAGATTATAAAGAATTTATGCACAATATCTATGATTGGCTCCCCTTTGATGTAGACCGCCAAACTTCGCAAAGAGCACGTAAGTGGTTGACACATAAAGGTAAATATTGGTATAATGATGGATTACCGCTGGACGCATTACAGTTTATTCCCAAGACAAAAAAGGCCGAAGAATTTCGGACTATTATTTCAACTCAGGCAAGCTTAACGAATTTGGAGCGTTGGTTTCTCAACAATACTATTGATGGAAACCGAAATAACCAATTGATCAAGTATGCTTATGCATTGATTGATATGGGTCAAGATCTTCCCTCTATTCAAAATAATGTAATGGCTCTGAACAGTAAACTCAAAAACCCATTGAAGGAAAATGAAATTTTAGCGACTGTTCTTTCTTCGGCAACCCGTAAATTTCATACAAAAGGATCCTCTTCATGAATCAAAATTGTCTATTAATTGCCGGAGCTTCAGCTGCCGGTAAAACGGCCTCTCTCAGAGATATTACAAATCCTGCGGGAGTTTTATATTTAAATTGTGAAGCAGGTAAACAATTACCATTTCCTTCTAAATTTAAACAGAAAATTATCACAAATCCCCTCACTGTTTTTGAATACTTTGATGCTGTTGAAAATCAACCAAATTGTCATACTATCGTCATTGATACATTAACCTATCTTATGGATATGTTTGAATCTGTATTTGTAATCAATGCAACAAACACAATGCAGGCTTGGGGCGAATATGCTCAATATTTCAAGAAATTAATGCAGCACTATGTAGCAAATTCTACAAAAAATGTAATCTTTCTGGCACATACCATTAATCAAATTAATGAAAATACTGCTGACATGGAAACCTTTGTAAAAGTGAAAGGTTCTACCATGAATACCGGCGTAGAATCATACTTTAATAGTGTACTAGCCAGTAAGAAAGTTCCTTTAAGTACATTAGAAGGACAAAAGAGTAAATATTTAACTATTACCGATTTAGAGACAGAGTTAGGCTTCAAATATGTCTATCAAACTAGCTTAACTCGGAAGACCTGCCATGAAAGAATTCGAGGCCCTATGGGTATGTGGTCACCAAAAGAGATATATATTGATAATAATGTCCAATTGGTCTTGAATAAATTCAAAACTTATTACGGTACGCCGTAATTTACTGCTGGCTTTGCCAGTTTACTACTGCTCATTACAGGAGACCCTTATGATTGAGCTGAATAACTTGAAACTCGGCGATGATGTCGAAAACCAAGATGAAGACTATGTACCAGGTGGTGACTTTTCACTTCCAACTGGTGTTTATCCGATGCTGATTGATATGGCCTATCTGGGTGAATCCAAGAGTGGAGCAATGAATGTCACTGTACATTTAAATGAAGTTGGAGGTAAACGAAAATTACGTGAAACCTTCTATGTAACCACCCGTAAGGCTGCCGACGGAACTCGGCGCAATACTTACATTGACAAGCGTTCTCAAAAGGCTCGCCCATTACCAGGTATGGCTACCATGAATGGTTTGGCACAAGTAGCTTGTAGTGGTAAGAAACTGCATCAATTGACTCCTGAAGAGAAGACAATTAAGCTTTGGAATTTTGAAGCGAAAGCAGAAGTCGCTACACCCGTTTCTGCACTTGTAGAAATGATTGGTGAGCCGGTTTTGGTCGCAGTCATTCGGAAGCGTGAAAATAAGCGGAAGAAAGTTGGTAACGACTATGTCGATACTAACGAAGCTCAAAATCTCAATGAAGTGCAAAAGTTTCTCCATCCTGATGGCACAACTGTAGCTGAAAGAATGGCCGGCGAAACTGCACAACCTTGGAAAGCTAAGTGGGAAAAGCAATTTGATGGTGAGTATGTCAAAGACACTTTTACTGCTGTTCCTGGAAATGTTGAAGCCGCTAGTGCTGATGCAGCTGTTGCAACTTCAGGTGAAGTGGAAGATTTATTCGCCACTCCAGCAACTGATGCTCCAGATCCAGAGCCAGCTGTCGCCGAAGATACACAAGCTGTAGAAACGACCCAAGCTGAAGCGTAATGGGTTATTTCATAGGAGTAGATCCTGGAGTCAAGGGGGCCTTGTGCCTCCTTGACACTTCCAACTCATCCTGTGAATTCCATCTAACACCGCGACTTGATCCTCTTATTACCGCAACAACTGTTTTAAATTGGATACAATCAATCCCTAAATCTCGCATTATTGGACTTGAAGATGTACATTCTATATTTGGTGCATCCGCTAAGAGTAATTTTCAATTTGGTCGAGCTTGTGGTGAAATTGCAGCTGTCTGTAATATATCAGGATTCGGAGTAGATTGGGTTACTCCAAAAGTTTGGCAAAAAACTGTCGGAATTTCTTTTCCACCAAAATCTGCACCAATGCAACGAAAGAAAATTACGGCTGCTCGGGTAGCTGAATTATACCCCAATGCTATGATTTTTGGCCCAAAGGGTGGATTACTAGATGGAAGAGCAGATGCCCTCATGATTGCTCATTTTATGAGTTTGAAATACGAAGGAGGTTTACTATGACACGTCAAAGACGCAGACTTAGTCGATTCCGTAAACGAATGGGCGCCACACCTAAGTTTTTACCTGGTAATCAGTGCGGTGAATTCAATATTCTTGAATATATAGGATACACGGCTATCCATCCTGTAAAACACTCCTGGTTATCGCAAGAACATCACTGGTATAAAGTTCGTTGTTCTTGTGGAACCTCTGAAACCCATACACAACAGCAATTAACGGACAAACGACGACTTCGGTCTTGCGAAAATTGTCGTAATAACGTTCTCAATTTAAGAAACAAGGAAATTTTATGAAAATTCATCTCAATCAATGCGAAATCGAAGAAGCCATTACTGACTTTATAGCCAATAAAGGTCTGGATTTATCCAATCAAGTTACTAATATTGAATTAACTGCTGGACGTGGCTCAAATGGTCACTATGCAGATATCGATCTTGATGACAGAGTAGAAATCGAGCGCGGTGACACCGCAGACAACAATCCTTTTGATACTGATGAAATGCCTGAAACACTTTCTCCATTTTCGGATGGAGAAAATGAAGTCGATAATTCCAACGACTAATAGTAATCTGGGCCCGAAAGGGCCCAGTTTGGAGCTACTATGAAAAATTCTTTATTAGCAATAATTTACGTAATAGGTGGCATGTTTGTATTAGCTTTAGCACCTATTCTTGCAGTAATAGGAGCATCCGTAGGCGGACTAATTTTTAGTATTTGGTTCATTAAAAAGTTACTTGATACTGATTTGGAGATAGACACATGAATGAAACAGAACAAGAACAGACGGAATTAGAGCAAATGCAAGAAAAATTACAAACTGCTGAAAACGAGATTAATCGTTTAAATACATCTCGAATAGGCCTTTTAAAACAACATACTAAGTTAGCTGAAATTCTTCGTGGGATCATGACTGCCAGTTTAGAAATTGTAGCAACTGCTCGCGATGCATACAAAGATTATGTAACATATAGTGAGCAGTTCGTTGCAATTGAGACTAAAGCAGTAATAGGAGATGCTCATGGTGAAGCTGAAAGTTCTACAGGAGAAGGCGGTAATGATGAAGGTGCCAAACAACCCGACGAAATCCTTACAGCCGGAAACCCCACAGATCCCGCAGCTCCCACCGTTTAATTGGCATTGGCTCGATGTAGACACTCTACGTGGTCAAAATTTAGGATTCCCAAATACAATTACTCTTCAAATTGCAAAAAGCTATTCTCTGTTAATAATTTCTGCAATTAAAGCCTTTAAAAATGAATTTGCAAGATGCTATGAAGATCCTGAAAATGATATTCAAACTGAATTAGTAGATGCAGTTTATATTGTTGATAAATTAAATGATACAGCCTGTACCAAATTTGTATTAGGTGGAAACGATATTGCTTTTGAAATGAATTATCTCGATTCACCAACGCGTATCATGATTCTAACTCTGTCACTTGAATTTCAGGAAACATATCACTAGAGGAAATATTATGAATAGGATAAAATGGGTAATCTTCCCTGTTGGTATGTGGTGGGCATTCAAATTAGTAGCTTCTAATGGTACTGTCATGCTCCGCTCATCCAAGAAGAACTACGCAAGTCGGCGTAGTGCCCAAGTGGCAATTGGAACCTTGACACGCTTAGTGATTCAAAAGCCAATTATTACATTTGAGGATAAAGACAATTCAGTTCCTTTCTAGGAGTATTTTATGAAACCTCTTTCTCTTGAACAACTTATTCCCTATGCTTCCACTATGGAAGCTAAATATCTCCAGGCTATTATCAAAGAAGGCTCTCAGCGTAAAGCGGCTTTAGTCTTAGGTCGATCCAAAAGTACTGTACAGTCTGCCGTAGAACGTGTACGAATGAAAGCTGCTCGCCGTGGTGCTGCTCCAGAATTAGGACTTCATTATCCGGCGCCAGCCGGAATGCAGGCTGAATCTTCTATCTTACGAGATGCACAGGGCAATATTAAATTATCCTGGACAAAGAATCGTCAAGACCGTGAACAATTCATGGAAGCTATGATTGCAGCTGCAGATGCTATGTCTTCTGATATACCAAAAGAAAAACCAGTTAAACCCCAATCTATAATTGTTCCTGATGCCGATTTATTGAATCTTTTTGTTATTACCGACTACCACTTAGGAATGAAATGTGATGCAGAAGAAACTCAAGTCGAAAATGGTAATTGGGACATGCACATTGCAGAAGACCTATTGGTACGCTGGTTTGGTGAGGCTATTAAATATTCCCCAGATGCTGAAACCGCCGTCTTCGCGCAATTAGGAGACTTCCTACACTGGGATGGTCTAGATGCAGTTACTCCTATGAGCGGTCATGTACTTGATGCAGACGATCGTTTTCAAAAACTTGTACATGTATCAATCCGAGTACTCCGTAGAGTTATACGGATGCTCTTGGAAAAACATGACCATGTATATATGATCATGGCAGAAGGTAACCATGACATGGCCAGCTCTGTCTGGCTCAGAGAGATGTTTGGAGCTCTCTACGATAACGAACCCCGTATTACCGTGGATATGAATCCAGATCCATACTATTGTCATGAATTTGGTGATAATACTCTATTCTTCCATCATGGCCACAAAAAGAGAGTTAATAACGTCGACGACGTATTTGTAGCTAAATTCAGAGAAGCGTATGGTCGTACTAAATTCTCTCATGCTCATATGGGACATCTGCATCATGAAAGAGTCTTAGAAACTAAACTAATGACTGTAGAGCAACATCAGACCCTTGCTTCTAAAGATTCTTATGCAGCCAGAGGTGGCTGGATGGCGAATCGATGTGCCAGGGCAATCACCTACCACCGAAATTTCGGTAAAGTCATGTAATATTCCATCTCTCCAGAAATGTTAAATGCGCTATAGGAGAAATATATGAAAACCGATCTAGACGTTAAACTGGAAGCTTCACATCGACGCTTCCTTTGGAGACTATGTACTTTCGTTACAATCTTCTTAATCCTTTGGTTTGGAGCTGCACAATGAACCCTGTAGATCTCGCGGTTTGTGTCAAGGTAGCTTTAAATGCAGATGAAGAAACTCTTGCTAGAGCTTCCATGAAAGCACAATTAGCTGAAAAAACATTACCGGAAATATACCGCCCTTACATGGACTCTTTCCGAGCAACTGGATATGTCATGCCAAGTGGTTGTATTCCACACGCTACTATGAGTGGTGGAGACTACTGCTACTCTGCTATGCATGACTTAACTGACCATCCACATACACATTGGCATGTCTGGGGCGGTATTAGTACTGGGGCCGTCTGTGGACGGGCTCCAAGAGGTGGTGATCGAGGTGTTACTTATTATGACTGCGGTGTTTGGACAATTGCTCATGAACTAGGTCACAATCTAGGTCTTGGACACGCTGGAACTATTACAATAGATGGTATTGTTGTAGCCTATGGCGATAGAACTTCCTTTATGGGAAGTGGCGCCACTAGAAGAGGCTTTAATGCTGCTAATTTAGTAAAACTAGGCCTATACCATACATTAGAGAAAATTATCACTAGTGGAGAAATAACCCTAGTGCCATTAGAAAGAAGCCGGCACTCTATGGGTTTACAAGAACTACAAATTGCTCAAGTTGGTAATTTTTACCTATCTACTCGAACAACCATTGGTCATTACCACCGTTTATCTAAAGCATATACTGGAGCTGCCTTTGTACACAGCCTCAAACCGAGTGCTGCTACATTAAGACACTTTCCAGATTTACGGCCAGGTAAAATAGCTCCAATTGGTAAGAGTACCGGTGAAGTAAAATACCTTAATTACGATCCAGACACACAAGCAGTAACTCTTGAAGTTTCTGTTTAGGAGGATATTGTGATGGGTAAAAGATTAGCTGATTGTTGCATACATCATATATGGGTTGACGCAGGCCAGCCAGACTTTTCCTGTCCATATTGTAAGAATGAATCCCTTAAAGCAACCATTGAACGGGTGCGTCCTTACTTGCGACACAAAATTGATTGTGACAATAACATATCAGGCATTAAAGGTTGTGATTGCGGATTTAAAGCACTGGAGCAGAAATGAACATATTTGAATTAGTACAGGTTCATGAGATGGGTAACTATGCTGAAATAGTTATACGTAATAAAGATGATTCTATTGTTTATGCTGGAAATCTTAAAGCTGTACCTAATCCACAAGACTACACACCATCCCGGAGAAATGTAATGAGTAAGGAATATGATTTAATGACTGCTTTTGATAAAAAGCTTAAAGAATTACATAATTTATATCGAGAAATTGTTACTACTCCTCAAGCATCGTTAGCTGAAACTTTACGATTAAAATGTGAATTAGCTCACTGTAAAATTGTTATTAAATCTCAAAATCGAGTACTGGAAAATCAAGATGAAGAAGTAATTAAACTTCAGCGTGTAGAAGAGCTCTATACAACCTGGGAAAAAGAGCAAAATAGTTGGGATCCCGATGGCATAGTTGTATGGCGAAGTACTATAAAAAGACGTATGACACAACTTCGTAATGTGCTGAATCTCTGATGCTTAATTCAGAATTTTGGGTAGACGGGCCCAATGGCCAAGGTTTTCATCGTGTTGGAAATTTTTGGTATTGGTATACATTCACTGAAGGAGAATTTCACCGTAGATACTTCTTTAGTAACATGGATGGATCCAGTCAAAATGGTTGGTATCAAATTTTTACTACTCGAGATGGTAGATTTGAAGATTCAACTATGGCAGTAGCTGAAACTGTCGGTTGGGCTAGAGTTACTGTAGAAGAAGATAAACTTCGCTTCTTCTATAAAATGCCCACTGAATATGGTATTGGAGATATTCTTCTTACCAACCTTATATCCGGTGTAGGTAATGCTTACGGTGTTCCTGGAAATAAAGACGGCTTAACATTACTCCAAACAGACAACAGATGCTTTGCTGTCTGGTACGGATATGGAGAAAAGGGCGATATTTGGAAATATAAAGCTGCTAACCAGACACAACGCTGGTGGCTTTGTAGTGGATTTCAGGTAGATCAAGACTACCTTCTCAAAGTTCGAGAGGCAGTTAATGGAACCTGGCGATGCTTTTACACACCCAATGAAGAACATTGCGGATTAGGGGACGATAATATTGGTCTTTTGCTAACACCTGTCGGAGATTCTTTCAGAGTTACATACAATACTACTATGGGTACTGGTTTTGTACTCATGAAACCCCTGTTATAAGTCCATTTGCTCCATGCGAAAGCATGATGAGTCAATAGTCCAGTTGATCGCTCTGGATGATGAGAATGCCGGTCGCACCGGTTATCAAAAGCGTTGAATTCAAGTCTTGACCCTGGGAGGTTCGATCCCTCAAGTTGGTCGTAACCGGCGCACCTAATGGCAGGTACAGGGTCTTATTTAACTAGGGTCTATTTAGAGGGAGCCTGTAGTTTGTAGTGAAGGTCATGAACAAGTAACTACAAGTATGTGTGATTGTTGGGCCGTGCCGCTCAGATCATCGCAGGCTCTACTCTAAATAGGCCTTAGGGTGTGAGGGCGATATTGGCTTAAGCGTCAGCGGACTGTAAATCCGTATTCTGCTAGACAGGGTGATGGTTCGATTCCATCCACACCCACCATTCATCAGGAGGATCTATGAGTATTTTAAACGGTTTAGATTATATGGCAGAAATATTTGCTGGAATGGCAGTTTTACTTGCTATAGGTATTTGTGCATTAAGTATTTATGATACAAAATTCATAAATTCACTTGAGATTGAGGTAGCTACAGCAAATATTGAAATAGCAGAGTTAACTACCAGAAACGGAGAATTAACAGAAGAATCAGCTGAATATTTAGCGGCAATAACCAACTTTGGTCTCATTTGTATTCAAAGTGGCACTTTCACTGTAAGAAATGTAACATATCTCTGTGCTGCAGTTCAAAAAATTACTAATCCACCAATACCAAAAATTAAAAGGCAAGAGATATGAGTCTTAAACCATATGTCGTTGTTAAATCTTCTTTAGTTTTTAATGAACAAAATTGGTCATCAGACCATTATTTAGGTCATAAAAGAACTATGGAACAAGCCATTAATGAACGTCGTAAAAAAATAGTTCGTCAACAAGAATTACTTACTTTAGAAATATCTGCTTTAAGTGCAGAAGAGCGCCGACTAGCCTTATTAAGATCAAAATTTGCTGCTGAAAATAATTCAGTTTAAATCAAAGTTTGAATCACAGTCGTCTAAATGACTGACTCAAGGCACCCTCGATTACGCACACGCCGAAACAGGGAAATGCAGGTTCAACTCCTGTCTGTGATTTTTTAATTTTAAACCGAGAGGAAAAAAGAGATGAATGATACAACAGTAAAAGAAGTAACATATCCGCAATGTGAACGAGTAGCTGAAGTACGTCCCCAATGTGAGGCTATCAGTGATTTTTTAAATTGGGCAGAAGCCGAAGGTATGGTTTTATGCTCTATGGATGGGGCTCTTGAAAGTGAAATTGTAAGAGGTCGTCCCCAACTTTATGCTGACTTCTTTGGAATTGATCGTACTGAACTTGAAAAAGAACGACGTGCTATTATTTTAGCCCATCAAGAATCTCAAACAGTTCCTGCATAGCAAAAGGCCCCAGAACGGGGCCTATGCTTAGTTCGGTAGGGCTAGTGCTTTTACGCGCCCCAGAACTCCAGAACAAATATACCACCAGTGTAAGTACCAACCACACCGGCTTCACCATTAGCAAGATAGATATACTGATCGGCAGCAGGGAGTGCATCCAGGCTGAGCGGAGTAGCTCGAGCACCAGCAGCAGCTGAACCCTTGTTGTACAGGATAGTTTCATCCAAAGCTGTGATCAATGTATCAAATACACCAGTAGCTTCCGTGGCTGACCAGAAGTTAACATCATCTGCGCCAGTAGCCGGAGTTTCCAACCAGGTTACCTGACCATCAAAGAGCGTGCCATTCAAAGCGGCAGTAATTTGACACAGATAAGCGGGGCCTACCAGAGTGACAGTGACATCATCGATATCATAATCAGCAGCGGCATCTGAAGTGAATTTCAGATTCGTAGTATCAGCTGCTACAATCCGTTCAACGAATGTAGCATCAGATCCACGAGAAGTACCATTGGTTCCACCAATTGACATAACACAAGTACCAGCAGCAAAGCCGCTCATTGTGTAAGTGACTTCATAGGTTTGACCAGCAACAACTGTCAAAGCAGCAGCTGGCTCAAGAACACTACCTGTACCAGGAGCTGCAGTAGCTATCGTACCTGGAAGAGTCCAGTCCGCACCCTTCGTCCAATCGGTATCACCGGTAAAAGTACCGTTGACAACAACATCAGCACCTTGGGCACCAATAATGTCATCATCTGTGGTTGAGCCTTTCAATCCAGTCATATCAACAAAAATTCGAGTCTTATAGAAGTCTCCAATTTTTTCAACAGACGTGTGAATGACTGTGCTTGCACCCTGGGTAATACCCAGACCTTCTGCTATAGCCG
>Ga0114923_10002041_pt1 | contig 13802 bp, 16 predicted proteins | sample SumtaG_FD_89578 | JGI IMG/M metagenome (GOLD analysis project Ga0114923, IMG submission 89578) | Deep subsurface microbial communities from Indian Ocean to uncover new lineages of life (NeLLi) - Sumatra_00157 metaG | ecosystem: Environmental > Aquatic > Marine > Oceanic > Sediment | place: near... | reverse complement strand
AGAAATAAATTTATCGGAAATAAAAAAGATATTTATAAAAAGGGAGGGTTGAATGGACATAGAATACCTAGGAACGCCTTTCACTCACATCAATAGAGAGGTTGTTGAGTTGCGTTATAATCTCATTACAAGAGCCGCAGGCGCATTAATACTACAACAAAGAATAATCCTCTCGCCAATTACTCACTGTCATCCTATAGCAAAACTATTAACGTTTCCGATAGATTACAAATACTGGAGGCATATAAATAGAGCTTATATTCGAGCATCAAAAAAGTTTCTAATCTTGACTCTTCCGGGATGGTTAGAATCCAAAGGCCTTACAGCTGAACGAGAATATGCCTCTTCCCTCGGCATTCCTCTTGAAAAGATCAATCCAACCGATGTCGGTATCAGTGAGGAGATGATATGCAACCTAATCAGCCTCCAAAGCGAAAGCGAAAATTAGGTGGGGGCTGGCTGGCAGCATACCGAGATTACATTGTAAAGCAGGAATCACCCGACATATTCCATTTTTGGGTAGGATGTCAAATGATATCAACCGCCCTAAAGCGAAACGTGTGGATAGATCGGGGAGCTTACAAAATATATCCCAACCAATACATTATTTTAGTTGCCAAGTCAGGAGCCTCTAAGAAAAGTGCAGCTATGGATATTGGTCTTGATCTCATCCGAAACGTCAAAGAGCTGCGAGTTTTATATGGACGGATGACAGTAGAGGGATTAATCGATTATATGGATCATGCTTCTATTCGTCCTGATGGCAAGATCTCGCCAGATGGAAGTGTTTTAATTCAAGCGGATGAACTAGCGTATCTCTTTGGAAAGCAATCGTATATTTCAGATCTTCTTGACTTTCTCACAGCTGCATATACTTCTCGAGCACGACTCGACTTTCTTACAAGGAATAAAGGATTCCGTACAGTCCGTAATCCATGTCCTTCGCTTATGGCTGCATGCACCCTAGCTCAGTTAGGAGATATCTTCCCTTCCATAACTCTTGTATCAGGATTCATGGCTCGAACGTTATTGATATACGGAGTAAGAACAAAGAGAGTAGCAAAACCTCTTCTAGATAGGAGTTTAGAGGAATTTTTGATTCATGATCTTGGTTGTATAGCTCAACTATGGGGAGAGTTTAAGATGACACAAGAAGCTGAGGATGCATTTGATGCATGGTATACTCAAATGGGAGATCCACCAACTGGAGACATGGAGTCTTTCTATGAAAGAAGGCATGACCATGTACTTAAAGCAGCTCTTGTATTGTCGGTATCTGAGTCGAATGAAAAAATTATTCGTCTTGATCACTTCGATTCTGCATTAAAGTCTATAGAATTTATTGAGTCGCATTATCCTGTCGCTGTTGCAGCTATAGGAGCAACTCAACAAAGCCTGGTAGCGGATCAGATAGTTGCAATTGTCTCAACAGTATATCCAGAATCCATGTCGCATTCTGTATTACTCCGAAGGATATATAAAAGATTAACTTATGGCGCGGCTGAGTTTCAGCAGTATATCGATGACTTAAAAGAGACGAAGAGGATTAAAGAAAATGTTGGTACAAAGGGGACCTTTTATAAGATAGCAAATAAAAAGACTGACAAAAAATGATGTGCAATTTTACAGTGTTAAAAATACGGAGATAAAGGAGGAAAAATAAATGGCACAAATGGAACCATTTCAACTCAAGCCAGACGAGATACATCTTTTCATCATAGAGAAAGTATCTGCTCTCGAAAGTCTTGATGAAGGAAAAATACGCAGCTTTTGTGAAAAATGGGGAATGGAAATGCCCTTGGAAGCAGACACCTTTTGGGTAGGCGTCCATGTCGCAAGAGCATTAGATTTTAATGTATCACGTGACAAACGTGGAGATAGCGCTCTATGGCTATCGAAGAAAAAGATCGATCTAAAAGATTATATCGATTAGAACATCTCACAAAAGCCCTTAGCAACTAAAAGTGTTTTACGAAACATATCCTCGGTAAAATCCTTCGTTTTAGTTGCTCCATCGATTCTTTGCATAACAAGAGCCTCTGCTTGATCGTAACCAATGATCTTTAAAAGATTTATTACAGCTATAGATAGTTTAGGAGTATCTGTATACTTATCAGCTAAATACGTAAGTCCAGTCTCCAGGAGAATCTGGGCTTCAAGCATATCTTCAACTGTAGCAAATCTTTCACAGTAAACTTTTGCAGCAGGTGCAATCTCTGGTTTTGCTATGATTAAAATGGTAGCAAGGCCGTTACCTGCAGTTCGAATAATGGCATCTTCTTGATTTGGATCAAGCTGTGCTCCTGAGCACCCAACAAACAACAGTGATACTAACATCGATAAAACAAACAACTTTTTCATAATTTATCCTCCTAGATAAATAGTTCGATTATGTACTTGAAGATGAATATGCCATCCTCGCCCCGTGTTATGATATTTTGCACATTTAAATCGTGGTCTTTTAGGATCATAAATCCAATGTTTATTAATATCATCACATACTGATTGTGGATCTTCGAGATTAAGGCTTCGAATATCATTAGCTCGACATGGAATAGTACAGTGAATCCCAGAATCTTTAGAATGAATTTTTTCTCTTCTATATCCACTAGTGAACATCCAACTAGAATATCTAACACAACACCATTGATTTAGGTCAATTAACTTAGGATGATAAGGCACACTCATAAGAGCATTCAAAACTTTATAATTTTTAATCTTGATTGAGTCGCTCATCTTGTCACCCTCGCACCATTTTCATCTAATCCTTTATGACCATGAGAATTGATAACACTCCATTGATCAGCATCTACAGCTTCAATAGTTACAAGACGTTTATCACAACTTTTAACTTGAGCTGTAAGTATGTTCTTAATATCATCTTTAACGCTGGTAACATGAACTCTAATAATCCATATAGCGACACCTAACAACACAATGTTACCCGCCCACGCCATCCAAGGTATCCCTTCCATCAGTTACCTCCTCATTCTTTACTTCAAGAAGTTCTACATATTCTTGAGAGTCGAGATGTTCGATTAGCTTTACAAATCCATTTTTAACCTCTTCTGATCTATTTCTTGCGCTTGCTGAGTCAATTTGACATCCGCGGATCGCACCTTCTACATATGGAAAATATTTCACAAGTTCATCTAAGACATTGATTTCCATCTTCTCGGTATGTTTAGGTGGATCACCAGGCTTGCGAGGAGAAATCTCCATCAACATCATCCGCTTGAAGGTGAGATCTAATTCTTCACGAAAAATGGATCGAATCTCTTCTTTATCTTTTTTAGACAACATATTAAGGTTGATTCGCCTTCAAAGAAACATCTGTTTTACCTATAAAAAATGCGCCACAGTTTTGGCAATCATAAGAAAGTACAGCCTTCCCATCTTTATCTGCTCCTACAGAAAGATGAGGCTCTGTAACAACATTACATTCGGGACATTCTACATCAGGATCTTCACCACTGACATATTGATTACCATGTCTAATTACTTCTAATTGCATTACCATTATTTATCCTCCTTTTATACATCTGGACCTTGCAATGTACCAACAGCTGCTGAAGGACGAAATGTAGTACCTCCATGACTATGAGCACCATCGCCTCCAGTAGGTTCAGTATCTACTCGTGACCCTTCCCCCACATCTACTCGATTATTATCCATTATAAAGCCTACTTGTGCCTCAGTTGTGATAGATGCAATTAATTCATGATCATGTGAAGGCATATCATCAACTTGAAGGGTATAGCTAGGCCAAGTCCATGTTTCAACACTATCTGGATTTCCTCCATCAACATTGTATGCATTTGACCCTCCCTTGAGAGATAAAACTTTATCAGTAAGTCCTGCAATTAGCGTCATCCCTGGCGCAGCATCATTTCGATACATCCAGACTTTGCCTTCTGCATCCCACGCTAATACCGCAAGTGCATTTATTGCATCAACAAGACCTTTACTTGTTACTGCACGTGTGGTATCCGCTCCAACTAAGGCTTCTGCCTCTGTTGCAAGTTCTACAACACCCTGCTCTGTTGTTGATGCCGAATGATAATTACGAAAGACTTCATACCAATCAGTACCGATACGAAGAAAGATTATAAACTTTTCGACATCATCAAGAGAATAATCAATATCATCGATTAAATGCAACTGTCCTGCACCACCGGATTCATGCTTCAAAACAACTGTACGAGCATCATCTTCTGCATAAATTATAAGAGGACTACCTTCATCAAGATTTGTTGTTAGGATATTATCAAGTTCATCAGAAGCTGCATCGGTTTGTGTATCAACTGAATGAAATCCCGTAGTTGGTGTTATTGAACCAGCCGCAATCGTTAGTTCGCTTGATGCTGATCCTCCCATGCGTTCAGAAATAAAATCTCGTAGGTCTTCAAATGCGTCCTTCATTTCTTGATGTGTCCGAGCTGCATTTTCAAGATATCCAGAGGCTGGTAATGTAGTCATTCTAATCCTCCTTAATAACCAGTTACTTGAGCATCTATTAATCCAGTAGTTTGAACATCGTCTTTATCATAAACTTTGATCAAAGGTCCTGTAGTTATGTTTTTATCTATCACTATTATAGAACGTGCAGCACCTGCGTCATCCTGTAAAGTCACAACAACATTAGTTATATCTCGATACGTCTCTGTTATAGATAATCGAGTTCCTGCAGGAGATGCAATGCTTACATCCTCAAACTTCTCTACGATGTCGGGAACATCTAGATCAAGCGCAAAGTCATAGATCCATCCACGAATACTACTTGCTCCAGTCACAACCTTGAAGCTATATTTCCATTCTTCTACTGCTATGCTTCCTGGCCACGATAACCAATCAGTTGCTCTATTGGCATCTACAAATTCGAGATCTTCAATAATACCTGACCAAAGTTCACCTCCACCGCCACCATCGTCATAGCCAATCATCCAGCAAAGATAACGGAAATCAATCTTTTCGTTCAAAGTAATTGTTAATGTATCTATTAGATCTCCTGTACCCATATCATTTGAATCATAGATATAACAATAAGCTGTACCAAATGTTCCAAGAGTCTCATCACGAATGATCTTAACCCAATAATCTATATCTGTCGAGATCGGAATCGAACTATCAAATGTCAAAGCACCAGCTTGGCATTCCTCTAAAGTTAACTTATGAGATCCATCACTCTGCTCTGACCAATAGACTGTGAGATAATCATCGGAGGCATTTTCAATACCATATAAATCATCTTCAAGATTAGTTAATGCCCAAATACCACATCGTGCACCTTCTCCAACTCCAATGGATGGACTAGGAGATGGCGAAACAGAAGCCGATGAACTCTGAGACGATGAAGATGACGATGTATAAGAAGGAGAAGGCGAGATTGATAAACTAACACTTGGTGATACACTCGGAGAAATACTAGCACTTGATGATACACTAGGACTAACAGATGGCGATATACTAGCACTAGGAGATACACTTGTACTGGGAGATGTGCTGAGAGATACACTAGGACTAATGGATGGTGATATACTAGGACTGATAGATGGTGATACACTAGCAGACGATGATATACTAGCAGATGGTGATTGACTCGGACTGACTGATGAAGATTCGCTTGCACTAGATGATTGACTGGCACTTGGAGATTGACTAGGGCTGATGGATAGTGATATACTAGCACTTGGAGAAATACTTGCACTCGGAGAAACCGATGACGATGTCGGACCTGTACGTTTTATTTTGACATGAAACTCAAAATCTCCATCAAAATTACCTGCTCCGAGATCACGATTAACCCACACATTCTCATCTGTATCCAGATTAGTTACTGTTATGGTGTTGGCATCTGTTATAACAACTGCAACTTGATCAGTTCCACCTAGAGCAAAATCACCTAAATTGTATGGATTGTATGAATCAATCTGATAGTATATTACCCATGGCTCACCATCAATATCATAACTAAGTAATGCAATAGAAGGAACCATACTACTTGCAGGGATGTATGTACATACATAACTCATAGCAAGATAATTCGTTCCCCAGAATACAGTCTCACTATCTATTGCCCAAAATGTAGTACCGCCATCTACTGCCCAAAAAAGAGTTCCAACACTATCTGCTTTAATATCAGTTCCATCTATAGTTCCATTCGTAATCGTTCCAGGAAAGTTGTTTGCTGCATAATCATATGATATGATAATATTAGAGATAACAGGATCTCCAAGATCCTTAATCAAAACTGCAGGATTTACGCTTACATTACCAGCAACATCTTCTGCTTTCACTAAGATTGTTTGAACACCTGATGGCAATCCATCAAGAGGAAATGTAGTTCCTTTGATGATATCGTCATGTGCAGGAACTGCGTCTGCCCATGTTGTACCTGTTCCAGCACGATGTCGAATACGAAATCCTGCAAAATCTTTTGGATATATTGGATATGTCCATCGGATAATATCACCCTCTCGAAGCAAGGTAGTGATATCTGGCGGAGGAGATGTTTTTCCGATAACAAGATAATTATTAATTTCTGTCCATGGGCCTACTTGATCACCTGCAAATTGATACCTACATTTTATATCATAATAAAGCCCACCTTCAACGTCATTAATCGATAACTCAGAGATATAAATAGGATATGTAATTCGTTTCCATGGACCTTCTGAATCCGACAATCTCCAAAGAACTTCTGTTGCATCTATTTGCTCAAAAAGTGATGCCGATTTCCAATCAAGAGTGATTAGAATTCGTGGTATAAGAACTCCACTTGTATCACGAATCAAAACAGTTTCATCAGATCGAAGACTTTTTATGCTTGGACTTCCAACTGATTTGGGAACATCATAAGGAAGCGTTATCTGACTATCAAAGTCTGGAATAGATCCAGTATCAGATGTATAAATAGCTGGAGATTCATCAACAGCGATTATCTTTGCGGAGAGATCAGACTGAGGTGTAATGGCTCGTATAACCAATTTCACAGATTCACTACCAACTAATCCAAAAAGACACAAATCTCCAACTGCAGGTCCATTAGCAGTAGCAACTGGAGATGTAAAAACCACTGTAGTTTGATTGCCTACATCAGTAACAAGATTGATTACGACAGATACTCCAGTTGCTTGTCGGAACCTTATCGAATAAGACTTTGCTGCTTCCATTGCAAGTTCTTGATCAACTGTACATCCAGTTGTGTTACCATTATCAGTTTGAATCGCTGTTACTCTTCCTGCTACAATTCCAAAGAGAGGGACATCATGAGATATCTCGATCATATCTCCTTTTGTACTAACGAGATGTTCTATATCCATAAACCAAGAATACATTTCAGGTCGTAATCTCGCACAAGCAATATGATAACGACCATGTTTCCAAGCAAGATTGGATGTAGTAATTCCTGAAAGAGTCATTCTTTCAAATTGAGTAGCATTGCTTATGCTATAACCATCATCATAAACAATGCGTTCATCAGATTGATAACCCTCATCTTCATTTGCAAATTGGATGCGAAAAGCATGTGGCAGTTTTGGAAAAAATTTCTGAGCAGAAAATCCCCAAGAATTTCGAGGAGAGATATGTTGTCGAGGTATCGTCTGTTGCTTATCCATAATAATGGAATATTGACCATCAAAATATGTCACAGATGCTCGTCCTGTTGCAGCTATTTTATTAAGTATTTCTTGAACACTAGATCGAAAATCACCAGGGCTGTTATATGTAAATCCATTTGTAACACAGAAATCATGCCACTCTTGAAGTTTTGTAAGGTTAATTCTACTATCCGCAATCGCACGTTTATTTGCAGCTCCTTGTAAAACTTGTCGAAGAAGTGATGCCGGGTTATTTGATGTTCGTTCTGTCCATAATGCACCATTCCAATCCTTAACTATCGAATGAACTATACAGTTAAATCTTTCTATAGCTCCACGACTGAATCGATCACTAGCTTTAATTCTCATTGCAACAAGAGCCATTCCAGATATACCAACAGGATGTACAGAAGAGATAGATCTTAAAGTATCCCAAAAACAACTAGCTGATATATTATCAATTTCTCCAGTATCTATTGATGTTCTTCGCACTCTAACATCATACCGACTAAAAGTCAATCCAGATACACGATCGGAATCTCGAATAACACCTCCATGACCTCCAACTGTTGAAATTGTTCTTGCACCGCTCCAACTTCCTGAACCTGCAACTGCATATTGCCATTCAGTAGTCACCGTATAAACACTCACATCTCCATACTCAGAAACAAGAAATATGCCTTGTGGAAAGATAAGGTCAATAGATATTTCATCAATATTATCCTCTGTAGTTCGTGTTGTCCATGAATTCGCTTGTAGGAGCTCAACTCCTATAGATTCCTCAGTTGCTATGTTTGAATATAAAGTTACAGGAGAGTCTCCAGGATATCCCTGACGAACTTCATATTCAATTTCTGAAAAATCATCAATATCTGAATCTCCAATTTTTAATTCAGAGATAGATAACGGTCCATATCCAAGCACAAAAAGTAATCGGAGATATTGATCAGACCCTAAAATCTCTGTAAAGGGCCTTGCTCCAAAAGGTGGGATTACTTTATGTCGTCCCAAAGGTCGAGGGATTGGACCATAAGGATCTATATAATTACTTCCACCTGTTAAAGTTGGGCTTTCCCGCCTAACTGCTGTCCCGATTTGATCTACTGCTGGAGGTGCAATCGCATTAACGGCAAGCATTCCCAAAGCAGTTATCCCAATAAACGCCACTGAGCCTAATGTTGTAGCTGTAACAACCATACCAGCATTTAAGAAAGCTTGTGATAGTGCAAATCCTGCATAAGGAGCAACTACATAAGCAAGTATCAGAACAGCAACCGTTAAAATAGTTCGTAGAAGATTACCTCCACCTGTTGGAACTACTTGAACATAGACAACATCTCCTGGAAATGGTTTTCGAGAATCCCAAGTGGTTGGATTGATAGGCTCATCATTAATCATCACGCTAATAGCAGAGTTGTCTCGATTTATATTTGATTGATCTAGAATTTCAGATATAGTTCCAAGTATAGCAATACGATCAATCCGCTGTTGTGAAAAAGGGTTTTTAAATAATGCGAGATTTATTTCATTATTATTCATATCAAACCTCTATAACGATAAAACCCAAGAAGGCGTGATTTCCATTTTGACGTTGTAAAATTTTCAATGCAGGTGTCAACTCCACGATAGACATGAATCATCTCATAAGAGTTAATAACGATAGCAACGTGAACTGGATCACCTTCAATCCGAAAAAGAATTCCATCAGTAATCCTAAAATCTTCGACTTTAATCCACACCTCTTTTCGTCCTGCTCTTGTTTGTGCTGCAATGTTTTTTACGTCTTTTGTATCTTTATAGGAATTTATATATGAAGGTAAAGATATACCTAGTTGCTCTTGATAGATATATCTAAAACATCCCCAGCAATCCCAACCATTTAAATCTCTTCCAAGTTCCTTAAAGGGAATGCTTATATATTTACTGATGTCCATGTCGGTATTTTTAGCGGTCTAAAATTACACGGGAGACATTAAAACAATCCTGGAAACGTCGATGGTAAAAAAGAATCTCCAGGCCATGGCTCATTCATAAAAGATTCTACACTTAAACTAAATGATATTACATTAGCAGTATATTCAATATTTGTCATCTCAAAACCAGAAAGAGATACCTCAAGAGTATCTGGATCACTCGCAAGAACAACATCTATTTGCATTGTTGGTGAAGTTGAAATACTTCTAATAGCTGCAATATAGTCTTGAGCTACATTATCGATCTCAAACTTTCCCATGGTAATTCCTTCTTCAGGATCGTCAGGAAAAGTAATATTGAATGGGTATGCAATGAAGGTCTCTCCATTACTGGTAGTATCTACTCCATCACTTGATAGTCGTATAGGAGCAGCAAGATCATCATGCTCAATAGTAAGAAGAACTATAAAAGCTTCACTTGTTCGTTGGGAGTAAACAGCATCTCGAAATGTTGCAGACGTAGTTCTTGGCATTAGACCAACTTCTCCATCTTTGTCGTTACTCTAAATCCTTGATTCATATCAACATACTCAGGCAACTCAGTGAAGACATACTCCCCCAAAACTTGAGTTCGAGGATGTCGATAATTAAAAGGAAGTGATCCAGAGTTTAATGTGGTATCATAAAAACTATCAAAAGTGACCATATCTGCAGCCGTGAAAAAATGAGATACCTCAATCGGTCGAGTGTTGGATGTTGATCTCCTTCGAATCTTTGGAGGTCCTGTATCCATATTAGATTGAAATGTATTATCCGGAGGCAGCTCCCTAAAACTCCCTTTTAAAACCTTACCATATAAATCTGCGGGCCATGAAAAAGTTGCCATATTATCTTCCTTGTATTGCAGGATAAAGACCGAAGGTATCCCTCATTTGACGATGAATCGGTCCTGCATTTCGAATATCATTTGCAAAAGATTTTCCAATCACGACGAGAATATCCTCACCGCCTTGAGTATTTCGACGTTTCTTTTGCTCGGTTTTTTCTCCTGAAAAATTTTGAATAATTACATTAGTTGTTCCTGTTGAGGCTCCTCCTCCAATAGGACTGATACGTTCTGGACCATGTTCTGCAAGGGCATATGTTCGTCCACTTTGTAATCCTCTTCCAATAACAGGCTCATGAAGTATCCCACCTTTGTGGAGACCGATCAAACTTCCAAGCCAGCCTACGAAGCCTCCTGTAAGACCTCCTGCTTTTGTACGTCTTCCCATTATAAGTTCTGCTGTTATTTGACCTGCAACATCAGAGACCGCTCGCAGCACCGAGTTAAGAAATGCTTCTATGATATCACCTAAATTATTTAGCTTCGTTGTAAAAACATCAAACCAGAAATCCGAGAATGTTTGCTCAATCGCTTCTGCTGTACGTTGGGACATATTAATCATATTTCGTCCCCAGAGACTATATTCATCTGCAAGTTTTTCTAAGGATGCTATCCGAAAAGTTTCAATATCTTCAAGAATGTCCTTCTCGAAACCAGCTACTTTTCTCATCTCTTGAACACGCAAATTTAGCAAAAAGATCTCATTGTTATGTTCCGTTTTCCTTAGCTTTGCGAGATCCTTTGCAAGATCTTTTCTTAATTCATCTTGATCAAGAAGATCACTCTGAAGCTCTTTTGTATCAATGATACCATTCTTTAACCACAACCAGTAATCTTGTTGAGTCGGAGGAACTTTTAAAGATTCAAAATAAGCCTCCAGTTTATCTTGAGCTAGACCGATATCACTTATATCAAGAACTCCTTTTTTAACTGCTCTAAGAGTTTGAGCCAAAACTTTATACTCAATAGCCATTTTAGCAATTTCTTCTGAATACTTTTTTAAGTCTTTAGGATCAGCAGCTTTGAATGTTCTAGGATAATCAATCCCCCGAATATCTGCTACTATCTCCTGTGCCATCATATTAATCCTAGCTGCTATGATGTCAGCATCCGGTGTGAAGAGATCACTAAAAAGCTTATTGAATACATCAGTTAGAGGTTTAAAGAAATCTGCCCAAAATCCCCCAGTTTCAGAAACGATACCCAAAAAACCCTCTTTAAATTGGACCCAAAAATTCTCGATGTCCCAAACAGATGTCATATCTTTTTCTGCTTTTAAGAGAATTTTAGCAAGTGATGCTATCGCAACTCCTACTGCACCTATAAGGACTGGAATTAAAACAATCCTTCCAGCAACTACCGTTAGAAGCCTGCCTAAACGAAGTAATGGACCGAGAACAAGCCAATTGACAGCTTTTCCAAAAGTATAGATTATTCTTGTCGCCATACCAACAGCAGCAAACCCAAGCCAGATCTTAAGGCCTGTTTGAACTCCTTTACTGAGACCATCCCATGCGTCTCCTGTATTCCTAACCGCAGTTCCTAACATACTCATAATTTGAATCGTTTTTTCAAGAGCTCTTATGAGTAGTACAAGCACATCTCTCAAGGTATACATAAACTCGATGTTTCTTGCCCAATCAATATTCGATAACCCTTCACGATATTCATCTGCGGCTACAACAAGCTCTTTCGCAAAGATGTTTCCTACATCTTCAAGAGCAGATGCAAGTAAGGTAGATTCCACCATCACAACACGTAGAGATTTCTCCCAATAAGCTAATGCTTTGGTAACATCCGTAGCCAGAACTTCTCTACGAAACTCTTTCATGTGCTCACTAACAGCTTGGAGAACTTTATCAAACGTTTTTTGAACATCAATCTGCTTCTTCAACTTCATAATATCTTCATCCGTAATAACTCCCATCTTTCTCATGGTTCGAATGACGATATCTGTAGTTCTAATTTGACCTTGCAACAAAGATTGAATCTCCTGACGAACTTGGCGTGTAACTGATCCTGTTGTTTGAGCAACCAATACAGTAAAATCAACGAGATCAACTGCACTTTTTACTGTTTCCTTTCGAACTAATCCAAGAGTCTGACCCATTTCATCGAGGCCAGTTGATAATTCCTCAATGGAACTTAATGATGTAACACTTGCTCTCATTAACTCAAGCATCGATCCACGAGCATAGGTAAAGGCTTCAGCATATGTAACTACACCTTTTGAGTGCATTGTCGTCCATAATGCCAATTTTGCTTGAACAGATGCCAATGCCCCAGATTCTTTAATAGCCTCCCCAATAATCTCAACTACACGACGAACGCCAGCCTCTAAAACATTTAATGCACGATATGCAATAGTAAACCCTAAAGCAACAGTTCCGAATCTTGCCCACCATGTCGCTTTAAGCTTCTGTGCAGTAGCTGCACTTGTTTTAGCATGTCCAGCAAGCTGTTTGTTCATCCTACCGTATTGACTTGCAACCACCTTATTAGTATTCATGGCAGATGCTGTTGCTGCAGCTTGTAGAGTATTGAGCGCATTTAGGCTCTGCGAGATATCCATCAAATATCTAGAACCTATATCGCCGCCTATCCAGTTCGTCATTTTCGTCTCCTATTTCTTAGAAGATCCCAAGACTTATCAATATCTTTTTGGGTAGCAATAACTCGTTGAGGCTTTCTATCAAGATCATTATATTTACGCATCACAGCTTTTCGATCCTGTTCCTTCATATATGGAAAAGACATTGCTTCGATAAGATACTTCTGCTGTCTTGCTTCCATTACAGGAACAAAATCGAGATACGTGAAAAATTGATGCATCGTAAGACTTAAGATTTCGAGATGGGTCCAACCATATGTCGATGCTAGCTGTGCAAAACATCGACCGTAATCTAAGGGTCCGAGTTTGGTTGTTCCTTTTCAAGCCCGGAACGCATATCATCAGCTTCTTTTATCATCCACTTATTAATCTCACGGCTGGCTAAGCCTGCAGCTCGCATTCCCATCGTCTTAACTTCCGCGATGTCAACATCAAAAAATAATGCGAGCTGCTCAAAAATCATCTCTGGACCCATCTCTTCGTCATTCATCTTTGTAGCCTTTAAAAAAGACTCCATTTGAACATCACGAACGACATAATCTTTTCCACCAATCGTTAACGTGAGCTCATTTTCCGCCAAGAGATCGTCAATATTAACTTGTTTCTTTGTCATCTAATTGCTCCTACGATCCGCCGATTGCTGCAGTTTCATCACCGAGGAAGTAAAGGCGACTATTTGCATCGGGAAAGGCTCGAAATGTAGCCTCAATTATTCGTTGATTTGATCCATCAAAAGCTATCTCAACATTACCTACAGGAGCAGCAATTGGGAATCGAATCCAGTTTTGAGT
>Ga0114923_10002040_pt1 | contig 13806 bp, 22 predicted proteins | sample SumtaG_FD_89578 | JGI IMG/M metagenome (GOLD analysis project Ga0114923, IMG submission 89578) | Deep subsurface microbial communities from Indian Ocean to uncover new lineages of life (NeLLi) - Sumatra_00157 metaG | ecosystem: Environmental > Aquatic > Marine > Oceanic > Sediment | place: near... | reverse complement strand
TGAATACAGCGCTTGCCATACCAAGTACTGATGTATTGATTTGGTTTGGATTCGGTGTTGGCATAATGATCTCCATTGTTTATCATTGATGTTAAATTAATTGAACACTCCCCTCACACGGGTTAATATTCCCACAGATGTGTGACGAATAGGAGTGCTCAACCAATAATTGAGATGTTAGAACGGTATGTCGTCCTCATCTTCTATGCTGACTGTGGGTTCTGTTATTGCAACAGGTACGGTCTTGCCAGTTGCATCCACGAATCCAGTAACCTGTGGAAGGTCAGCCTCATCGCGCACACGATTAACACGGCCATAGAACATAATGACTGCGCCATCATCGACTGTTTCGCCGTCCAGGTCTTTCAGCAATTCTGCATCGAGATACTCTTCGATTTTGCTGAGGTTGGCGAGTACGATACGATCGGTCTTTGGTCCCATTGTCTGGAAGCCGACTTTACCGAACAGCTTGTTGTCTTCGGTCTTATTCATGAAAATGTTGAGCACGATACCCGACATAGTTTTCTCCTTAGTAATGAAAGTAATGAAAGTAAACAAGACAGGATTACATCGAACCCTGCCACACCCAAGGACACTTAAACCAGTTAAGCAATTAAGATACTGATGTAAGTGTCTATTAAAAGTTTAACGATAGATAATTACGTTATCAGGTAATACAGACAACAGTGGTGCAACATCTGCATCAGTGAGACGCCCATTACCAACTCCCGGGTAATTCATATGGAATGTGATATCAGGACGCTTAGTAGCTATACCAGTAAGACAACTAGTTGATTCATAGATAAGATCTAAATCAGCAGGTTCTGCCCAATGGTATTTGACTTTAAACCACCCAATCCATTGATTAGTTTGTGAAGGTAGTAATGACAGTTGTGTATGTTGTGATCCAGTTTGAACAAACACTAGATTTGTTATTGGGTTCTTGAATAACTTTTTACCTAATGCATACTGTACATGAGGATATGTATCGCGCACTTGTTTAGCTGCACCACGACCCATTACAACTGCTCCATCATTACGGACCATAGCATTACCTGTGAATAGATAAACATCTGGCAATGACCAAGGTGTATTGTAATCAAGTAAGTTGTTGACCAACTTCATAATATCTCCTTTGACGGTGAGTTGACAGATGAAATATACATGTTAGAATGGTTAAACCCCGTAGGGAAACCATAAGATTATATATATATAACCTCATTCGTAATACACTACGTACTACGTACTACGTGTATTACTCATGAGGTAGAACATATATCTAACATGAGTATGATAACTAACATAGATATAGATATAAGAGAAAGTATTAACTTAATACTTAAATGTATCTATATCGCGCGTGTAGCGTTGAACATGTCACAACACTGGGAGTGACTGGTATGTGTGCACCAGTGTTATGGCCTACGCTGATCATCACAAGAAGTAGCTAGTGTATGTAGCAGGCATCAACAGACCCCACCAGTGCCAGCGACTACTGTTTGTGACCATCACGTACATGGGAAGGCTCACCTACGCAAGGCGCACACTGTTGGCCCTTGTTCTTCCTCACTCACGGAAGCACGGGCACAATACACCAGGCTGGCACAGCACAGTGGGCAAGGGAAGTAGTGGTCGTTGCTCTTAGTTGGTGGCAGTGGCTGCGCTGAAGAGAAGAGGAGCTAGGGCTGGGGGTAGAGGCAAAGTGTAGGGGGGGTGCTTTGTGTTTGCAGGTGTTGTCACAGTAAGTACTACCATCGTAGGCCAATTAAGAAAATGCTCAGACCCTTTGGTTATTTTTTATTGTTAGTGTTTTGCGCTTGAGGCCTGCTCACCAAAATGTACAGTAAGTTCATATTTCTCTGCAATGGCGAATCTTTGTTTGGCCAACTCACTATATTCCTCTATTTCAATCAGATCTAGTAGAGTTAGTATTTCCTGTACAAATTCATTAGGGAAGTCATTTATTGTCATTATTTTTTCCTTTGTGTTGGAGCCCCAGTACGGAATCGAACCGTGTTCCACTCCTTACAAGGGAGTACATCATCCAGATAAATGCTTCAGGGGCTTGGCGAATGTGCTAGGAATCGAACCCAGGCTTTCCGGTTTTGGAGACCAATTGTGCTTCCAGTTACACTACACAGACATTGGAGGACTTAGTAGGAGTCGAACCCACATCTCTCTGCTTAACAGGCAGATGCTCTACCGTTGAGCTACAAGTCCTATTGGAAGGCCCGCCTGGATTTGAACCAGGGAATACCAGGGTCAAAGCCTGGTGCGTTAAACCACTTCGCCACGAGCCTATGGTGGATCTGGGTGGACTCGAACCAACAACCTCTCGATTATCGATCGAGGGCTCTACCAATTGAGCTACAGATCCTAAATTATTCGTAAGCAGTGGTTAGTCCCAACATTCATGATCGTGTCTTACACCAATACCATGATTACCGTCAATATAGGGCTCTGTAGGATCAATGCCGTGGTTTTTCTCGTTCATACATATTCCTTTATTATATTGGCGGAAACTGTAGGGATCGAACCTACACGGGACTTACATCCCATCCCGGTTTTCAAAACCGTTTAGCACGCCAACCTTGCGAGCTTCCTGTTTAGAGGTGCTTCGGGAGTCGAACCCCTAATCCTCGGCTTAAGCCGATGCTTTTACCGCTAAGCTACCGCACCATGTTTGGAAGCAAGGGTGGGATTCGAACCCACGGCCGCAGAGATTATGAACCTCGCCATCTACCAGACTGATTGTACCTTGCTATGTACAAGATAATACCTTGTCCATGAATAATGTACAAGTGATAATCGCATACAAGTTTATAACCTTTGTGCTATTTTCCGTATCAGAAAAAATAATATATACCATATAAGTTGACATAATGTTATATCAGTGTAAGATATCATACCGTAAGACATTAAAACTATAAGAGGTAAGGAATATGTTTGGATTTATGAGTAAATACCAGATCAGTAAGCAAACTGAAATGCACATGACTACTATTTCATCACAGGAACGCATGCAGAGACGTGAATTAGAGGCACGTGCTACATACCAAGAAAATCAGATTAATGCTGATCGCGAATTAGCCTTAATAGCTGCAGGTGATGCCAAGTGAGCACACCTAGTGATTACATCATGCATGTGGAACGATTTTCTGATGATACAATTCATATCAGTTTTATTCCAAAAGAAGAAATGCACCCGTATACAGATCCAGAGGCAGGCAATGAAAATGATTGTGCTGACACGGAACTGAGGCCTCAATTAAAGCCTATTGATTTCGATATTGATATCGACGAACCCTGTTATACCACACTTGGCTGGGCATACGCTTATTTCTGTAGTCAGTTGGATCTTGGTGTTGATCCTCGTGCTATTGAAGTACCTGATTTTATTGCACAGGCAGAATCAGATTTTACTGAAGCAAACCAATCAAAATCCACATCTGTTTCTATCAGTTGGTGTGAGTCTTGCCAAATATGTCATAGTGAGTATTTTAGGGATTGTCTTATGACAGATATTGTTACAAAAGATGAACACACAAGACTAAACGCATGTCCACGTTGTGGATCTACTTAATATAACTACAGGAGTATATATGTCACAACTTACATCTAAAATAGAACGAGAACAGGAAAAACAGTTAGCACGGCCGGCGAAGGTACTCAAGACAGCGCACATTCCAGGCCAGAGACGTAGACCTAAGTTTGAGGCCCCCATGGAAATGTCAGATGATGCATTAATTGAAGATGATTTGTGTCTTGGGGAATTACCTGAGTTAGTACAATTTGACGGTATTCCTCAGAGTGACTTTGAAAATCCTATGCAGTTTGGCGATGTAGATACTAATAGAGTTACAGTTGCTGATACAGAAGAAATAGTTATTTCTGATGAGACAGCGGAGCCGCAGGCGGTAGCTGTCTCTGAAGAAATAAGTGTTTATTCTGTATCAGATGAACCACAACCAGATTTAGATGAGGTGTCAAAATGAATCGGTCTAAGCGTGCGATACTCGCGGGTGCTGCAGATGTTATTGAGCAGATCAGGAAAGATGAAAATCAGGATTTAAAGGATCAACCAGATCCAATTGAGGATTCTCTTTCTTGCCAGGACTTCAGAAACAACATCACAAACCTTAGAGCAGTGGGGATACTATTGCAGCGTGTAATCACTCGTGGTGTACAGGAATAGTAATATGCTTATACATGATCAGATGAAGTTGATTAATATTATGACCTTATTGCATATTTTGAGAGAGGGCGCTACTAGCCCTCTCTCATTGGCACCTGATGAAAAGGAACGTAGACGTACCTCTGAAATTATTCTTCATTTAGATAAAGCTATTGCTCATTTGGTTTATATATCTAATATTGCACATTAAGGAATAAAAATGCCCAAGAACCTAGTAGCTAGGCAAACTAGTACTGATAACGAGGTATTAACTGTTGATGCGCTTAAAGCTGTTATGCCTAAGCGCCAAAAACATAATATCAATCAAAGCCTCGTTGATGAACTTAATAAACTTGTTATAGATCCTGAAGCTAGGGAAGCATTCCGGGAAAATATAGCTGGTTATACCAGTATTTTACAAGATCCCAATATCAAGCTTAATACATACATCCAGGCTGTGAAATACGTCAGTTACAAGCTTTTGGGTTACACCAATCAGGAAAGTTGGATGAAGACTTTCCCTGTTAGGTATCAAAGGTTGATTGATCTTGGTAAGAGTGCAACATTTATCAGATCGACTGTTGCCTGCTATAATCGAAATAAGGTAGTGAATCTGATCCTAGAGCAATCAATGGTACCTGTTTATGTACTGAATCAGGACCTTTTCCAGAAGGCTCTTAATACCCAGCTGGAGCTAATGGTGGGTGCTAAGAGCGAGAAGGTTAGGACTGATGCAGCAAATAGCCTCCTGACGCATCTGAAGCAGCCTGAAGTCACTAAATTGAAGCTTGACATAGAAGTGAGACAGGATGATAGCATTCGCGAGCTCAGAGACGCTACAATGGAGCTTGCTAAGGTACAAAGGTTAAATATTGAATCTGGTGCAATGACGGCTGATGAAGTTGCCAAAGGGAAACTAATTAATGGCGAATGTGAACGAATCGATTGATGGTAATAAAACACTGTTTGGTGTTTTGAATACATTAGGACAAAATAGTGATAAGAATTTTGTTCAACGTATTATACAGCCTGATAGTTTTCCTAAATTATTTGATAACCCGGGTGGAATTCTCGGTGCACCCTCTACACACTCTATGACTTGGGGCACAGATGAACAAGGAAACGCATTTGTATACCCAACTGTGGTACAAGAAGGTGATAAATTACGTCGTTTAAATGCCGATGAAGCTTGGAAACATGCTGTAGATAACAATGAACGCATACCATTTCAGCAAGATCACGAACAGGCTGACTGGTTTTCAAAAAATTACAAACAAGTGTGGAATATTAAATGACAAATATTGAGGAACCGCTGATACCAGTTAAAACGGAAATCGCAAAAAAAGTAGAAGAATACCTTAATGAGATTACATATGCTGCAGATCCTAATTATGTCCCCACTCAATTTGCTTTAGAGTTCATTAACTTTATCAAGCTAGTAAATGGAGCAGCCGGCGAAGAAAACTCAAGTCCTGTTATTCATTACCATATGCTTGACCAACTGGTTGAAGGCGGATCTCACATATGTAACATGTGTGCTCGTGGCACAGCCAAGACAACGCTACTTGCTGAATATCTGTTCCTCTATATCGCCGTTTATGGCGAGTTGCCAAAATTTGGTGATGTCAATTTGGCACTGTATGTATCTGACTCCATCGAGAATGGCGTTAAGAATATGCGTAAGAATCTCGAGTTCCGTTGGGAAAATTCAGAGTTCTTACAAAAGTATATACCGTATACAAAGTTTACCGATATCAGGTGGGAATTTCACAACATTGAGGGGCATGTTTTTGTTGTTAAGGGATACGGCGCCAAGACAGGTGTTCGTGGCGCAAAAGAGATGGGAGTAAGACCACAGCTCGCCGTGCTTGACGACTTAGTATCGGATGAAGATGCACGATCAGCCACAGTAATAGCCAGTATTGAGGATACAGTTTATAAAGCTGTGGACTATGCACTACATCCTACTAAACATAAGACAATATGGTCCGGTACCCCCTTTAACGCTCGTGATCCGTTGTATAAGGCCGTAGAGTCAGGTGCTTGGGCTGTAAACGTATATCCTATTTGCGAAGAGTTTCCTGTGAAACAAGAGGATTTCATGGGATGCTGGGAAGATCGTTTCACATATGCATATGTTCTTGCTAAGTACACAAAAGCAATGAAAGCAGGAAAGATAGACACGTTCAATCAGGAGCTCATGCTCCGAATTATGTCTGAGGAAGAACGTTTGATTAAAGATCATGAAATTGTCTGGTATCATCGTGATCGTGTGATAACCAACAAAGGAGGGTATAATTTCTACATCACAACGGATTTTGCTACCAGCGATAAAACTGCTGCTGATTATTCTGTGATATCTGTTTGGGCCTATAATAACAATGGTGACTGGTTATGGGTGGACGGAATATGTGAAAAACAACTGATGGACAAGAACATTGATGATCTTTTTCGATTAGTGCAGGAATATAGTCCACAAAGTGTGGGTGTTGAAATTTCCGGGCAACAGAAAGGATTCATTACTTGGATTCAAAGTGAAATGCTGGTACGTAACTGTTTCTTCACACTTGCGCAAGAGAAGAATTCCCAAGAATTGGGACTCCGTCCAAGTACAAATAAACTGCAGCGCTTTAATGTTGTCGTCCCACAGTTTAAACTACATAAGGTATGGTTCCCTAAAGAGCTTAAGGAAACCTCGGCTATGGCAGAAATGCAGGATGAACTGACATTAGCCGCGATAAATGGATTTAAAAGCAAACATGACGACTTTATTGATACAATAAGCATGTTAGGGTCATTGACTCCCTGGAAACCAAGCCAGGTTACGCCAAAACCTGATAGTGATGATAAGTATTGGGCAGATTGGGAATCCGACATGGACGTAAACACCTTGGAGCAATATTTGGTATGACACTTCTTCAACTTTTAAAAGAACTTACTTATGGTGAGCTTGCTCAGTTAAAAATTGGTGCACTGATTCCTGGTGAATTCCAATCAGAACCTGATCCAAGTAAATATGAGCAACTGATGACTCATGTAAATTTGGGTTTAACGGAAATCTATAAACGATTTTTCTTGTTATCCAAAGAAATCTACATTGAATTGCATGCGGAAATTACTACATATGTGATCGCTAGTAGATTTGCACAGACTAGCACTTCTGCGGAGGATCCAAAGTATATTATGGATACGCCTGCAGCCCCCTTTTTGGACGACATATTAAAAATCGAAGAGGTATATAATGAGGTGGGCGTAAAACTTCCTCTAAATGATACCTCTGAAGCTCTTTCTATTTTCACTCCCAGTTATCGGTCTATTCAAGTTCCATTTCCAGAAGACAATATAACATATGCTTTGCAATATAGGGCCAATCATCCAACCCTGATTTATACTTTAGGTATGGATCCTGCCAGCGTAGAATTAATGCTTCCACACAGTTTACATGAAGCATTACTATTGTATGTCGCATCCAGAGCTTTTAACTCTCTTGGGGGTGACGGCGGTGTCGAGGGTAATACCTATTACACACGATTTGAACTTTCGTGTGATCAGGTTAATGATTTGGGACTCGAGGTGCAAGCAGAACCCGGTATATGGCGTTTTGATGAAGGCGGCTGGGTATGAGGACATACTATGAAAAACATTCGTAATAGAAATCATCCACCTAATACAGATTTAGTTCAGGTCTATTTGCAGTCATCCTGGGATATTGTTAGGGCTGTTTATGATGAACTTGTAAATATTGGTGTGATTGCTGATGCTATTGGTGCAGGCACCTTAGATGATTTTCTAGCAGACACAGATATTAATACACTAGCTAAACTCAACGCATTAGTACTCGATGCTACGCTAGGAGATGCAGGTGATTTCGCTACAGCAGCGCAGGGTGCATTAGCTGATAGCGCAATCCAAGGGCCGTTTGCGAGTCAGGGTGAAGCGGAGGGTGGCACAGAAAATACTAAGGCAATGACAGCACTTAGAGTAGCGCAAGCTATTGCTGTATTAGCCGCGGGTCTGCAGAATAAATTGGACGGCACTGTGCCACCCGGTGTTAATGATGACAATACAGTTGGTTATTCCGTTGGATCCTTTTGGATTGATGTTGTTGCTTCGCCTAGTGAATCCTATAGATGTGCTGATAATACCACTGCTGCTGCTGTATGGATAAAAACAACACTTACTTCAGACGAACTTGCAACTGTAGCATTAAGCGGTGACTCAGACGATTTGATACAAGGCGTTACGCAATTACTCATGACTGTTGCGGAGCGTAGCAAACTTACTGGCATTGAGGCTAGTGCTACAGCTGATCAAACTGGTGCTGAAATCAAAATTGCCTATGAAGGTGAAGCAGACACCAATGCTTATAATGATGCTGCAGTAACAAAATTAGCTGGTGTAGAAACAGCTGCAACAGCTGATCAAACAAATGCCGAAATTGAAACTGGTTATAATGCTCAAGTAGACCAGGTATCTGCTGGAGAAAAAACCGCAGGCACTGAAGTAGCTATAAGGAGATTTGCTCCTAAAGATGTGGCTGATATGGCTGGTACCCATGGTGGTGGTGGGGGCGGTTTAACAGTTGAACATAAGACTGCCAGTTTTACAGCTGTAGCCGGTAAGAAATATTTCGTTGATAGTTCCTCAGCTCCTGTTGTTGTCACATTACCTGCTGGCGTTAATCTGGATAATATAATTATTGCTGACTCAGGGCATTCGGCTGGTACAAACAACATTACTGTAAATCCTGATGGAGCAGAAACCATTGATGACGATACCTCGTTTGTAATTGATCAAAATGAAGGTGATATAGATATTGGTTATAATAATGCCGATACGAATTGGGAAGTATCTGCTGATGGTAACCCTGATTTAATACCAGATTTTCCTAGGAAATCCTTTTCTATACCTGCTGGAGATATTTGGGGTAAAGATTCAGTTACACCTCCAACCTATAATACCAGTAGAATTATTGGTGATTGGTCTGCTTCCGCTATTGAGTTTAACGCAACACAAAATGCAAAAATTTTCGCATATTCGGTTATGCCAGATGATTGGGATGGTGATACTGCAACAGTTGAACTTACTATAAGCTGGGCCCCTAGTAATACAAATACAAGTAACGTGTACTGGTTCACAGCTATTGAATCGTGTGCTGCAGGCACGTCCCCACTCCCACAAACACACCAATTTGCACAAGCATTTGCGGCTAATGGCGTAGTTGGTGTTATGAATGCAGATAAAATTGTTACCACGCTAACCGGTATTGTTGCTGGCGAACCCTTTGTAGCACTAATTCAAAGACGCGCTGCAGATGCGTTAGATACTTTTACAGGTGTCGCATATTTTGTCGGCGCTAGAATCTCTTACATAGTAGGATAATTATGGTTGCTTTATCATCACTTTATAAATATTATCGTACATCTAATGCCAATGCTCTGGTTTCTGAAATCAAACAGGGACGTATTGCTTATATTGATGGAGGCAACAGGTGACTAACTTATCTGACTATTTTCTCGTCCGTACTCGGGATGATTTCTATAAACCGGCAATGATGGAATTTGATGGTACCTCTGCGTATTATAAAAAAGCTTATACATCTGCAAATAGTACTATAACAGTTGTTGCAAGAATTAAAGTTGCAAGTTTCACGGGTGGTGGCAGTAAAGTTGGTATTCATGCACTTGGTCCTGCACAACCAAGAATTACAATGCGAATTATATCAAGTGATCACGGAACAACTTTAGATCGCAATAGAGTTGTTTTTATAGTACAAAACTCAGTTGGCACAGTCGTAGCCAGGATTTACTCAGAAACACAATTAGCAGATAGTGGTATAGAACACACTGTGCACTTTCAGTATGATGGCGGTGCTGGAACTGCAACTTTAACTGTTGACGGTAATGTTGAAGATCAAACAGGTGGTAATAGACTTGCCCCGATTACTGGGACATTAAATACAGGATCATCTAATTTTTCAGTAGGTGGTAATACTGTAGGCGCCGAACTACTAACTAGTGAAATTGGATATGTCGGTATGCGAGATGTAGCTAACACTAATGCATTAGATTTTATGGATGCTAAAGGCAATCCAAAAATATTAGATGAATCAAGTTGGACTGAGTGGGGTGCACAACCTTTATTTTGGAATGAGCATGGTAATATGCAAAATAATTTTGGTACTGGTGGTGATATGACAGAAAATGGTTTGATTAAAGTTGGTAAAGCGGGTAATTAATGACAATATTGTAAAATTAATTTACAATAATATAATGTTATAAAAATCATTAAGGGAATTGGTAATGACGGATAATAAGAATAAACCAAAGGGTACTGCGCAAGCGTTAACTTTAGCATTACCAGTAGGCGCATTAACACTACTTGGCGCATTGATGTTATCAGTTTCAAATGAGGCTGCTATTGGACTTAAATTAGCAGAACAGCATGGAGAATCTATACTATTGCTAAGAGAAGAAGTCAGAATTCTTAAAGAAGAGATTAGAGATAAAGGTGCAAACAGGTATACAGAACAAGATGCTGAAAGAGATTTTTTATATATTCGTCGCGAAATAGACGAATTAAAGCTTGTTGTTAGGGAAGCGCATAATGTTCGTTAAAATGAAATTACGTAGTAGGCATTGTCTGTATATACAGCAAACGGCCTGGGGGACAGTATTTTTGCTTGAATTGGCTGTTTGCTTTGCAAAATTTTGAGGTATTGTATGGGTCTTGATCTACAACAATTGTCAGATAATGTTATCTGCATTTCTTTGAAAAGAATTGGCTTGTTTTCCCCGGCCGCAGCACAACTTGTATTGGGTACGGCTGTAGTTGAATCAAGGGTTAAGTATCTAAGACAATTGGGCAATGGTCCAGCTGTTGGTATATTTCAAATGGAACCATTTACACATGACGATATTTATAAAAATGTTTTGGCATATAATAAATCGTTAAAAATGGATGTGCTTGCATTAACAAAAAATCCTAATGCCGTTGAAATGACGGGTAATTTATTTTATGCTGCTGCTATGTGTCGTGTACAGTATTACCGCTTTTCAGAAGCATTACCTGTACTCAATGATTTTATAAATATGGCCAAGTATCACAAAAAATACTACAATACTGTAGCAGGCGCCACAGATACATCTGAATCTACAGAAATATTTGAACGGATTATGGAAATAAATACGTGACTGATATTAAGTATGACGGTAATAAGACAGCTCGCGATCGTAAATATAAAGTTTTCTGGGGTGCCTTTATAATTACAACGATACTTCTTGTTTTTCAAAAAATAACAGGAGATCAATGGGTAGCCATGGCGGGTACTGAATTTATGGCTTACATGGCTGGTAATGTAGGCGCACACTTTTCTAAACGAGGAAATGGCGATGTGGAAAGCAGTATTTAAATGGGGAATGGGAAAGGCTGTTCAAACAGGCCTATCACTTTCACCCTTTTCTATGTATATTAAGATTGGTCTGATATCTGTCTTAGTTGGTGTTGTGGGTACACATTTGTGGAATGACAAGACTGTACGGGATGAACGAGATAATTTAACCGGTCAATTAGCAACTACAGTTATGAGTGTAACCCAATTACAGTTCTCTCTTGATAATAATAAAGAAGCTCTAGAAGCATGCATTAGCGCAAATGTATGGAATGCAGAACAATCTGTTTTTCATAAAGAACAAGCATTAAAGGCTCTTGCTAATGTTAAACTACTTGAAGTACTAAATGATCGCGATAATGAGGATATAATCCGTGAAACCGATAAATTACGTAACAAAGATGATGATTGCAGGACGGCTGATGAGCCTTTGCCTGCTTGGCTTCTTCCTGACAGCTTGTGGTACGACTAATACGGTATTAATACCTGTCACTGAATATGAAGTTACCGAGATAACTCGGGATCGTTATGTACAAATTGATACGGTATTAACTGCGCCTATTAAAATAATCAAGCCTGTAAAGCCTGATACTGACACCATAGATATCATTGTGGCTTTACAACTACAGCAAAATGAGGCCAGATTCTGTAATGGTAAATTGGCTGAAATCGCCAATATATCTAATACGGAAGTACAGGAGCAGGAATGAGCACACAAACACCAGAATTCCCAATTCATATTGAACAGGGTGCTGATTTCGATCACACTTTTCAATGGTTTGGTGGCGGCAAGTTCATTGCGCCTATTGAGCATATTGAACCAGGATACCCAACTATAGTTACTGTTACTGGTCATTTACTTAATGATGTATCACCAACCCCTGTAATTATTTCTGGTGCAGATGGTGTTCCTGATATGAATAGCGTGGATACCGGTATTGAGCCCGCTGAAAAAATTGATGCTGATACCTTTTCTCTTCCAGTAAGTACCGTGGGGGATACATGGATTGTAGGTACAGGTGAAATTACGTATTTTCGACCTACCGATCTAACAGGTTTCACAGGAACATGCATTTTTAGGAAGAATTGGTACTCGTCTGAAATATTACATACCATCTCCACAGCCCTAGGTACTATGACACTTGGTGTATTGGATGGTAGTATTCGTCTACAGATATCGGCTGTGGATACATTAGCGTTTGGTTTTGTTGGTGGTGTATATGATGTGGATCTGACAAGTGGTGGAATAATTACCCGGGTATTTCGTGGACCTGTAACATTGCACAGAGATATTTGATATGAGTCACATCCAGACACCAGAAAAACACGATACCGTATATCTCAGGCCAGCCCCTAAGTCTCGTCCTGTCCGGTACCTTGAAGGTATTGAACAGGCTGGTATTATTCTGGATGCTAAACATGCAATTGCTATGTACACATCCCGTGCTGTACCCAATGTAGGACCTCAAGGGCCTCCTGGTGAAGACAATTCTAAATTTGATACCATTATTGCCTCAGCCTCTGATGAATTCACACCGATAAGCACTGGTGGTCCTAAGACTACATTTCGTGCTCCATATCCTTTGGATATGACCGAGACATATGTTCGTATTAGTTTGACTACAGCCCCAGTGGGCGCGGATTTCATTGTAGACCTACATGTGAATGGTGTTAGCATATTTGCCACGCAGGTAAGAATCGATACAGGACAGAAAACTTCTGTTACCTCAGCGGTTCCAGCTGTATTAGCATTTACAGCTATACCAGATGATGCTGAATTTCTCGTATACGTAACACAAGTAGGCAGTACTGTTGCTGGTACGGGACTTAAGGTGGCCGTCACAGGCATGAAGGCGTAATAAGATGGCTGCTATATATGCTTTTATAATGCCTGGTGAGGCTGTACTTTATACTACAACACTGTATCCTGTTGAAGCTGTTGAAGGTTTGATATTTAGTATTGATTTTGACAGTGGTGGTATGTATGAAATGCAAGGAGATGATATGGAGCTTACCGCTTCGGTTGTTTCTGGTACACTGTCTGTTATATTATTAGAAGCACCTGAACAGCTAAATGAACTTGAATTGGGATCTGAAGTTGTAACTGGAACATTAGAGGTTATTTTAATTTTAGCACCGGAACAAGAAAACAAAATGGAATTAGGTTCTTCTGTTATTAGCGGAACACTGGCAAGTAAGCTTGTTAACACCTACCACCCTGATCAAGCGTTATTAATGAGTA
>Ga0114923_10002039_pt1 | contig 13807 bp, 14 predicted proteins | sample SumtaG_FD_89578 | JGI IMG/M metagenome (GOLD analysis project Ga0114923, IMG submission 89578) | Deep subsurface microbial communities from Indian Ocean to uncover new lineages of life (NeLLi) - Sumatra_00157 metaG | ecosystem: Environmental > Aquatic > Marine > Oceanic > Sediment | place: near... | reverse complement strand
CCACAATTGATCAGGTGGGACGCCTGATCGACCTTTATGCATGATCTGACACTGCTCTCCATGCCCTCATCGCTCACACCTTTCCATACCCGATTTATTGTATATAGCCACGTAATATCCTAATCGAATTTGGCAAGCGCCTTGACAACTCAGATTTCATTAACAAAATAAAGTTTCTGAAGACTTTATTTTTTCAACCCATATTCATAAATCGAAGGAGAGACAGCCATGGCGAAAAAAGGTCCTGGAACTGCAGTATCTAAGAATTTCGACCATGCCCTCCAAATCGGTCGTCCAACTAACATTGAGAAGTTATTTCCGAATTCCAGGGCATTGATTGTTAGCGGGAAATTTATCGATCAGGCAATGCTCGCAAAAGGCAAAGCAATTGCCATGGCCGCCAACGGGAGAAACAGCTTTGTAATCCGCGGTGTCCTTAAAGCCGCGCAAAGAGCCAGTGCAGCGCTGATTATCGAAATCGCAAAATCCGAGGGCGGTGCCAATGCCTATTGCGCTGTTAATTACTGGAATATCGCCCGAATTGTTGATGCGGCCTGCAACGAATTAAAAATTACGATCCCGGTAGCCATTCATGCCGACCACTACGGAATAAAAAACGATGCCGATATTGAAGCTGCCAGAGTAGAAATTCCAACTCTGTTCGAGGCCGGTATCACTTCTGCGGCCATAGATGCATCCCATATGGCAGACGATAAAAACCTGTTGGCCAGCATCGAGCTAAGTAAATACGTCCCCAAATGGGCGGGTCTTGAAACTGAAGTCGGTGAAATTAAAGGAAAAGAGGGACTTTCTACTGTAGAAGAAGCATTATTTCTAATTCAGGGATTAAACGCCCACGATATTTTTCCGGATTGGATCGCATTAAACAATGGCACCACCCACGGAATTGAAGCCAGCGGCCAGGGAATACAGGGCGACTTAACCACCCGAATTCATAAAACTTTGACTGCTTATCAAATTTCCGGAGCGCAACACGGAACTTCAGGCAACAGCTCAGAGAGGCTGCGAGATATTGCCGCCAAGACACGCACCACCAAAGCAAATGTGGCAACTGCCTTGCAAATGATTTCATGGGGTCTGCAAGTAAATGATTATGGCAATGCCATACTTGATGATGACGGTAACTTTCAAAAAGTGAAAGACGCCGGGGTTACCGAACAGGTGTGGGCTGAAATGGTGGCCTTCGCCGAGGAGCAGGGATATAAAGGCGGTAACTATAAAAAGCTGAATCTGCCTTTTGAAAATAAACTGCTCGGCCAACCTCAGAAGATTCGGGAGCGAATGATTAAACGCGTTGAAGATTTTGCATACAACATGATGGTCAATGTTTTCAATGCTGAGAACACCGCCCCCCTGGCCATCGAAGCCATCCTTGATACCGGATCCTACGCAGCCGATCCAAAAGCACAGCGAATTGAAGACCCTGAAAAATGGACTCCTGAGTTCATAACCAGACATGCGGCTGAAATCAGCAGCGATAAAGGCCCGGCCGGCGATTTTGACGATTAACTGGAAGCAGTTTTAAAAATGAAGCCCCCCGGTCCGCCTGAGCCGGACAGGGTATTCAGGCGAAGGCGAATGCAAAATTAGATCCTCACTTTTGAGGTCGATCGTTTTTCCTTCAAATCCCCCTGTCGATTATCAAATCAATGAAATCGAGATGTCTGCTAACGCAGGATTCCCCCACCGGATAGATCCAGACTATTTTTAATATATTAAATAATTTAAGATAGTTAAAAACATATCGCTGCTCTGTATTCATTTTTCCCTAAAGTTTCGCCAAAGGTCTGCCGATAACCCAGACAGGGGAAAATTGCTAATGTTCGTACCAACTTATCAGATTCATAATGTGTTAAATGTTTACAGCAAACAGCTCAGTCAGGACAGAAGCGCCCAAAAATTGAAATCGGGAAGTAAAAAACATCTGGCCGATCAAATTAATCTATCGACCGAGGGCAAACGCAGGGCCACGATTGAAAAAGTCGCGCAGGATATTTTAAGCAAAATTTCCCACTACGGCACTAAGGCTGAAATTAAAACAGAAGAACAAGATCTGTCCCGGGAGAATGCAAAAAACCACTATGAATCCGATAACAAAAAGGAAGCAGCGTTCGTATTTAATGTTATTGATGAGTTAAATAAAAAAACAACAACCGCGCTATCGGTTAAAGATACCAACTTTCTGGTTAACAGGCTTGAACAATTGGCAAAAAACGCGGTTGAGAAAGATGCTGACATTTAGCAGTTAGCAGCACCAGCATATGAGCCAGGAGGGCTCAGTATAAAAAGGAGGAAATCATGTTAAATGCTATTGGAGAATCCGCAATGCAGCATACGGTGCGGGCAAATTATGATAGTGAGATGCATGACCAGGATCTCGCTATAAAGAAAAGCGAGCAAATCCGGCAGAAAAGACCTGTTGAAAAAACGGAAGACAGTTCCAAATCCGAAATGAATTTAACAAAAGAGGAAAACACCCGGCGAAAGAACAACCTCGAAGAGAAGGGCCAGATCGTTGTCGAGGAATATAACGAAGACGGGGAAATCGTTCGTAAAACACCCCCCGGATACGTTCTTCAGAATGAAATGGCATAGTTGAGCAATATTTGTAATTTCATCTGTAAATATTGTTTTTTAACCGATCGGATGTTCATATCTAAAGTTAGGCCAGAGTGCCCCTGAGCGGGCAAATACTCCTCGTATATCCTTTCGACCCTGCCCTTTTGATCCCGCAGCAGCGCAGTGAAATATCACCAGGTTTTACGAATCTTAACTGCGTTTTTTGCCAGAAAGGACTTAATTTCGGTTATCGTATATGTTCCATAGTGGACCATAGAGGCAATTAAGGCCGCATCGGCTTTGGCCTTGGTAAGCACCTCACAAAGATGCTCGGGCGTGCCGGCGCCGCCGGAGGCAATCACCGGAATCGTCACCTGTTCAGAAATCATAGCGGTCAGATTCAGTTCATATCCGGATTTGGTTCCGTCGGCATCAATTGAATTCAAGCAGATCTCCCCTGCACCGAGTTCTTGGGCCTCAATCGCCCAATTCAATGCATCAATCCCCATGGGTGTTCTTCCGCCGTTGATATAGATCCCATATCCCGACGGCGTTTTTTCGGTCTTGCCCACGAATTTGGCATCCATGCCCAGAACGATGCATTGATTGCCGAATGCCCTGGCGCCCTCGGCGATTATGTCCGGATTTTTTACCGCCGCGCTATTAACGCTAACTTTCTCGGCACCGGCCAAAAGTACATTGCGCATGTCCTCAACCGTCCGGATTCCACCCCCAACGGAAAACGGGATGAAAATGGTCTCCGCCACGTGTTTGACAACGTCCAGCATGATCTCTCGTTTTTCATATGATGCCGTAATATCATAGAAAACGATTTCATCGGCTCCGGCTTCGTAATAGAATCGAGCCATATCAACCGGATCACCAATATCGACATTATTTTTAAACTTGATGCCTTTGGTGGTCTTGCCTTCACGCACATCCAGACAGGGTATAATTCGTTTACTCAACATGTAATCATCCTTTGATATTCACTATCACTAAAATACATTAAGGTAAGTGAGCTAAAGTTAAAAGTGAACTAAAGTGACTAAAGTTGAGGAATCCTGTCATTTTAAAAATAGATGGAGCTCAGCGACACCTCAACTTTAGTCACTTCAAACTTTAGTTCACTTTAGTCACTTCTTTTTTAAGCTTCTAAGGTTTCCATTTGCAGAAATTTGCCAGTATTTTCAATCCCGGACGGCCACTTTTTTCAAGGTGAAATTGAGTCGCAAATAAATTGTTAAACCCAACAATCGAGGCAAACGAAATTCCATAATCAGTTGCAGCAATCACATAATCTGAATTTTGCGGCTCCGGGTAGTAGCTGTGCACAAAATAAAATTCATCATCAGCTCCTACACCGGATAGCAGTGGATGGGATTTTTCAATGTTTATCCCGTTCCAACCCATGTGCGGGATTTTCAGCTTTTGGCCATTTTCTGATTGGCTACCGGGCGCAAAGGCGCGCACGGTCCCGTCTATAACCCCCAGACAGGGTGTGTCATTTTCTTCGCTGTGGGTTAGAATGATTTGCGAGCCCAAGCAAATACCTAAAATGGGTTTTCCATTAGCCAGTTCTTCCTTGATTAAAACATCCAGACCGGATCGCTGCAAGCTCTCCATGGCTGCGCCGGCGGCGCCTACTCCTGGAAATATGATCCGCTCCGCAGCTTTAATTTCTGCTTCATTCCGGGTTATCACACTTTCAATTCCAAGATGCGAAACCGCCCGGGATACGCTGGTAAGATTGCCGGCATCATAATCAATAATTGCGATCATCTTTTTTTTCCAACTGACTGAAGCGTTTTTCAAACGCCTTAAGCGCTCCGGATAGGGCGGTTTCCGGATGGATTTTTAGCAAGTGTGCCAAATTAACCATCGAAAATAGCAAGTTTCCGAATTCTTGAGAAATCCGATCTTTCTCGCTATGCTTCAAGGTCTGTTTTAGCTTACTTAGTTCCGACTCCAGTTTTAATAGAAGATTTTCACTATCTCCCCAATCAAAACCGCTGCGTGCCGTGCGTTCACAAATCTGGTATGAGCGCATTAAAGCCGGAAGTTTCTTCGGCACGGAATCAGTGACAGATTTTTTTGAGCCTTTTTTCTTTTCATCCTGTTTTATTTTATGCCAATTTTGTCTGACCTCATCCGTGTTATCCACCCGTACGGTTCCAAACACATGGGGGTGGCGCCTGATCATCTTTTCGGTGATGTCCCGGGCAACATCGTATATCGAAAAATTCCCCGCTTCTTGAAATAAACGGGTTATAAAAATAATATGAAATAAAACATCCCCGAGTTCCTCTTGCACTTCTTCAGCACGGTTTGACTCAATGGCATCGGCAAGTTCATACATTTCTTCTATCAGATAGATAAGCATGGTTCGGGGAGTTTGCTTTTTATCCCATGGACATCCATGCTCCCCCCGTAAAGATTCAACCAGGGCAACCAGGGTCTTTACTGAATCTGTTGCTGATTTTACTTTGGAATTTTCCACGCTTTTTTAAATTCGCCGAGCTTGCCGAAAAAGTCTCGTTTCATTTCTTTGGAAACAACATTAACCATTTTTTCCGAGATCCAGATGACATGGGGGGCGAGGACAGACTTTTTGATTAGTGGAGCGCCTTTGGAAAGAAAGGTAGTGAGGATGATAAACAATACAGTGACAATTAAAACGCCTTTAATTAATCCAAAACAAACACCGCATAGGCGATCAATCCACCCCAAGAAGGCCACATTCAGCAAATATTTGATTACAACCCCGAGGATACTGATTATTATGAGGACACCGCAGAAAATAACCAAAAAACTCAAAATGTTCAGGTACGCTGGATTAATAATCAATCCGGAGAGAGGTTTGGCCACCACCGGATAGTAGGAATAAGCTGCATAAAAACCGCCCAATACGCCAATAATGGATGAAGCTTCTTTGACCAACCCTCTGAAAAGGCCCCGGACAAGGCTATAACCTAATACAATTATTATAAAAACATCAAATGGATTCATTTAGTCACGCAAAAGGCAACGGGCACGCAAACCCGCATAACCTTTGATTTCAATATGTTTGCCCATATCAACTGGTTCTGTCACAAATTGCAACAGTATCAGACGGTTGAACTAACAGAGCAAATTTTGTGAGTCAAGGTATTTTTATTGCGTTAAAGGAGGTTCTGATTTGTGTCTTGCAATCATTTTAGGTTATGATAGGAAATAGACCCAAAATTTAGAGGCCCGTATCGGTATCTGTCGACCACAGGGAATAAAACCCCTGACGCAAGAAGAATCAGGTAAATCTTCGTATGAGTGAAATTTCAAATCATAAGCAAACCACCGTAGATTTTTCTGATATTGAGTTAGCCAGGCAGTTGTTTGGCGAGCGTAACAGTAATTTGCAACGAATCGCCGCGGCAACCGACACCACGGTAAATGCAAGAGGCAGTAAGGTATTTATTCAAGGAGACAGCATAAACGCACGTCTGGTGCAAAATGTGCTCGATCAGCTCTATGTCCTGATAAAAGAGGGATACCCCATTCACCCCAACGACTTCGATTATGCGGTTCGGATATTAAGCGACAATGATCGCGCTGATTTGAAAAAAATATTTTTGGACACTGTTTACATTACCTCAAAAAAAACGACCATCGCTCCCAAGAGTCCGGCGCAGAAGGAATATATTGATGCCATCCGAAAATATGATATAGTTTTTGGGATTGGCCCTGCCGGGACCGGAAAAACGTATCTGGCTATGGCAATGGCGATTTCATCTCTGACAAAGGGGCTTTTTGATCGCATTATACTTACGCGCCCGGCGGTTGAAGCCGGAGAGGAACTGGGTTTTTTACCGGGTGATCTCGCGGAAAAAGTCGACCCGTATTTAAGACCCTTATATGATGCACTCCATGATATGATGCGGTTTGAAAAAGTCTCAAATTTGATGCAAAAAGGGGCCATCGAGGTGGCACCGCTCGCATTCATGCGGGGACGCACCTTAAATGATTCGTTTATCATCTTAGATGAGGCTCAAAACACGACCCCGGAACAGATGAAAATGTTCCTTACGCGTATCGGTTTCAACTCAAAAGCCGTCATTACCGGAGACATCACTCAAATAGATCTTCCGGCTGAGAGGACATCGGGTCTTATCCAGGTTAAAAATATCCTCCAGGAAATTGAAGACCTGAAATTCGTCTTTTTTTCTAAACGGGATGTTGTCAGACATACGCTTGTGCAACACATCATCAAAGCCTATGAGGAGTTTGAGGCCAGTAAGGAAAAATAGAAAGCGTCGCTTGTGGGAAATTTATGAAATTCGAACAAAGCAAAGAATCGATCAATAAATTATTGGATAACAACACCAGAATACGGTGGGGAATTCTGGTGTTATCCACGATCCTTTTTATCATTATTTTATATCCGAGTCTGGTTATTACCAAACACCGCTATAATCTGGGAGATGTCGTTGAACGCGACATCAAAGCACCCAAGGATTTTTTTATCGAAGATGAAGCTGCCACCGACAAAAACCGTCAGCAAGCCATGGCAGAGGTGCTCACGGTTTATGATTACGATGCCAATTTGGCGAAGACCTTGCAGCGCAATGTGGAGCAGGCATTTGGTGATTTAAGAGCCCTTATTGAATTGTCACAAAAAATGAAACGCTCGGAACTGGAAAATCAGTCAGAGCCCGTTGAAATACCGCCAAAGGAACAAAACCCGTCGTTGCAGACCCTGATCGGGGAAAAACACGAGCAATTTGAAGAAACCATCGGCATTCGTGTCAGCAACGGCGCCTATCGGGCGCTTGCCAAGCAAGAATTTTCAAAAAATATTGTAAATCTTATTACTAAAATTTTGAATAAAATTTTAATCAACGGCGTCGTAACCAACAAAGAAATTCTGCTAAAAGAGCTGGACAAGGGCATTATTCTAAGAGATGTCGATACCAAAAAAGAAAAGATTGCGGGCAACTTAAATCAATTTTACGGGCTGAATCAAGCCAAAGCCATGGTCCGCACCATCGGCCAACCCTATCTTCAAGACCTCGATTATACCCTCAAAAATTTGGTGGTTGATTTTGTCCAGGAGCTCATCCAACCCAATATCACGTTAAACCGTAACGAAACCCAGGAGCGGGAAAATAAAATTACCACAGAAATCAAGCCGGTTTTGTATAAAATAAAGGCCGGAGAAATGTTGCTCCGAGAAGGTGAACGGGTGGCTGAATTAAATCTGCTAAAATTAGAAGCGCTCCAGGCTCAGACGAAAAAAGAACAAATTTTGCTCAGCAGCCTTGGCGCTGCCATGCTGTTAATGTGCCTCTCGATAACGACCTACATTCTGCATCTCAACTATCAGGGCCAGATGGCCACCTATCATGTTAAAAATCTGCTCTTAATTGCCAGCTTGGCACTAACCTTTTTCTTTCTGGCAGCGGTATCTGCCTCATTTTCAGAATCGCTGACCCGAAATTCACCGGTCTCAATACCTGGGACTTCAATTTATTTTGGCATCCCGTTAGCCGCGGGGGCCATGATCATCTGCCTATTTCTGGGCATAAAAGTAGCCGTTCCAATGGCCCTGGTGATGGCTATCGGTTTTACCTTCATATTTCAAAACAACTTCGAAATGTTTATATATTTTCTTATAAGCGGCACGATGGCAGCCTACTGGCTTAGAGATTGCCGTGAGCGTAAAGTGTTCATTATAGCAGGCACAAAACTTGGAATACTAAATATTATCCTGGCCACAGCGATCCACTTTTACATGGGAGAATTATCAAGTTCCAAACTATTATGGGATTGGGCCTTTGCCTTTATGGGTGGCATCGCAACCGGGATCGTAACGGCCGGTATTGTTCCGTTGGTCGAAATTGCCTTTGATTACACAACCGATATTACGCTTCTTGAACTTGCCCATCTGGACCGTCCGATCATGCGCCGGTTGATGATTGAGGCTCCCGGAACCTATCACCATTCGGTAATTGTCGGCTCCCTGGTAGAAGCCGCTGCTGCGGAAATAGGTGCCAATCCTCTACTCGCAAAGGTTTGTGGGCATTATCATGATATCGGCAAAATAAAAAAACCTCTGTATTTCATTGAAAACCAAACGAACGGCAAAAATAAGCATGATAAACTCGCTCCTTCCATGTCGGGCTTGATTTTGATTGCGCACATCAAAGATGGGGTTGAAATCGCCAGGGAAAATAAAGTGGGCCAGCTGATCACCGATACCATCCGTCAACACCATGGTACCAGCATTATTAAATTTTTTTATGAAAAGGCCAAACAGTTAAAGGGTGAGAATTCGGTCAAAATAGATAATTTTAGATACCCGGGACCCAAACCCCAGACCAAAGAGGCCGGTCTTGTCATGCTGGCTGATGTGGTTGAGGCCGCTTCAAGAACTTTGGATAATCCCACCCCTTCAAGGATCCAGGGACTTGTGCAGAATCTTATCAACCAAATTTTTTCAGACGGCCAGCTGGATTCCTGTGAGCTAACCCTAAAAAACCTCCATAGCATTGCAAAAAGCTTTAATAAGATTTTATACGGCATCCATCATCACCGCATCGAATATCATGAAAACCGGACAGCGCGAAACGGATATGAAAAAGGGAAACTGAAGAATGGAAGTTCAGATCGACAACCGGCAAGACAATCACAGGATCTCAAAGAAGAAGATTCGACAAACGGCAATGGCCGTCTTAAGCGCCTTGGACTATCCTGACGCAGAACTTTCCATCCTCATTGTTGACGATCAACAGATAGCGCAGCTCAATCAAGATTACCTTAACCGCAGAGGTCCGACAAATGTGATTGCATTTCCCATGCGTGAGGAAAAATTTACCGAGATTGCCCCCAATCTTCTGGGAGACGTCGTGATTTCAGTCGAAACCGCTCATCAAGAAGGGCAAAGAGCCGACCTCAGCATGGAAGAACGCTTTGATCAACTTCTCATCCACGGGATTTTGCACCTTTTGGGCTACGATCATGAAAACACAAAATCTGAAGCCCGCAGAATGGAAAAAAAAACACAAGAATTGTTTAAAATAATCCAATTGTGAGCGAAGCGAACTAAGTTCGTCAAGGAGGCTACGTAATGGCCGGGCTAGCCGTAAAAATAGATTATGTCGCCGCTTTAAGGGAAAGCAGGAAAAGCCAATTCCCCGATCCGGTGGCAGCAGCTGTTATAGCCGAATTGGCAGGCGCAGACGCTATTGCCGTGCATTTGCGCAAAGACCGGCGCGATATCCGTGACAGGGATGTACGAATTCTTCGCCAGACCATACAGAGTAAGCTGATTCTGGAAATGGCTTCAACCACCGAAATGGTCGGCATGGCTCTGGATATAAAGCCGGATCACGTCACGCTGGTTCCGGAAAAACGGGAGGAATTCAGCGCCGAAGGGGGTTTGGATCTCGTTGTCCACAAAGACGAAATAATGGAAACCGTCGACACCTTGCAAAACAGCGGCATACCTGTAAGCATTTTGATCGACCCGGAACCGGAACAGCTTAAGCAGGCCCACAGAACAAATGCAGGTATTGTGGAAATTCATACCGGTGCATTTTGCGAAGCGAAAACCGCACAAAAGAGACACCAGGTATTTTTAAAGATTGTTGATGCCGTTAAACTTGCCCACAAGCTCAATCTCAGTGTTAAAGCCGGACGCAGCCTGTGCTACAAAAGTATCAAAGCATTTAGCGGCCTTAATGAAATCGATGAATTCAGCATTGGTCACAGCATTGTTTCACGGGCGGTGCTGATGGGAATGGAAAAGGCCGTCAAAGAAATGATTGATCTGATTCGGGCATTGTAAGCGTTTAGCGGCATCATATAACTTCATCCTTATTAGAGCTTAAAATGTTCCTCGTAACCGCCGGTGAAATGCAGGAAATGGATCGCCAGACGATCGAAAACCAGGGAATTCCAGGGCTGGAGCTCATGGAAAACGCCGGTCGTGGCGCCACGCGCGTGTTGCTGGATCAATTTGGCGACAATGTAAAGGCCGGGGTTGGCATTATTTGCGGCAAAGGCAACAATGGCGGCGATGGATTTGTTATTGCCAGATGCCTGGCTGAAAAAGGCATCAAAGTTGCGGTCTATCTGCTGGCCAAGACTGCTGCTGTAAAAGGAGATGCCGCTGCCAATCTCAAACGCCTGTCAGCGTTAAACGTTGCGGTCAACGAAATCCCGGATGAAGATACTTTTTTGAAAACCAAATCCAGTTTATCCGGTTACGACCTCATAGTTGATGCCATTCTGGGTACCGGGCTGACATCCGAGGTCAGAGGCCTTTTTAAAACGATCATCAATTTCATTAACAGTACCGGCATTGCTGTTTTTGCGGTGGATATTCCCTCCGGTTTAAACTCGGATACGGGCCGGCCTTGCGGTACGTGCATCCGGGCGCAGGGCACTGCCACTTTTGCACTGGCCAAAATCGGCCATTTTACCTATCCGGGCGCCGAATACACCGGAAAGCTTGAGATTATCGATATTGGAATTCCGGAATCTGTCGTGCAAGATGTCGGTCCGAAACAACATCTGCTGACATCCAAACAAATCCGCAGCTATTTGCAACCTCGCTCTCCGGACACACACAAGGGACGAACCGGACATCTGCTGGTTGTCGCCGGTTCAACCGGTAAAACCGGCGCAGCCGCTATGACAGCTGTCTCGGCCATGCGAGCCGGCGCCGGTCTGGTGACTCTGGGTATCCCCGCAAGTCTGAATCCGATACTTGAAACCCAGGTGCTGGAGGTTATGACCACTCCCTTACCGGAAAGCCGAAATGGCGTTCTCGGAGACAATGCCATTGATGATATTCAGAAACTGGCTGTTGGTAAAACATGCCTGGCTATCGGACCCGGTATCGGTCAGGCTGCAAAAACACGAAGTCTGATAGAAAAGGTTATCAGCCAAAGTGAAATCCCTGTGGTCGTTGATGCCGACGGTCTCAACAATCTGGCGGGTCAGAGCCAGCTTTTGAAAAAACTCAAAATTGCGGCCGTTCTCACGCCTCACCCCGGCGAAATGGCGCGACTGATCGAAGCAACCCCCGCAGAGGTCCAACAAAATCGGCTCAAGTGCGCCCGGGATTTTGCAACGCATTTCGGTGTGCATGTCGTTTTGAAAGGTGCGGCAACCGTTATTGCGCACCCCGACGGTAACGCATATATTAATCCCACCGGCAATCCCGGCATGGCTTCCGGTGGCATGGGTGATGTGTTAACCGGCGTCCTGGCCGGCTTCATCACCCAGGGATTTTCCCCGCAGACAGCCGCCCATACGGCAGTATACCTGCATGGCGCCGCTGCCGACACATTGGCGAAAAGTATTGGCCCAACAGGTTATCTGGCCGGTGAAGTAATGAACGCCATACCGGCTGAAATAAAAAAGCTAATGGAGATGCAAAACCCGCCGTGTACCTAAAAATGGGCACCACCTAACCAATCCCCATTCCAATGGCAGAAAGACACACTCAGATCATCACACATTCCGTAGCGCAAACCCAGAGCGTGGGGCAAATCCTGGGCGCAACGCTCAAGCAGGCATTCATCATCGCATTGAACGGTGATCTTGGCAGCGGCAAAACAGCGTTTGTCCAGGGATTGGCAAAAGGCCTCGATGTTTCTGAGAAATACTATATCACCAGCCCGACCTTTACCCTTATCAATGAATATCCCGGACGCCATCGCCTGTTCCATGTAGATCTATATCGGATTGAGTATGTACCTGAGCTGGAGGAAATCGGCCTGGATGAAGTTCTACATCAGGATGCGGTCATTGCGATCGAGTGGGCGGATAAGCTTCCCGAAGGTACGCTTTCCAATCACCTGGCGTTTCAATTTAAACTCATCAGTGATGAATCCCGTCAAATCGATATATTTGCATATGGACTTCCAGAGAGCAATTTGCTAAAAGCTGTGGAAAAGCGAGTCCAAACTGAATTGAAAGAATAAATTCAGAGCGAAATCGAGGAATAGAAAATGTCTTTAATTGTGCAAAAATACGGGGGCACATCCGTAGCCGACCTTGATCGAATTCAAAATGTGGCCACCCGTGTAGCGAAAACCTATGAAAAAGGAAATGATGTCATCGTCATTCTTTCGGCGATGGCCGGTATTACCGATGAACTGACAAATATGGCCTTCAACATTTCGCACTCGCCGGATAAACGTGAGCTCGATGTATTGCTGGCGACCGGCGAACAAACAACCTCCGCCCTGCTGGCCATGACTCTAAGATCGATGAAGTATCCGGCACAGTCGCTGATGGGTCATCAGGCCGAAGTTCTTACCGACCAGTGCCATGGCAATGCCCGCATCCTCGATATTCGGGCCGATCGCATTAAAGAATTGCTGAACCAGCGTTACATCGTTGTGGTAGCCGGATTTCAAGGCTGCGATCCGGAGGGCAACATTACGACCCTCGGGCGGGGGGGATCGGATACATCTGCTGTAGCAATTGCCGCAGCACTCAAAGCGGACGTCTGTGAAATCTATACCGATGTAGACGGCGTCTATACCGCCGATCCAAATATCTGCCCGCAGGCCAGAAAGCTGGATGCCATTTCATATGATGAAATGTTGAATATGGCCAGTCTGGGAGCGAAAGTTTTACAAATCCGTTCGGTGGGTTTTGCCAAAAAATACAACATCCCCGTACACGTAAGATCATCATTCAGTGAAGAGGAGGGAACCATGGTGGTGGATGAAAATTCCGGAATGGAACGTCTGGTCGTATCCAGCGTCACGCATGACAAAGATCAAGCCCGCATAACCTTAAAGAAAGTTCCCGACAAACCGGGAATTGCATCTAAAATTTTTGCGCCGATCGCAGATAGCGGAATTGTGGTGGATATGATCATTCAAAATACGCGCGCCGCAGGACAAACGGATTTAACGTTTACCGTTCCTAAAGCCAGTTTTAAACAGGCGCTGGAAATGGAAAAAAAGATCGCGCAAGAAATTGCGGCCAAAGATGTATTTGGCGACGAAAAAATTGCCAAGGTTTCCGTAATCGGCGTCGGAATGAAAGATCACTCAGGGGTGGCATCCAAGATGTTTACTGCCCTTGCCAAAGAAAACATTAATATCATGATGATCAGTACTTCTGAAATTAGAATCTCCTGTATCATCGAGGAAAAATACACCGAACTGGCCATACGGGTACTGCATTCGGCCTTTGAACTTGACAAAGATAGCTAGGAATTTCGGAT
>Ga0114923_10002038_pt1 | contig 13810 bp, 12 predicted proteins | sample SumtaG_FD_89578 | JGI IMG/M metagenome (GOLD analysis project Ga0114923, IMG submission 89578) | Deep subsurface microbial communities from Indian Ocean to uncover new lineages of life (NeLLi) - Sumatra_00157 metaG | ecosystem: Environmental > Aquatic > Marine > Oceanic > Sediment | place: near... | reverse complement strand
TACCCAAGGTCGTACCGCTCCATACTTGAACGTCCTAGCACCTGACGCATTGCATGCAGTTATTCCTCCAAGCCAAGCGCTCATCTCGGTTGGGTCAACAGGAAATGTATAATCTCCCGATTCAGTCAGGAACTTTTCAAGAGCCGCCTGTTGATCCGAAGTACCCTTTCCTTTTAGTAAATCGAGGTCCTTTGAAATCACATGTTTCACAAGGTCCTCTAATAATACACCCGCGTCAGCTGCAATGGAATAGAGATTGTTTTCAACAGAATAATTCATGTACAATAACTGCTCCATCTTCTCAAGGTTTAGAGCTATTCCACCCATAGGAACTGCTGCACCAGTTAATCCAGTTCTACCTCCCTGAATTGTTGTTGGCGTTCCTTTATCATAGGCATCCTTGAGTATAGCTGCAACATCACCTTCTGTAATTGGGAAAACAATTTTCTCTGCCTGTCCCTCGAACGAATGAGATTCATCGTCCAAATAAAGTGCATAAGTATCCGTAATCTTTGCTTGGTCAGTGACCATTTTGACCTTTGATAGGTCTGATTCACCCGGTGTTTGGGCTTCAATCCTGTTTGTCATCAGTTAATTCACCATCGAGCTTGTATCTACTGTCCCACCATGCATACCATATCAAGATTCTGCTATTTCAGGAAACGTGTTTCAATTAACGTAACAAAACAACCAATCGGATTAAAACAGAATTAAACTGCCCAAACGCACTTGGTGAGGTGACGTCGACTATGAAAATAGCTGCAATCTCAGATATTCATGCTCGCAAAGGTGGAATCGATGACAAGCTAATCGAAGCGATTCACGCCCGAGTGGAAGAAATCTCACCGGATGTTTTTGTCATCGCAGGAGACCTCAGCGAGTATATTGACGAAATCTCTGACCTTCTATCGCGACTTCATATTTCCAGTGCGAAGAATCTGTATGTTGCTGGAAATCATGATATCTGGTTTGAGCAGGACAAAAACCTGAGCTCCCTTGAGAAGTACTCTAAATTGATAGGTCCTGCTTGCACTGAAAATGGATTCATTCATCTTCCAGATACTCCTTTTGTTGCAAATAATGTTGCATTTGTAGGTAGTATAGGCTGGTCTGATTACTCCTTCAAACGAAACGACTTGGAGATTTCTGATGAAGTCTATGAGACCAAGCAATGCGGGGATGCAGTCTGGCGAGACCTTTACTGTATTGATTGGGACTTCACAGACAAAGAAGCGACAGATCTCTTCAATGGTAAACTCCAGCATGATCTTGAAACTCTTGGCCCCGATGTCAAATCCGTAGTATACGTTTCACATCACCTTCCGTTTCGAGAATTGACTCTTTACAAGGGATATCTGCCATGGGACTTCTTCAGTGCCTACATGGGCGCGAGAAGCACCGGCGATTTACTCTGTGAAGACAGTCGTGTAATTCTAACTATAAGTGGTCACAGTCATATTCGAAATAAAATTCAAGTCAACGGAATCACTGCTACAACTGTGCCCGTGGGTTATGGACGTCCCTATGGGGATCTCTCCGAGTTCGTACGCCAAGCTGTGGCTGAGATTGAAATAACAGAAGGAGCCGTTGAGGTCATCGACTTTGTTGAAGGTGATATCTGTGAAGGGATGCCGTATTCACACTAGGTAAATATTGCGACACATTAATGAGTACCTTCACCCTAAAGGGGATTGCAATCTTGAATCTGGTGAAATTTCAGATTGTTCAACCATAACCAAGCTGGTGTTACATAAGTCATGGAATGGCTAGGCCTTACAGTATTGATTATTTTCATTGTCACCTATATCATAATCTCCAGTGAGAAAATCAATCGCACTGGAATGGCCTTGTTAGGTATGGCTGCCGTAGGAACTGCCCTCTGGATTGGATTTGTGGTCAACCCTGAACTTCTGGGTGCAGTTGAATTTGGTGAGTTTGTCGAGCACATTGATTGGGCCACAATCATGTTTGTGTTCAGTATGATGGTGATTGTGGCTGTTGCTGGTGGTTCTGGCATGTTCCAGTATCTTGCACTTACCCTTGCCAAACCAAGCGGAGGGGATCACAAGCATCTTTTCATAACCTTTCTTGCTTTTGTGTTCGGAATATCTCTGTTCTTTGATACGGTTTCTACAATGCTCATTATGGCCCCACTAACTATCGAGGTTTGTAGAGCTCTTGAGATTGATTTCAAACCATTTCTCATCTCCGAATCTATTGTATGTAACTTTGCATCAATTCCATCAATTGTTGGAGCTATCCCGAATCTCGTAATTGCACAAAGAACAAGTCTTGATGCAGGATTTCTCTTCATTGTATTTATGCCACTTTCAATTATATTATTCCTTGTGACGGTTCCACTTCTCCTTCGATACTTTTCAAAGACATTTGGAGTTACAGATCCCCATAGGGTTGAACGTGTTTTTGGTATCGATCCAGCACGCATGATCAAATCGCGTCGAGACTTCTATGTTTCTGTAGTTGCTATTTTGATTTTAGTGGTCGGATTCTCTCTTGCGGGATACGGACTTGCACCACCCATGATCGCTCTGGCTATTGCTGCGTTTATGCTGATATTGTCACATGAACGGGCCAATGAAATGCTGAACGAGGTTGGGTGGGATACAGTATTTTTCCTCGTAGGTCTCTTCGGGTTAGTTATTGGATTGGAACTAACTGGATTGGTTGACGAACTTGGAGTGTGGATCGAAGAACTTGTAGCAGGCGATGCTGTATTTGCTACTGTCTTCATGATTTGGATTCCCGCTATGCTATCCGCATTTCTTGATAACTTACCAGTTTCAATTGTCCTTGCACCTATTGCAGTACAATTCCAGGCCGTTAGTCCAGTAATGACCCTTGCGCTCGTATTTGCGGTTAATGTCGGTGGTTACATATTCACACCACTTGGCTCACCGGCGAACATGGTGGCGATGGGATTCTCAGAAAAAGAACATAATCCAATATCTTTCATGGAATTCGCAAAAATCGGGACTATACTTGGATTGATTCATTTGACAATTGGTACCGCGTGGTTACTTATGGTTAATCATTTATTAGGACTCCCTGGTGGATGACATCAAAAGGTGACGCCCGTCCTGTGAATCAATGCCGCCGGGAGGACGTGCAAGGAAAGAGACCGGACGTCTTTTTTGACAAATTGCGCAATTACTATTTACATACAGTAAGTTACCTTTTGAAACTTTCTAAATGATTATTTTATCACATTGGTAATTGATTGATTACCCGTCAACACAGAAAACTATGAAAGCACAGGAAAAATTCCAGCTTAGAGGAAAAATAATTGCCAAAGCGTGCTCGATGTCCACATTGTGATCGCCTGTTCGATCGTGATAGGCTGGATGATCATATTGTTAAATGTCGACCAAAGCACTCCACGAGAAATGCTCAACATGTTATTACTGGTAGAAAGAACTTGATTCTTGACGGAAACAACATCGCGTACTATCTTTCACATGATGGAAAGGCACGAGCTGAAAACATTGCAAACGCCTACAGGAGTCTGGTAGCTGGAGGATATCGACCAACTACTATAGTATCGGCAGCATTGCGTCACAAAATTGACAAACCCAATATTCTGATTGAAATGATTTCGGATGGGTATGCAATCGAGGCACCTCGAAGAACGGATGATGATCTTACGATAATTGAAACAGCCCAGAAACGGAATGCCGATATTGTAAGTAATGATCGCTTTCTCAATTGGATCAAAAGATTTCCATGGCTACCTGACCGCCTTAGAAGATACAGAATGACCCCTGCGGGATTAATTCTCATATGATTTACTTGCCTCTTAACAAAAGCGTTAAAATGAATTAGTCAATGGCCCCTTTGTTAATGAACCGTCAGATTCGGTGATGTATGATGCGTGCTAGTGAATTGCGTAAAAAGTACTTGGAGTTCTTCAAGGGGAGAGGACATGCTATAATCCCTTCAGCTTCTTTGATACCTGAGAATGATCCTACAGTGCTTTTCATATCCGCTGGAATGCATCCTCTTGTTCCCTATTTACTTGGACAACCCCATCCAGAAGGAACTAAATTGACTAGCGTGCAAAAGTGTATTCGCACAACAGACATAGATGATGTTGGTGACAACACACACAACACATTTTTCGAAATGCTTGGAAACTGGAGCTTAGGTGCGTATTGGAAGAAGGAAGCAATCTCTTGGAGCTACGAGTTCCTTACATCAAAGAAATGGCTGGGATTCGATTCAAAGAAGCTCTCTGTTACAGTTTTTACAGGTGATGACGATGCTCCTCGTGATGAGGAGTCTGCTGAGATTTGGGAAGGACTTGGAATTCCAAAAGAACGAATTTACTACCTACCAAAAGACGACAACTGGTGGGGGCCAGCTGGTACTACTGGTCCGTGTGGACCGGATACCGAGATGTTCATAGAAGTTGATACTGTCCCAAAATGTGGCTCTGATTGTAAACCAGGTTGTTCATGCGGTCATTATGTAGAGGTTTGGAATGACGTCTTCATGATGTATGACAAAAAAGAAGATGGAACCTACACACTACTAGCAAGAAAGAATGTTGATACCGGTATGGGGGTTGAAAGAACCACTGCAATGTTGCAGGGAGTTCCAACGGTTTATGACACGGAATTATTTATTCCTCTAATTCAGCGGATAAAAGAAATGTCTGGAAAAGAAGAATTTGATTCGGATGATAATCGACTGATTCGAGTGATATCTGATCATGTCAAATCGGCCGTTCTGTTAATGGCTGATGATCGAAAAGTAGCCCCATCCAATGTTGAACAAGGATACATCGTTCGCAGATTGTTGAGGAAAGCAATCCATAGTGCAAACCGTCTTGGAATTGAGAAAGGTTTCATGAATGATCTGGCTGAAATCACAATTGAAATGTACAAGGATATCTATGATGAAGTTGAGAGAAATCGTGAGTTCATATTTACAAATTTGGAAAACGAGGATACAAAATTCAGAAAGACATTGGACAAAGCTCTAAGAAAACTAGATAGAATACTAAATGACACAAACACAATAACTGGGGAAGATGCCTTCCTTCTTTTCACAAGTTTCGGACTTCCACTTGAGATGACCCGTGATATTGCCGAGGAGAATGGAATATCTGTGGATATGGAAGAATTCCAGAAGCAATTCGAAGACCATAAAGAGATCTCGCGAACTGCTACTCAAGGTAAATTCAAAGGAGGTCTTGCAGATCACAGCGAAGAAATCACACGACTTCATACCGCGACACACCTTCTCCAATCAGCACTACGCAAAGTTGTAGGGGATGAAGTGACTCAGAATGGAAGTAATATTACTAAGGAACGTCTTAGATTCGATTTTGCTTTTTCTCGGAAACTAACCCCTGATGAGGTTCAACAGGTTGAGGAACTTGTAAATGGGGTAATCCAAAAAAGTATCAAAATAGAAAAGGAATTCATGCCCTATGATGAGGCAATGGCCAAGGGTGCATTAGCATTCTTTAGAGAAAATTACGGAGAATCCGTTTCAGTGTACACGATAGGGGACTTCAGCATTGAGCTTTGTGGAGGGCCACACGTAGAACATACCGGGCTTCTCGGGAAATTCAGAATTGCAAAACAAAAGAAGATAGGCGCTGGTGTAGTTCGAATAAGAGCTGTCCTTGAATAAACCTCACTTACCTATCCTTAGCAGATTCCCAGAAATGAAGAAAGAGATCTTTACACCAGTTGTGAGCTGTGTCATTTGAAACACTAAAACCAAGATAATCACTTTTTCCTTCTACAGTTGGAAATGTGATTAATGCACCTTTCTCGGACAAGATAATGATGATGTCAACATCTTCCAGGTATTTTTCCACCCTAAGCGGTTGACTTAGTTTTCCTAGATGCTCGAATTCGACTGAGCCTGCCTCCATATCTTGAATACACTCCGGCAGAATTATCCTGAACTCAACACCTTTTGACAATGCTTCATCAAGGAGCGGTAATGAACTGGAGAGAACCTGATCCGACATAATCCAAATATATTGTTCAGCTGACCTAAGTAGAGTTTCAGTCTGTTTGAATGATTCCATAACATGTGGAGATAATTCTGAATCTATCAGTACTCCTACCTGCGATTTGAATTGATTAGGTAATTTTTCCATTGAATGTGTAGCAAAATAATCTGCGTTTGTAGCAAGAAATCTAATCGTAGGTAACATGAATAGTATTTGAGATCCGACCGGTGTCAATGAATAAAATCCTCCAGCATCCTTCTTTGCTAATTTAGCCTTAACGAGCCGTGCTAGATGTCTGGAAGTTTCTTGAATCGCAATATCCAGCAATTTGGATATCGCGCTCAACTTTCTTGGCTCACTCTCAACTGATGTCAATACTTCTAAACGGGTCACATTTGAAAGTTCAAACAATAGACTTGATGCATCTTCTAGTGATTTCATGACATAAACTCATAATCAATACTGAAATTTCAGGTTTTCTCTTTAGCTGGTATTATCTAGCTTTGCAGTTATTATTAGAATGATACGAACTTAAGGAGAAATTAACAAGATGCATGCTACTGTCCTGAATGGTTTTGCAGAAACTACCCCGTTCTCTGATGAAATAGTCAAAGCATTCACTGATACTTTCATTCCACTTGGATGGACTATTGAAACTGTAGAATTGGGAAAGCTTACTCTGGCTGCTTGTCGTGGATGTTTTGGCTGTTGGATTAAAACACCCGGTGAATGCGTAATTGATGACGAAGCCAGAAACATAACGCGGAAAATGATTCAATCAAATTTAATTGTCTATCTGTCGCCCATTACTTTTGGCGGGTATTCATCAACATTGAAACAAGTTCTCGATAGGTCGATCGGTATTCTTCATCCTTACTTCAAAAAAGTTCAGGGTGAGTATCATCATCAGAAACGATATGATCTGTATCCTGATATTGTAGGACTCGGAACATTGCCAGAATCTGACGATGAGATGGAAGATGTATTCAGGAAACTAGTTCACCGAAACTCGTTGAATATGCATTGCAGTAAGTATGCCACTGGAATTCTTTATGAGAATCAGGAAACTGAATCCATCCAATCAATGGTTGGTGAAGTTCTAGCTACTGTGGGGGTGCACTAAACGATGGACGCAACTAAGGTTTTACTTCTAGTTGGTAGCCCTCGAGGAAAAGGCAGTACATCATTCTCAATGCTATCATATCTTGGTGATAAGATGAATGCTCAGAATTGTGAAATAGAAACGGTCATGATTCACAAGGCGTTGCGCTCAACCGAAGGCATTCAGATGTGTCTTGATCACATTCAAGATTCTGATGTCATTGTATTAGCAGCTCCATTGTATGTGGATAGTCTACCAATGCCTGTTATTCAAATGATGGAGGTTATCGTTGATCACAGAAGACGGAGTACTATGGATAATCGCCCACTCTTTGTATCCATTGTAAATAGTGGCTTTCCAGAAGCCGCTCACAATCTTATCGCACTTGACATTTGTCGCATTTTCGCAAAACAAGCTCATTTTGAGTGGGGTGGTGGTCTACCTTTTGGTGGCGGACAAGCCGTCAATGGAACAAAACTAGATGAAGCAGGCGGACGTGCAAGACATGTGAAACCCGCGATTGATATTCTCTCCAAAGCATTAGCACAAAGGCAAGCAACACCGATAGAAGCAATTGAACGAATAAGTAAATCCATTATCCCTACACGTTTGTATACCATGAGTGGCAAAAGACGTTGGAATGCTTGGGCAAAGCGTAATGGCGTGCTTGATCAATTAGCCAAACGACCGTATCAAACCACATCATTTGCCAAATAATTACTATGTATATCAAATCTAAAACAGATTTGGATTAAGGACCACCTCTGGAATAAGCTGATATGGACCAAGAATAGTGAAATTCTATACGGTGAACCGATTTGACCCAGAATTTGATTCAAGCTATTCTAATCACTGACCGAGGTGGCACTCCTCGATTCTATATGCAGCTCGATCCTCGTGCTCTTAGTATGGACCCCGTATTAGCGTCAAGCTTCTTTTCGGCCATAGATATGTTCTCAGGAGAAGTATTCGAAAAAAGCACACCAGTGATTCAAATTGATTATGGATATCGCGTATTCACAGTAATTCACGGAGTACAAACTAATTTGGTAGCTATATGTACTCAAAGGTTGAATCAAGATGTCCTTGATATTATGGACTCGCTGTTAGCTGAATTCGAACTTGAATGGCTTGCAGTAGCCCAATCTTTTGAAGTTGAAGAAACTTTTGTTGATATTTACCTAGAAGCGTTCGGGGAGGTCGTGTTGAAACGACTCACTTTTCAGGAGTTACCTGACTCGTGGGTACCTTATCTCACAATAAAACCGGATGCTGCTCCGATGACTTCCAGTGTGATTCTATCCTTCATCAACGGTTCTAGAACTGTAAAAGAAATCCGCGACGTAAGTGGAGTGTCAAAAGAAAAAATGCTTCTTGAGATATCAAGACTTTGGGCTCATAGAGTTATTCGATTTCGGAATATGTTAAATTTCAAGGATTTTCTAACTGCAAGAAGTCAGTTTCTAAGATACATCCAATCAACGTCAAGTGAAATCAAGGATCTAGGTGATGTGCACCCAGAGATGGTTGGTATAATCCCTCGCTTTGCAGGACTGATTGATGGACGACGAACAGTTCAAGAAATTCTAACTGAGCTAAAAGGACTATATGATGAGAGAGAATTACTTAGAGTGATGGATTACTTGAATGAAACAGAAGTCATAGAGGTTCTCTCACCAGAGAAACGGCGCATCCTTCTTGCAAAAGAAGTCTTCGAGCTTGCTTTACGCACCGCGGAAACATTGTATGGTGTGGAAGAATCCACGAAAGCATTGCTATTGGTAATGAATAGCAGTGAAACACCTGAAACCCTTGGACAGTTGCATCTGAAAGATGAAGCATGGGCTGTTGACTTTGATTTCAAGATACTTGAAGGGTTCACTCCAAAAAGGTTGATGCTCCTTTACGGTGAATGGATAAAGATGCTAGCACAGTATGTTGATACCCTAGATAGAACATCCATAAATGATTTCATTGTAATGTTAACAAAAACTTTCATTGAACGAATAATCAATCGCTATTCATCATTTGACTTGAGAGGAATTGAGGAATTCTCATTTTGGTTGGAGTTATTGAGTAATGATAGTCTACCAGAGGTGGGGATTGTTGAGACCGGTCCTTATGACCAACTTGATTTGACTTCAATAGAGGAAATAGTTTCTATTCTTATTACACGAGCACAAGTTATCTATGGGTCCGAACCCATTGAACGTATTTGTTCTGCATCTGGGGTTGAACTAGTCAGTAAATCATCATCAGGTAATGTACAAACTCCAAGTATCGAGAAAACCACACGATTCTTGAAAGAATACTCAAAACTGGGTCCAGGGGCAAAATTAACTCTACTAATCTTATCTAGACAACGCGGCATTTCACTGCCTAAGGAAATTGAATTCTAGATTGGACCAGCTCATATTGTGCTTTATTCTGATTTCGTTTATCCGAGTAACGGTTATCTGAGGGTTTTCCCAAAGTAGAATTGATAATTTGTAAGGTGTCTTTTATGAGTCCGAACTATCTTCTGAAGATTGTCACTGTAGGGTCTGGATCAGTTGGGAAGACAAGCATGATTGTTCGCTATTCATCAGGGGTCTTCAGAGAACATTACTCGCCAACTCTTGGAACTGGCTTCGCATACAAAAAAATGGAGCTTGAAAAGGACAAAGTAACCCTACAAATTTGGGATATGGGGTCTCAGGAATTCCTAGAAAGAATTCGAGCTAACTACTACATTGGTACACACGGAGTCATTTTCGTGTACGATATTACAAGTTGGGATTCAATGAATGATGTAATTAAATGGAAGGAAGAAGTCGATCGTCATTTAGATGATTATAGGGGTATCCTTGTGGGAAATAAAACTGATCTTGCAATGGACCGACTAATCTCCACAGAAGAAGGACAAAATATGGCCGACCAATTCAAAATGGCTCACATTGAAACATCTGTACGATTAAACAAGAATGTGACTGAAACATTCGTCTTTCTTACCAAAGATATCATTGAATGGTTCTTTAACAAGTAATGTTTTTTGAATGGCGCAGCACAGATTCACGCTTTGGCCAATATAGAAACAAATCAAAGGAGAGAAATGAGGCTTGCCCTCTTTCTTCTTTCGTCCGATACTCGAAGGGAGCCCAGACTGGCCATCAGAAAAGTCAAATGTAATGGTATCTCTACATACTTTATCGCGTGGATTGTCATGACATCAAAATCATTAGATAAACCCGAGCTCCCAGATGGATTTGAGTTCGGTATTGTTGAGAGTGATGAGGAGCTTGATGAGCTAACAGAGTTCATCACTGGAATTCATAATGAACTGATAGCAAAATATCAGAGGCGCTTGATTGAAAATATGCCCAGCTTTGGGCGCGAGATGAATTTCTACATCCGTGATGCTGACAAGGGCCCCATTGTTTCTTCGCTGAGTGCCATCCCCAGTGTCTGGGAGTATGATGGTATACCTCTCCGTAACCTTGAGATTGAGTTCGTTGCCACAAAGGAATCCTATCGGAGGAGGGGCTTTGTGCGTGCGCTTTACTCCCATTTTGAAAAGGAATTTCATCGTGGAGAGTACCATATCTCCAGCCTGTGGGGAATGCCCTATTTCTTCAGGCAATTTGGATATGATTTCCTTTTTCCTATATCCTTCATGGGTGCACGTTTCACGCTGAGAGCTGACCAGATTCCTCGTTTGGCACAAGATGAGGTTCCGTCGTATATGAGCCTCTCAGTGAGACCAGCAACTCAGGATGATCTCAGAGAGATAATTCGATTGCATGATGCAATCAGTAGTTGCCTTCTTGTACGGACTGCGCGTAGCAGAAACCTCTGGGAGATTCAGGAGCGACTGAGAATGCAGAGGTCTTTTGATTTCGAAACAATGGTGGTCGAACAAGATGGCAGAGTTGAGGGTTATTTCAGATATGTCGCTCATGGGAAGGATTCCTCAATGGTTGCATATCTGGGTGTAGCAATGCTGGACGTGATAGAAACTAGTATCAGTTCATTCGATGGGGTGATGCGTGTCCTTCAGTTTCTGAGAGAGTTAGCAGTCAGTCAGGGTCTCCAATTAATCGTTCTTCCAGGTACTAAAGCCTTCAATCTTAGCAGAGTCGGTATTGATTTTGGAGCGCAACCCAAAGAGTGGTGGAGATACCAGATTCGCATCCCAGACATGGCGCTATTACTCAAGCAAATTGCACCTGCACTAGAGCAACATCTGAAGGGCACAATGTTTGAGCGACTGACGCAAGAAGTGACCCTGCACACCTACGACAATTGCTATGCTCTTAATCTTGTAGACGGGGATATTGTTGATGTGAAGGATATGGGTACTCAGTCGTGGGGTAATCTCAGTGCTCGGCCACACGATCTTGTTCGTCTTATCTTCGGAGAGTCTGATATTGAGGAGCTCAACCGAATGAATGCTGATTTCATTGTATCGGGTAGCGATAAGGCACTATTTGAAACGCTTTTCCCTAAGCGTGAGAGTCACATTTTCTATTACTTGTGTTGAGTTGCTCGTTCTTTTGACCGGCATTGTATTTTGAATATCACGACTTGATGTGTATGTGTTTGCATCTACAACATACATCAAACTTGATTCAAAATTTCAATCTTCTTTTTCTGCTTATGTGAACATCGATAGTGAATATCTCCTAATATTACATATTTAGTGTAATACTTTATATGGAAATATGTAACACTATTACATAATACAATGCTAACGGAGAGCAAAAATTGACTAAACTAAACGGCGCGGCACAGATTCGCGCTTTAGCTGACGAATTCCTTTTGAACGGAGTTTTCAGCATCGAAACACCCATCGAGTACGGATCATACTCTTTTGTTCCAATCACGGTGGAAAAAGAACATAACACAACAGATTACCTCAATGCTGCCGAAGCATTAGAAACGGGTGACCTGGTTATATCAGAAGTGGGCGATGCGGTTGAGAGTATTCTTGCAAAGAACAATAGCAAGCGACCAATTCTCATAGAGGCATCAGAAGTTCTTCAGGGTAATGGTAGTCAGGATCGAATAATGCTTGAGAGTGTGATTCTACAGCCTGGTGAAGAGCGACGTATAGCGGTAAAGTGTGTCCACGCACCTCATCCACTCAGAGGGGGCACCAAATTCTCATCCATTGGAGCTTCAGGTGAGGGTCTTCGCAAGTCTATTTTCAGACAGAAATATAGCTCGATAATGACGGATGTGGATCACTACAGCCCCGCAGGTGCAGTCGATCAAAGCGGAGTGTGGGCTGATGTAGGAGATGGTGGTCGAGAAGCCAAATCTTCTGATCCGACGAAATACACTGAAACTCTTGAAAAGAAGCAAAAAGACATTCAGAAAGTGGCAAAACAAGTTCGTGATAAATTGCCCCCACGAACATCCGGTTTGATTGTCTTAAATCGTGAGGGTGGGATACAAGCGTTCGAACTATATCGCTCATCAAGAGCTTTTGAAGCCCGGAAAGGTTTCATCGAATCTATCCTCATGGACAAAGCACTCACAGAAACTTGGCCATTGGAACCCGAGGCAGCATGGGTGATGGCTATTCAGCTTGTGTACAGGATGAGAGAGATTACCGATGGAGACGTGATTGTGCAAAAAGATTCGGACAATCTCCATATTGGATTCGACGATCTTGTTGGAGAAGCGATTGTTGGAACAAATCCCACCTCATCTCAAATGAGTGTACTATACTGCACGCTATCTACTTCTTCCTGAACAGAGTAGCGGACCGAAACAAAACACGACATCAAGGAGCTTACAATCCTTCCCAAGTTTCCTGTACGGCTTCTTGATGTCAACCTATTTTTCCAATGTTATGTGGATCATTACACTCCTGTAGGTGCTTGCCTGTGAAGTATGTCCATTTATTTTGATTGCTAGATTCAATATGAATTAAATATGGTTAACCACGGACAAGAGTGTGGGCACTGCACCAAGCTTTGTGCAGTGAGTGATAATGCTCCATTGGTGCTTGAGAATCCATATGCACTGAGACCATCTTTCACGCTTGGGATTCTGAACCATGCTATGCAGAACAGACAGATAAAGAGAAGACAGATTGGGAGGTTGGAAATTAATTATTCACTCGCCCGTGAAGATTATATAGTTAGAGAAAGACAAACAGGAGTTGATACTATTGGAAAAACGCAAGAGGAGGAGCTGGCTCGCAATAAAGAACATGGTAAGTTCCATAAACCGCGATTACGGGCAGACCATTGAGGTCAGACAAGGCAGAAGTAGCAGAGGATGTGTGTTGACAATCTACGGAGAGGAAAGGATTTTCTTAACGAATACAGAGGCTTATGATTACCTATGCAATTTCTATGGCGAATTGTATATCAATTTCGAGAAGAAGAGCATCGAGTATAAACCAGAACCAAAAACGAGGACACGAATTTCAGGTCGCAGGTAGCGGTCGTGAAGCTAAATTTTCTGATCAGACGACTGATACTCTTGAAAAGAAACGAAAAGACATGATGTCAATCTATTTTTCCAATGTTATGCAGCGATTACTACATCTTGAGAAGTGTCCTTTTTTTCCTATACCATTATGTCCCCTTTCGAGAGCGCATGAACAACACTATCACTACTATTGCCACACCTCCTGCAATACCAGCTACTACTAGCATCAAGATAGTGGGGTCCAGAGGTGGTCTTGGCATCTGGCGTTGGTGAAGCCGACGCCAGATGCCAAGACC
>Ga0114923_10002037_pt1 | contig 13816 bp, 13 predicted proteins | sample SumtaG_FD_89578 | JGI IMG/M metagenome (GOLD analysis project Ga0114923, IMG submission 89578) | Deep subsurface microbial communities from Indian Ocean to uncover new lineages of life (NeLLi) - Sumatra_00157 metaG | ecosystem: Environmental > Aquatic > Marine > Oceanic > Sediment | place: near... | reverse complement strand
TGATTCAAAAGACTCAATCAACAATCTGAATCTGGTTTCGAATCGTTCCCATTGGCGATTCTCAAGTACCTGGAGAATGTCTTCCAGATGGATCAATAGTCCCCTTTTGTATTCCACTTCAAGTTTCGCTATCGATTCTTCTAAGTTATAGCCCAATCTACTTCTCACTTGACGAGCAGTTCCATCTGCACGAAGTCGATCCTCCAAGTATCTCATTTGTAAAACCATGTAAATAATATTCAGGAAATTCTTGTATCGCCAACGAAGTGAGAGCACAAGAATGCACATTATCACTAGTGGTAGGAGGAATGAGTATGGGGGACGAAGTATGAGTAGGATTGGTAGAAAGTATCCTGTAAAAGCAAAGTAACATGCACCCTTGATAACCCAGATATCTGTATGTAATGTACTGTCTGTGCTTAGTGTTCCAACGATATACTCTGCTTCTTTTTCAAGACTTGGAAACTCGGACACCGACCATTCCCATGCACGAGTCAGAAGAAGAACTCGTGCAGCAAAAATCGAGTGTTTTTTTCCCTTTTGTAACAACCATTTTTGAATTATAAGTGTAACACCACGCTCTGGTTTTGTGTAGAACAACAAACCTGCAACCAATGAAGCTCCAACAAGCACGATTGTAATGTAAGCTCGTGGATCACGCTCAAAGAGATTGGGGAGCGTGTTGTTGACCCATATGGCAACCAACACTGAAGCAAATGCAAGATAGATCGTGTTTTCTGCACCTCGTGTTGGCAAGAGACTAGTACTTGACATGGCTTAACACCTTACTCTTCGCATCAGGTCACTCCTCTTTAGCTCTAATGACGTTGAGAATCATATTATTACATGCACCTGCTAATTATACATCATTTTTCTTCCTAATATTATCATCGTATCTACTCTTCTTTCCTGAGTTGAGTATTTCTTGGATGGACCTCCAGTTTCCAACCATAATGATAGATGGTGATATCATCAATATTTTCCAACTGCAAAGCAAAACTTGGCATTAAATCCTTACAAAGAAGTATACCCCTCACTTCTGTTTTGAAATCTCTGGTTACATGTCTCATGTATCTCTTAAGCTGGTTCACTGCCCTTTGACCTACTTCGTTGAGCTTGATTTCGACAACTGTGATTTTTCCTTCTGGATCTTCGAATAGAAGATCAAGATAGCCTTCTCCGACGTTCACCTGTCTACCAATAAGATTGTATCCATCTCCAAGAACAGAAGGATTCTGAACAATGTGGTTCTCAAGGTCCCTTTCCAAGATTTCTAGTACTTCATCCGTCGATAATGTAGTATTTGCAGGAAGGCAGCTCTCTTCATAGGCCTTGATGCGGGAAAGGAGCATTTTCACATCATCGTCAGTCAGCTTTCTCTGCTGTCTGGTGGCTGAACTGATTATGGCATTTTCAGACCGCTTATGTTTGAACACAATAGGTTTGTGTGGATCAAAACCAAGTTTCTTAGCAATCGATTTTGTAAATGGAAGGGGTCTCTGTAATTTTTTCGATAGTATTGGATCCCCAAACACAATTATATCACCGTCACGTGGGTCACGTTCTTTATCAAGATGAGGATTCTTATACTTTGAAGTGATTGCTTCGATTTCCTTGGCTTCTAATGTATCTAGAACTCTGTCCACAACGAAGTATGCAGTGATGTATCTACGCTTTCCTATGCTGGTATGAAAGAAAACGTATGAACCCTTGCCCAAACGTTGTTTTAATTTATTTCCACGAGTTAACCATTCACCATACGTAAACTCGTCAATATTCGGGTCATGATGGTCTGCAAGGGGAATGTACTGAATTAATATGCCAGAAACTGAATTAGACTCTCTACTCATAATACGAAACTCCTATGAAGTAGATAGTGTCATTCAGTATTAACATTATTCTCTCCTGAGATTGCTATGAATCAGTTAATCTTATTTTCCTCCTTGCGCTTGTAAATCAACCTTCATAATAGTTTGAGAATGTATATCAGAAGAGTAGGTAGAGTAGGTCAATAAAGAACAACTATTCTTCGGAACTGTGTAAGAATTCCATTATTCCATGTTCCAGATGATTACGAGTGAATCAAATTTCCCAAGAATATCAGAGTTCTCACATTGTTCAAGTAGAGATTATGGTTTTTCATTACTGCATTCGACTTATTCCAATGAGCCCAATTCTCCAAAGGACCTAATCATAATAGATACCAAGTCCTTTCTTGCCAAAAATCACTATACTAATCGCCATTGCACTTACCAACGCCAAGAGCCATACAATAAGCACAACCGTACCTGGCCCGATTCTTTGAAACAGGTAATAGGGAGTGGGAAGAAAAGAAATGAACAAGAACCACATTATCGCTATGAAGAATTCAACAATTCCAAATTCTGAAAAGAATCCAACACGTTATAGAATAATCTCTCTTCTTTTGATACCCTGTATGAGTTGTGCTTTGTATAAAGGTTCAGACTGGGTTTCTGGTATTAATCCTATACCGATTTCATTATCCTGAATAACAACCTTGACTGAAGAAATGTTACTTTTAGATAGATATCGGCTTTGGCGTGACAAAGTCCTGTCACAAAATGCGCTAGGAAGAAGACTCATTGATACTTATTATAAAATCAGTCCATATCTAGCTAGACTCAGTTTGAAATCCAATCTCTTTCGACGAGGATGCAAGTATTCATTCTTGGCAGTTCTGAGTATGCTTGAGAGGACCCCACTCAAGGCATTAGTAGAGTCAGATACCAAAGATATCTCATTAAAGATATCTCATTGAAGTGGACTGATCTGGGGGTCTTTTTCAATATACATCAGCACATACTCTTGGTGTACAAATTGTGTGAAACGATTGAACTGAAGAGCGGTGCACATTGAGCGACCCTTCAGCGCAGATTTCCAGCAACACCTTGACCGAATGTCTTCGCCACTCTGTAACGTCTATCGTTCCAGATAGAATATGTTCCTTGAGAATAACCTTGAACGTCCCCACATCGGATTCGTGGATCAGTCTACCTATCTCTTGAATGACCTTTAGTTGATCTTGCTCCTCTTGTTGACCTACCTCTCGTAACAATTCCCTAGCCCGTCTGCTTTCTTCGCTCATGAGTGACACTGCTCTGTCATCTTCTATGGGCATCATCCCATTTTCATATATCATAGGGATAAGTGTTGAAGGGGTCTATTAAGGACCGCTTGTAGAGTATTCCAGAATGCCTATAAATTCGCACACGTTGTCAACTAGGGCGTTGAATGCTTCCTGTGTTAATCTATTCTGAAAAATTTCGCTGTGTCTATCTGTAAAGGTCTTAACCGCTTTTTCAACTTCCGTCCGATTTCTATCCGCGGGTTCTAAAGAAAACAGGTCTTCTGTTACATCTCTTAGCCCCATGAATACTTTGGTCTGCTTCTCGGAATCCTCCATAGAAGCCCCTGACAATAGAAGGGAGGACTCAAGTATTGATAGCACAAACTCGCGCATTGCTATTCTGAGTTCGTCGTCCATGTCTATCTAGACGAGGATATTCCTAATAGCGTTCTTGCTCGGAGTTTATGAGTGTCCACTCATCTTTCAGGACTACCATCAGGGCTCAATTCCTAATAAATTCGAAGTTCGATCATGTTCAAGTAACAGATGAGATTGAATACCTCTTTCGATACCTTTCATACTTTTTCGGAGTCAGCTCTGAAGCCGTTGACGGTGAGAACTTGCTTATCATTGAAATCTCACCATCGACAAGCTCTGCTAACCTTGTTAGATGTGACCTAGATAGTATCCCAGGTCATTTCGAATGTCAAAGTGGGTTTTTTAAGGATATTTCTTGATAATCTATCATGAGTCATCTATCGAATTTGACAAGGCGATTTTCAAACACCATGACCCATGCTAGTGATTATGTTGAAGGTTATCTACCATCTCTTCGTTGGGATTGTGTCAATATGATCGAGTATATCATCGGCAATCCTGAAGATGAGGATATTGGAGAGAATGAGAAGGTTGTACGTACTCTAGTTAAATTGATGGAATTTGATAGAGAAATAGCCATTGAACTTCTGGTGTATTGGAGTGACCGCGCAAAATACACCAGAGATAGGGTCGATACTCCCGAGGTACAACGAATAATAAAGAGACTGACCTTCTTGAAAGGAGCTTAGGAGGTCTTTTCACTACTTACCCATTTACCACAATGTGAGCCTATATTCCCTGTGTGGCTTAGCATCTCATTCAGTTTCCTCTCAAGACTCTTTGAACTGTTCATTACTTCTCTCTCTTGAGGTTGTGTGATATTGTTCTAGTATTTGACATTAGGAATATTTTTTTCTTCTATAACTTCAGCAACGATGGATTTCTCTTCTCACTTGATGTTGTTATACAGATTCCACAGAAAGTAGACTAGCCCCTGAATATCGTTACGGACATCCATCAAATCGTTACTTTTCTTGAAACCTCCAAGTTGATGGACGTCAATATTGAAACTATCACGCAATGAATCTAGATTAGTCCTTAATCTACTCAAATCGGTTGGTTCTCGTACTGAAGATCGTTTAAAGAAACTACCCTGAAAAGCATTCCAGAATTCCTTACAAAGGCTTTCAAAACCCTTGGTTCTTCCATTCTTAGTGAGATACTTTGAAGGGTCTGTCGAACCAAATTCCTTCATTAGAACGGAAACTACTAAACTCTCAAGCAGTTTTCGTGTCAAGAATGCTGTACTTGTATAACAACCAGTACTGAATGCGATATTAATTTCTTGAGCCATTTTAAGGAAGAAATCGCTCAATCCTGATTCATCTATATATCGGAATGGTTGGCCCACAAGTGCAACTAAAGGAATATCCTGATTTTCAAGTGAAATCTCTGCAAGTCTGAAAATGGGCCTGAACCTATCTCTCAAATAATCCCTTTTATAATGGTCCCAATCGATATGTGCATCAATTTCCTTCGTGAGAACCCTAATCATTTGGAGGGCCTTTGAAGGATCCTTATCATATAGTGATTCCAACATATGGCTTATTGCTTGTTCCATCACGCGATAGTTTGGTTTATTTTGATGGACTTCAATATGATTGCAAGTATTACTTTCAGGGGGCATTAACCTAAACTCAGTCGCTAATATGCTCCAATTGAAATCATGAATAGGAATCTGACTCCATATTCTAGATATTTGAGCAATTAGGATATGAACAGCATCATCCTCTATTTGACTCACAGCTTCACCTCTGAAATGAAATGTTAACACTTTCAGCGGGTTATTCTTTCATTCGGAAATCTAAAAGACCTTTGCGTGAAGCTTCTTTTGAGGGAGCATAGATTATTGTGGACCATACATTATCAGGAATAGTTATTAACGGGGCGAGATAGATTAGGAATCATCATACTAGTTGAAACAAATAAAAAATCATTCTGATTACTAATTCGCGATTAAATATAAAGACTCTAATATCTTGAAATACTCTAAGATTTGTTCTACTCGTCGTAAGAAATAGAGGGTTCGATATCAGGGGTGTTTCATTCTACTTCATAATAAATCCGATAGTTGAAACTCTCTATTCTTCATCTATGACTTTAGAATACAAATGATTCCATGAGCTACATTTGGGATAAAATAACCACCAGTTCATTGCTCTAGGCTCCACCCTCAGTTTGACACCACCACTGACTTCCATTTAGGAATCAGGTTAATTCTTCGTAGTTTTTAAAAAGTGACGCTAGCTCTTTGTTTATGATGTAAATAATTCTATTGCTGTGTCTTCTTATTTTATTCTTAAGAGGAGTTGTTAAATCAGCATAGGAAAGAAAAACCACAAGGTCTGAGTTATGGTCAGAAGGACGATCTATTTGATACCAAACATCAGATTCGGAAATATTGCTGGAGATTTCCATACCACTCTTTATGACAAAATCAACTTGAAATGATATTCCCTTATACTCAACAAGGAGTTCGAAATCAGATATTTCATAACCTGTATGAGGACGATTGGACAGCTCCCTGAGTTTTGCTTTCTGTTCATTTGGAACAACATCGGATTGCATTAGAATTCGCGCTAGTTTATCACGAATGTCTTGGTCATTATAATTACGGAGCAATTCCAGCTCAGCATCGGATACTTCAAGATAAGGATGACTGTAATGTTCTGGAAAAAGGCCCTCAAGCAGAGCAGACCGATTTAGTGGAACTGATGAGTACTCTTTTTCAGATATCTTCAGTGTTTCAAACGCTTGAATATCTTTCTCAGATGTTTCTATGATTTTCCTCAATAGATCATATTGAGGTCGAGGTCTATCCCAAATGTTGAATGTCTGAAGAAATGGCTTTCCGCGATTGATTAAAGATGCGATATTATGTAACAAAGCAAATTGAATTCGATTAACTCCTTCAAAATCATTTATTTGGAAGACTGTTCTTTCGACTATCGCTCCGTTTTCTGTTCGCGTGCTAATATCAATTGGCTGAAAGGTAATTGGCACTTGTTCATTCCAACAAATGATACAGGGTCGAAGCTTATTGTGAAAGCCTATTGGTCTTCTCCATTCTACAGTGACAAGTCCATTTTCATCAACAGGATTCTCGATTACATTAATCCAATAGGGAGCCAGTATGTGAACTAGAATATTGTGTCCTTCATTTATCCGAGTTCCGATTACCCGTTGACTGAAATTCTCAAAATTAGAGAAGACCTGATCTCCTTCATTTATGAAATCTAGGTTATTGATATCAAGGGAATCAAAAACGGATATGATTTGTTTTCCACTATTACGGTAGAGTCCATACCCTTCAATCCCTGAAAAGTCTGACTTCATTTCTCTAAATTTCCCGAATAATCTAATATCTGCCCATTGTCCAATCCTATCTTCTCTCACGATGTATTCCTGTCCATCGAATAAGAGCAATCCTGATTCTATGTTTGATAATAGTTCATTAATACACTCAATTTCCAATAACTTTGAATAATGGATTATATGTTGTCCATCAGGAGAATAGTCACCTATTGAGATTTCTTGTTTTGGGGTCAGTATGAGCCATGCACTTAGTACATAATTTCCTTCGTCAGATTTCAGACCGAGGATATTAACATGGAGATGAGTGTATACATTTCCGAATTCATTGAATAGCATTCGCATGGTACGTATATGTCGCGAACGAGGGCGTAGTTCAGTGTCTGCTATAGGTGAGATAGCTAGGTCTAGCTTATCTTCACGAATCTTGAAACCTTCATCCCAAAGTAGACCTTCTAGTTCACATCTTTCAGTATCATCTAGTATCACCTGAGAAACAATTTCTTGAACACCAAATTGAAGTAATACCCCCAATGACTTGGAATCGCCAAATGCTGTTCTAAGCTCATCAATCCGGTGATGTATTATTTGTCGGATTTGTTCATCAGTCTGCATCGTACCCGCAGAATGTTCCTGTTTGATGAACTTCGATTTCAGAAAGGTTACTGTATCATCTGATAGAATCTTTGGTTTCCTTGTTTCTCCATCATGGTCGATATAGAAGTAGTGGTCCAGATGTTGGTATCGCATCTCCATTATCTCTGTAGGATTTGACCTAACATCTACTGAAACAGTGTTTCCACAAACAGGGCAACAAATACTCGTACGCATGTGAATCCTCTCATCTATTCCTTTTTCAATTATTACATCATGTTCATCAATATCTAGAATACAACCTTTCAGACAAGCTCTTGTCGATTTCTCGAACAAAGAACAAGCTTCTCTAAAAATTCGTTCTATGTTCTTTGTTCCTGACATTGTTATTCACCTAATCATTTCTTATTACTAGGTTAGGTGATACCATATAAAAGGCCGAAGCTGGACCTTCTAATCATTACAATGAATCGAATATCTAATATGATAATCATCTGACCTAGCTGATTATCCGGTCTGGAAAACACTAACAACGCTTCTGCAAAAGTCTGTAGATTGCTAATATTGAGTTCGCTTTTTCGTGTCATGTCTTACACCAATTTCATGTTGGATCAAACGAGCATTCTTTTATTACCTCAGTGTCGATAGAATAATTAGACTCATCAAATAAAGAAAGAAGCTTCGAAACTATACAATTATTTCAAGCGCGTTTCAAACTTTCAGTTATTCAGCAATATTTGTCATTGTACTCACATCTCACCCTTTTTTGACTCGCTATGGTTTTATTCTACACCATCATTTCCCCGGGTCAGATTCTCTGTTTGTGTAGTATTCTTCTAATCATTGGATTTAATGTGATTAACATTACATATGCATTGAAGGGAAGAAAGAATCTGATGGACTGGGCAGATATTGATGAGCAAAGTAAGTGGATCAGACTAGGACCCGTATTGCATCAAACAGTGAATGCAAAATAAGAAGAATGTAGCAGATCCGTGAAACTGGTAGGAGGGGGGAGTTTGTTATGAGGGCATGTTACAGAAGTAGCTCACGCACCTGCTTCTCTGTCGTTCTTTTCATCCCTAATAAATTCACCAATCAAAATACTCAGATATTATCACTTCAAAGTCCCAATATTCCAGTCATGTTTGTTAACGTCTGCATGAATCTATCAAAAAGTCGATGCGAATATTCGACCTCATTTGGATATTTCTTCATGAATTCTCGTACACATTGCTCCTAAGTCATTGTCATGATATACTACACTAAGAGTAGCTAACGCATTCCTAAACGCAGTAATATTCTGGTCCTCACTCATTTTTCTTAAGACCACTATGACCTTATTTTCATCTATTGGGCCCGCATCAACAAATCTACGGAGGTTTGAAGCCAAATCCCTCACAGATTGTCCAAAATCCTCTTCAACAAACAAGTGCAGATCTTTCTTCAAGTATCTATCAAGAAGATCATTTTCCAGAGGATTGAACCCTAATTTTTGAATTGAGCCTACCACTGTTCGGATTTCAATCAGACCTTTGTTTGCAGATTCAATTAACCCTCGAATCAAGAATCTTATTTGATCTTCTGATTTAGTAGTAATCTTCAAGGGGGGTATAGGTTGGGTTTGATGCATCGAATAAGGTAATTCATGCAATGCCGTTAGTGTGTCCTCTGATAATAGTTCGATTGTGTTTCTTGTGAAATATCTGAAGATACTCTCCCACTCATCTAGAAACTTATCAACTTCTTTTTGTAGGTCATGAATTAATCCATGGTCTCTGCGATGGTCGTATTTTATCTCAAGTGCTTTCGAATGAACTTCAGAAAAGAGCTCAAGCTGTTTCAGCGCGGTATCGACGCTACTCTTTGCCATATTTGTAGTTCTTAGAGGAGATTTGGAGGATGATTGTGACTCATCTCTGGATGCTGCAATAAGATATAGTAAATCCAAAGTATAATCATCAAAGATACTTGGTTGATGTTCAGGTTGAGTCAAGAAATGCGATCCTTCGGTTTGTAAGAATGATTTTAGACTTGTCATATTTTCCTCGAACCCTTCCCAATCTTCTTTCATGATCAAACTGATTAATTCGGATGTCCACTCCGTCAACTGCGTATAGAACTTGAGATTGTATGGATATATAGGATATACTTTATCAGCAATTCTTCTGTCCCGTCTTAGTCTTAGATCCGTTACCAACAACTCATTCATCCACTGACATAACGCTAGATCAGTGATGTGCCCCATCCTTTTTCTTCTTCGATAGAGAACAGGAATACTAATGATGGCAATAAAGGCCAAACTCAGGATAATTGTTTGATCCTGTACAACTTGAATTTTTGTTCCAAAAAGATATGCTAATGGATACGAAACCGCAACGACCCAAAATAGATTGAACAACTCTTCCATATCTTGACGGAGATTCAAGCTTTGAATTATTCTCAAAGATTCTTTCTGAAGTGTTCGAGGTATTGTTGACGGTTTGAGAGTTGATACTTGCCAGTGTTTTATTATCAATGTGATAGTAGCCATATTGAAACGTGCAGCTTTACCTCGATTGAATTTTGGAATGATGAATAGGATAGCTTTTCGTATCACCCAACTCTCGATCTTGAAAGCCCAAAGTAACACACCTATTATAGATGCATAAGGAATTACAACAAACGCTGTCGTGATTGCGGTTTCAATGGAGATTCCAGGGAGCTGTCCGTAAAAAGCCAGAATAGCAGTCCAGTAGATAGAACCAACTGCCAGGTATACTGTGTTATTGACCCTTGATGACCCAACTACCTGCATTACACTCATTTTTGTTCCTCCGCTCCTATCCACGTCAATCATAATTTGAAGGTGGGTCTAAGTAAACAAGGATGATTGGCAAATCAAGCACAGGTAGAACCTGTTCCCAGCTTACCTAGAACCCATTAATTCTAGGTATTCAATATCTTTTATGCGTCTCTAATGAGCATTAGATTAGCATTTCTATCAATGCTTGAGACCATATTTAGCTATAATATTTAAACAAAGAGTGAGATGACTGTATCGGCGAATCAAGCATGGGTAAAATAGAACTATTGGTTTCACTAGACAGTAGAGACCTTACGAGTATATTGAGGGTCACGCCATACTTCTTATCGAGGGGGTATGAGATGTGAACGAGCTTTTTGAAAATACCGTTAGTATGAATGACGACCCCTTAACAATCCGATTTGTTTTAATGGTCTTCAGTTTTGGTGCAGCAGGCATCTCATTCATGCATCATTTACACAAAATCAGTATAATATCCAGATACTGCAACTTGCATTTGGGGTTCTGTTTCTTATTATAGGAACAGCAAGTGCTGTGGGAGTTTTACGTTGCGTTCTGATGGATAGGAATAACGTTCAGCTTGTGCAAAACTATGTCATTTCCTTGAATGAAGATGAGGTGGAGTGGAAATGAGGGGGCGGAAAAAAGGGATAGGAGAGCGAGAGAAAGCAAAACATGGGATTACAAATGTCGTGCTTTCAGCTCAACTAAATATGCCACCTGACAAGCGTCAACTAGACCTTGATGAGATAGCTGCGACCCTACCAAATATCGAATTTGAACCTGATATTTTCGCAGGTGCTCGATTGAAGCTCGATGGCGTGAGTCTAATAGTGTTTCGAACCGGAGCAATCACAATCACAGGGGCACGCAGTAAATCAGAAGCTGACAACGTATTGGACAAGCTTGCCAGATTGCTTCGAGATAATGGATTGATGTTCTTTGAAGAAGAACCTTTTTTCAGAAGTGAGGTCACGAACATTGTAGCAACTGCATCAGTCGGATTTCCAGTGAGCCTAGAAGAACTCTCACAAAAGTGTGAAGGTGTCAGGTATGATCCCACAGAGTTCCCAGCAGCCATCTTTCGACGGAACAATTGCACAATTCTAGTTTTTGGGACGGGAAAGATAACTATAGCAGGAGCAACAAGCACTGAACAAATTCGTGAAACAAAGGCTGCTGTGATAGAAGAGATAGAACAGTACAGGATAGTGGAGGGGAGTGAACTGGATGAAAGAGAAATGTGACGGTCCCTGTATTATTCTCTACACGAGCGAGTATTGCTTGTGGTGCGATACAATGATGTCAATGTTGAGAGATATTCTTGAGGGAATTGGGTTCAATGGAGTTATTCAGGAGGTAGATATTGCTCAAACAGGTGATATAACATCAATCCCAACCATTAACCTATGTGGTAAGAGGATTATAAGGATTCAGGATGAGATGACCATGAGGAATGAAGTTTTCAAGGTCATTCTCATGTCATGTTTTCATTCAACGACCCAATCTACTTAGAATCAAACAAACAGGTATCAGAGTTTTACGCGTTATCATCGGTTTCAGCAGACCAAAAGCAATGATATCAGTTGCATATTCTGATTTTACATTGGAGAGTTCTTCCGGGGATTTCCTTTCTCCTCAACAGGATACTTCAATTCATTCTTTTTCATCTTCTGAATGATGGCGTTAGTTGGATTGATTCCGGTTGTATCAAATATCCTGAGAAGATAGATCATAACATCTGATAGTTCATCAGCAAGACCTTCACGATATTCTGAATTTTTTAGTAGGTCACTAATTTTATCTGTTGTTAACCACTGGAATTTCTCAAGGAGTTCGCCCATCTCTATTGCTGCAGAAACAGCTAAGGCTGAAGGTTTCTGAAATGATTCCCAATTCCTCTCTATTACAAATGCCCGAATGAGAGTCGTAATTTCCTCTAGGGTATAACTCTCATCAGAGGGCATTGATGACACCGTACTATTTTGGTTCTTGTACAAAGGTTCTCTGAATTAACCAAAGGCTGTACATAGAGAACAGAACAAGCACAATGCAAAGCATCAATATTGGGTCAGCAAATCCAGGAATGAATGATACACCAAAGAACATCCAAAATATGGTATCAATTGTGCCTGCTATCGCACATGCGATGACAAGAAACACATTTGTTAAACCACCATATTTCAATCGAGACCCACCAGCTGTTACCCAGACCTTAATGGAGGTTACAGTGGCAATTGCAGCCATGGCAATCAATCCATAGTTCAACAATATGGTGTAGCTCCAAAGAGCCCAAATGGCTGGGGGCGTCAACAGAGTGAAGGCAAGCCCAACGACGATTATAACGAAAGCTATCGTTGGCCACGGGTCTACTATGAATTCAGCCCATTTTTGCGAATCAGAGGGATATGAAACTGCGTCTCCGTATCCTGAGGTTTCTTCAACTTCATCTTCTTCCGCATCTGGAAAAGTGTCATCCAAATCTTCATCGGTTTCATCTTCTTCGAAGGGATTTTCCTCAAAGTTCATGGTGCTCATCTCATAGTATCGAGTGCGTTTGTTTGAACTGACGTCGTTAAAACACTTGTCCTTGTAATTCATTGGTAATGAAAATATCAATATATCCGTAAGAAGAATTGTTAAAACAGATAAATTCCTGAGAAGAAACTATGTCAGCAGAAGGGCAATCTTTCGACCAGTTAATTTCACAGGCACGTCTTCTTAGACAGCGCGGTGAAAATAAGAAAGCAATTGCGTCGTATCAACAAGCTCTCACATTGAACCCTGAAGCCGCAGATGCTCTAAATGAGATGGGACTTGCTCACATCCATATTGGAGAACAATTTGAGGCAATCACTGCATTTGATAGAGCTATAGATATTCAAGCACACGAACCCACAGGACACTCAAACAAAGTTGAAGCATACCTTACTGTTGGCGATTTTGCGGGAGCACTAGCTGCTGCAGAAAAGGGATTGTTTGCAATTCCTGAATCAGCTCAGTTGTGGGTCAAAAAAGCCAGAGCACTTGAGAGTTTTCTGAAAATCCCTGAAGCAATTGAGGCGTACAATGAATCTCTTCGACATGACTCTGATAATCCTGAAACTTGGAAAGCCTTAGCGTTATGTCTAGATGCTCAGGAGAAATGGAGCGAAGTCGCGAGGGCGTATAGAATAGCAGCTGCACTTCACAGAAAACGCGGGGAATACCGTGAGTCTGAAAGCTGTTCAAAATTCGCATCCATGGCAGAAAAAACCGTTTGAAAAAAGGAACATGAGGAAGTGATTTTTCACTTCCCCTTTCGAAATATTCTATTTCTTTTTACGACGACGAGAGCGTCGCTTCTTCTTACTAATCGGAAGCATGTCCTTCTTGTAGGCGATTGCCCCACCACCACCACAAATAGCAGCGATTAGACCAATTATTATCAAGCCTCCATATTGGACAAGAAAATCTTCGGTAGTAGCTGTCGGTGTTGGTGTAGTTGTGAGAGGTGTTGTTACAGACCCAATTGAGTCACGAACACGAATCATCATTGGAATTCCAGTATGCCAAATAGCCCCTACACGGATACGACCCACGACTGTAATGTTTGTACCATCAGCTTGTGGTGCAATCTCAAAGAAGTAATTCTCAAG
>Ga0114923_10002036_pt1 | contig 13818 bp, 13 predicted proteins | sample SumtaG_FD_89578 | JGI IMG/M metagenome (GOLD analysis project Ga0114923, IMG submission 89578) | Deep subsurface microbial communities from Indian Ocean to uncover new lineages of life (NeLLi) - Sumatra_00157 metaG | ecosystem: Environmental > Aquatic > Marine > Oceanic > Sediment | place: near... | reverse complement strand
TATTATTTCATGCAGATTTTACAAGACTGCGTATTAACTCTTTTCCATTAGTCGTTTTTGAGCTTCCTTTGCTGTTATTACAGGAATAATTTCCATTATTTCTTTATAATATTGTTTGTGAGGGGCAAAAGCTTTTTTAAAACTTATGCTTTATCGGAAAATTTCAAGGTAGTTGTCTCCTTTCATTTTTATATAAGCGACAACTATCCTGACCCATAGGGGACATTTGTATTCACAGGTTAAAAGAAATAAATGGAATTCTAATATGCGGATAGCCAGAAAGCTATCGGAAAAAGTCAATATTGTGAACCCATTTAGAATCCGGGACACTATAATAAACCTATTCTAAAAAGATTAGACCACTGAAATAGATAAACTGTTAATTGTTTATACGAGGAACACCTTCATAGCCAAGAATATTAGAAATATCTTTACAAGCTTTTACTGCTATTTTCGATAATTTCTTTATTCTATTCGAATCCATTCTGACATGGGGAGCGGATATGCTAATAGACGCGATAATGTTTTTTGCTCGGTCGAATATAGGGCTTGCAACACAGCAAACTCCAATTTCATGCTCTTCTATATCTAAAGAGTATCCCTGTTCTCTGATTTTTTGTAGCTCCTTTTCCAGAGAAGCACTATTAGTAATGGTAGATGGGGTGAATTGTTTAAATTTTTCATTTAAGAGGATCTTTTTTCTGGTATCTTCCGGCTGAAAAGCAAGGAGTGCTTTTCCGACACCTGTGCAATAGATAGGTGCGAAATGACCAATTCTTGACATCATGTCTACTCGTAGAGATTGACTGGAGTTAATTTTATGTAGATAAACCACCTTGTCCTGATCCAGGATTGCGAGATGAATTGTCTCTTTTGTTATCCAGGCCAAATTCGCCATAAAGGGCAGGGCTACTGTTCTAACATCGATCCGTTCCATCACTACCGAACCGATTTCAAAAATTTTAAGAGTTAAGCTGTAAAGTTCGTTCTCGGTATTCTGTCTGACATACCCAAGTTTTTTGAGAGTATTAAGGAATCTGAAAACTGTGCTCTTGGTGCCGCCCACCTTTTTTGCTAACTCAGTAACTCCCATTTCATCTTTGTGGGCAAGTGCTTCGAGCAGAGTTATTGTCTTAATTACTGATTGTACTGATTCTTGGCCGTTCAAAAGAAATCCTAATATTTATTGTAGTTTAGTAATTTAGGTTAAATCGTCAGTCTTGTCAATAAAAAAAACTGGCTAATTATTCTAAAAACCATTGACAGTATATTAATTACTTTATACAATAATGAAACAGTGTTTCAAAAAAGGGGGTATTGTGAAAAAAATAATTAATAAACATGTTCCTGTGGATAAGGAAGTATTGGCTAAGTACCTGGCAATGGAAAATGTAATGAGCATTTCCTGTGTTGTTAGTGATGCCCAGGAAAGGGATAATGTTATGAAGAGTTATATGAAATCACGGAGTGTTAATAAAAAAATTATAGGACCTGCTTTAACAGTAAAATTAACAGCCGGTGATATTGTGGATTGTCTTGAAATTTTTGATATCGCCCAGCCAGGTGATGTTATAGTTATTGATGCTTTTGGTGAGACTGAAACATCAATCTGGGGAGGCTTGATGTCGGGTTTATGCCGTGCTGCCGGAGTTGTAGGTGCAGTAATTGATGGATCAGCAAGGGATACGGATGAAGCCCGGATGCTTGACTTTCCGATTATTTCAAAATCTGTTTCTCCAAGGGCATCACACAGTGCTTATTCTAATAGGTTCGAACCAATAGAAATAAATAGTACTATTGTTTGCGGTGGAGTTGTAGTCAATCCAGGTGATTTGATTGTTGCAGACGAGATTGGGGTTACTGTTGTACCCGGCAATGCAATGGCAAAGGTATATGAACTGGCAAGGGAACAGGCTGACAAAGAAGAAGCTACCCGGGCTGAGATTCTAAAAGGCAAATCTGTCAAGGAATTGCTTGAAAAATTTGGTAGGTTATAAAAATAGGAGGTAAAATATGAAATATCCAAGATCATTTTCACACATTGGTTTGTCGGTGCCTGATTTAGATAAGGCTGTAGAATTCTATACAAAAGTATTTGGCTGGTATTTAATTATGCCGCCAATAGAAATCATTGAAGATCCTGATACATCCATTGGTATTATGTGTCAAGACGTTTTTGGTGCCGGTTATAAAAAATTCAGGATTGCTCACCTTTCAACTGCAGATAAAATCGGAGTTGAAATTTTTGAGTTTCAAAACAATGAGAAACCAGAGAATAATCTAGAATACTGGAAAAGTGGGATATTCCATTTTTGTATTCAAGACCCTGACATCGACGGTACCTTGAAGCTGATAAAAGAAATGGGCGGAAAACAGCGGATGCCGGTTCGGGAATATTATCCCGGAGAAAAGCCATACCGTATGGTGTATGTTGAGGATCCTTTTGGAAATGTATTCGAACTCTATAGTCATTCTTATGAGTTGACATATTCCTCTGGAGCATACCAGGATTAAATAGTTAAAATTTATAAAAGGCTGCTGCTATACAGCGGCAGTCTTTTATAGATTAAAAAAATGAAAATGAAACAACGTTTCAATAATGCTTGACAGAGATTTGTGACTAATGTAATATAAATGAAAAATGAAACAGTGTTTCAAAAAAAGGAGTTAATATGAGTAAAACAAAATGGATTGTATCTGCCATGATTATCATTGCTTTTTCTCTGGTCTTTTTAAGTTGTGACCAGGAGCAAGCTAATCAGACAGCGGAACCAGACCAGGAAAATCAATCTGGTTTATTTTCAGGACTTTCTTCGGATGAGGAATACATTTTTGTCAACTGTTTAAGGAATATTGAATTCTTTAATGCTCATAGGTATGGTTGGGAAAAAGCCGGTGAGACTTTTGGAGTACAAACATCCTATGTAGGGCCTGCTGATTTTGATGTGCCGGGTATGATCACTGCTTTTGATCAGGCTCTGGCCAAATATCCAGCCGGTATAGTTGTCTGGGGTGTAGATCCCAGTCTTGAACCTTCTATTAATAAAGCTGTGGAACTCGGTATCCCGGTTGTTACAGTAGTGGGGGATTTGCCCAATTCGGACCGGTCGTCATATGTTGGTTCATACCAGTATGATTTAGGTTATGTTGGCGGTAAAGGATTTGCTGAAGCTGTAAATGGTGTTGCAAAAGTAGCGATTCTTACACTACCTGGCATTGCCATGTTTGATGAAAGGGAACAGGGATTTAGAGATGCCTTTAAAGAATTTCCCGGAATCGAAGTTGTTGCAATTGGAGATACTAAGGCCGATATTGTTGTTGCTATGCAGACTGCAAAAGACATCATGATCCGATTTCCTGATCTGGATGGTTTTGTCGGAACAGATTCAACCGCTGCTATGGGTGCAGCAACTGCTGTTATAGAAATGGATAAGGTAGGTGAAGTACAAATTGTGGGAATGGACAGGAATACGGATCTGTTACAAAAGATAAAAGAAGGTGTTATTACAGCTTCTGTTGCTCAAGGCGATGTGATGGTTCCTTTTTGGGCAATGATGTCTTTAATCGCCCAGAATCACTACAACCCAATGTTAACAACGGATAACAAAGCAGCTAATGCAAATGTTGTTCCCACCGTTATTTATATTCCTGCTAATTATATAGATCAAAGTAATCTGGAGTACTATCTTGGAGCTAACGAGGAATATGTAGAGTAATAGGCAACTATTTTATAATCTAAATAAATTGATAAATATGAAAACATTATTGAAAATTGTATCTATATTAAAAGTTTTTCCCGGAGTGATGGCTGTAGACAGGGTCAGTCTGGAGTTAGAAAAGGGTGAAGTTTTGGCTTTGATAGGTGAAAACGGAGCCGGCAAATCAACACTGACACAAATCATCTGTGGTGTTCTTAAACCTGATGACGGGAATATATTTGTAAAAGGTATAGAGGTCAAATTTCAATCCTCACATGATGCTTTGGCTGCCGGGATTAATTTAGTATTTCAGGAGCTTTCTTTAATCGAAAATCTTTCTATTGCTGAAAATATCTTTATGAACCGGCAGCCTCTCTCATGGATGAACAATATTGACTGGAAAAAACTATATCAACAAACAGAAGAGCTATTAGAAAAATTTTCCTTGAAATTGAATCCAAAGACTTTGGTGAAAGAGCTTTCTACGGGGCAACAGCAAATGGTCGAGATTCTAAAGGCTGTTTCCACATCTCCGGATGTACTGATTCTGGATGAACCCACGTCATCATTAACAGAAAGTGAAATACATTTACTATACAATATTATTATAAAATTGAAGGAAGCTGGTGTTGCCTTCATTTATATTACCCATAAATTATCAGAAGTCTTTGAAATTGCTGATAGAGTCCTCGTAATGCGGGATGGTAGATATGTAGATTCAAAGCTTGTAAGAGATGTAAATGAAGAAAAACTTATATCAATGATGGTTGGCCGGGAAATCTCAAAAATGTATGGGACAAAAAAACAGGAAATCAGACCTGCTGAAAAAATATTAGAAGTCAATGATCTATCTCTTAAAGATCATTTTAATAATATTTCCTTTCATTTAGATAGAGGTGAAATATTGGGGATTGCCGGACTGGTAGGGGCAGGGAGAACAGAGATGGCGCTGTCTATTTTTGGTGCGGCTCCGCGGGATAGTGGATCAATTAAAATAAAAAATAAGAACATATTAATTAATAAGCCCGCTGATGCAATAAGAAATGGGCTTGCCTATTTAACAGAAGACAGGAAATCACTTGGTTTATATCTGGATAAATCTGTTCAGGACAATATAATTGCTCCCAATCTGAGAAAAGTTTCTTTAAAAAATGGAAGAATCAGTAAAAAAGTTGTCACATCATTTGTTAATAGGAAAGTAAAAGAATTTAACATTGTGACCTCTTCAATAACTAAAAAATTAAGAGAACTTTCAGGTGGAAATCAGCAGAAATGTCTTTATTCCATGTGGTTAGGCACCCAGCCTGAAATACTCATCCTGGATGAACCGACTCGAGGCATCGATGTAGGTGCTCGTCAAGAGCTCTATGACAATATTAGGGAATTTACCCGGAAGAAAAATGGGATTATTCTTATTTCATCGGATTTAATGGAGCTGATTGGATTATCAGATCGGATTCTGGTGATGCACCAGGGCCGAATTAGTAGTGAATTATCTAAGAAAGATTTTACAGAGGAAAAGATTCTTACTTATGCAACAGGTAATGTTCCGGAGGAATGATAATGGAAAATATCACAGTTAAAAAGAATAGTTTGAGTACTTTAAATGGTAAAAGTACAAATAAGGGTCATATATTCCAGGAAGCAGTATTACTAACTGTTATACTATCCATGGTGCTGATAATGAGTTTTGCATCAAAATATTTCTTTTCATTAAGAAACCTGGAAGCTTTACTCCTGGGATTAACTGTAGAGGGTCCCATTGTGCTGGCTATGGTTATTCTATTAATTGCCGGAGGATTGGATTTGTCAATCGGCTCGACTTTAGCCCTAAGTGGAGTTGTAACCGGATTATGCCTTGTCAATGGTGTACCGTTAATTATCTCGATTTGTATTGGATTAGGTTCTTGTATTCTGGTCGGAATGATAAATGGTATTCTTATATCATATCTGAAACTTAACCCATTTATAACAACTTTGGGAATGATGATAGCTCTGCGGGGGCTAGTTCAGGTAATTGCCAAAGGCCGTGCAGTTATCAATCTGCCCTCCACTTTTCTTGTAATAGGGCAGGGAAAATTATGGGGAATCCAGTTCCCGATCTATTTATTACTTTTTCTAGTTTTTATTGGTGATTATGCCCTCCGGAATATGCGGTTCTTTCGCCAATTCTATTATATTGGCGGCAATGAGAAAGCCGCTTTTTTTAATGGAATGAATGTAAATTTAATTAAAATAATTGCTTATTCTCTTGTTAGTTTATTAGCTGGAATTTCCGGGATAATGCTGACTGCCCGTATTGGCAGTGCTTCAGTTACTGTAGGACAGGGCATAGAGATGAGAGTCATTACGGCGGCTATTATTGGCGGGGCTAGTTTAATGGGAGGAAAAGGATCAATACTGGGTGCGTTTCTTGGCGCTTTATTTATGGGAATACTTTCCAACTCTCTTAATTTATTGGGAGTTGATGTTTACTGGCAGAACCTTATAACCGGTATGACACTTATTAGCGCTATTACAATTGATAGTTTAATTGAAAAAAGAAAAAAGAGGGAAAAATAAGGAGATAGCGCTGATGTCAAAATTTAAGGTTTATATTACGGATTTTGATTATCCTGACAACGAAATTGAAAAAAGAATTTTGGAGCCGGTTAGTGCTGAGGTCATTGGATTACAGTGTCCCTCTGGAGAAGGATTGCTTGAACAGGCAAGAGATGCTGATGCACTCATGGTGCAGTATGCAAAAGTTTATAGAGAAACCATTATGGGTATGAATAATCTTAAAGTAATTGCCCGCTATGGAATTGGTATGGATATAATAGATGTTGACACTGCATTTGAAAAAGGAGTTGTGTGTACTAATGTCCAGGACTATTGTATTGATGAAGTTGCTAATCACAATCTGTCTCTGGCGCTCATGCTCATCAGGCGTATCCCTATGTTTATAAAAGAAACAAAAAAAGGTAAATGGCATTGGTCAGAGACCGGTTTGCCAGTGAGACGATTTAGGAATTTGACTGTTGGGCTCGTGGCTTTTGGAAGGATTGCCAGGAATTTAGCTAAAAAACTGATTGGACTGGGATTCCGTGTTCAAACCTATGATCCCTATGTAAGTGAAGATGATACAAAAGCGCAGGGAGTTGAAAAGGTTGATTTTAAATTCTTAATTTCATCCTCTGATGTTGTTTGCCTGCAGTGTCCATATACTAAAGATACTCATCATATGATTGGAAAAAAAGAATTAAAATCCATGAAACCTACGAGTATTCTGATTAATTGCGCCCGCGGGAAGCTTGTTGATAATAAAGCTCTTTATAAAGCACTTTCAAAAGGCTGGATCGCGTCAGCAGGTATGGATGATCCTGAGGAGGAACCGGCAAAAAAAGTTGACTGGACTCCTTCTGGAAATCCTCTTTTCAATCTGGATAATTGTTTTATAACACCCCATGTGGCCTATTATACTGAAGAGTCATTAATTGAAGCCAGAACTACAGCGGCCGAGGAAGTTGCTGCGGTATTAACCGGCCGAATGCCAAAAAACCGGGTACGATAGTAAATAAATAGTAACTCTAAATAGTAAGCAATTAATAAATAAGGAGTTTAAAAGTGAACATAATTGATAAATTAAAAAGCACGGGGATAATTCCTGTTATTAAGATTAAAGATGCTTCCATGGCAACAGATGTTGCCAAAGCATTACTTGCAGGTGGTATAAGTTCAGCTGAAATAACATTTCGTACCGAGGCTGCAGAACAAGCTATTAAAAACATTGCTAAAGGTTGTCCGGAGATATTCCTGGGAGCAGGTACTGTTCTTAATACTACCCAGGCCCGGAAAGCTGTTGATGCTGGAGCCCGGTTTATTGTTTCTCCGGGATTTAATCCGGAAGTTGTCCAGTACTGTATTGATAAAAACATACCAGTTATTCCCGGTGTGAACAGTCCATCCGATATTGAACATGCTATGGGATTTGATTTAAAAGTTTTGAAATTTTTTCCAGCAGAAATATCCGGAGGATTAAAAGCCATCAAAACCCTGTCTGCAGTTTATTCCAATATTTTCTTTGTTCCTACCGGTGGAATAAACCAGGCGAATGTAGCTGCCTACCTTAGCCATAATAGTGTTTTGGCCTGCGGCGGCAGCTGGATGGTCAAATCTGAATTGATCGAAACAGGTTCATTTGAAACCATAACAAATATGGCTAACGAAGCTGTCAAAGCAGCTCTTGATTTTAAAGTTGCCCACTTTGGTATTAATCAAGCAAATGATACAGAGGCGCAAGAAACTGCCGGATTACTTGCTTCCCTATTTGGATTTCAAGTAAAAGCCGGTAATAGTTCAATTTTTGCATCAGACTCTTTGGAGATAATGAAATCTAATTACCTGGGGGAAAAAGGACATATTGGGATCGGTACAGCCTGTATTGATCTGGCCCAATCAGTTCTTGAAAACAGAGGCTATTCGTTTAATAAAGAATCTATAAAAGTGAAGGATGGTTCTCTGAAAGCGATTTATCTGAAAAACGAGATTGCGGGATTTGCTATTCATTTAGTTCAGAGATAAAAAAGGAGAAAAGATGAAAAGAGTTGTCACACTCGGTGAAATTATGCTGAGATTAAAGCCGCCGGGACATGAAAGATTCTTTCAGAGTCCTAACCTGGAAGCTACATTTGGTGGTGGTGAGGCCAATGTGGCTGTTGGCCTGGCAAGGCTTGGATTGGATGTGTCATTCGTTTCGGCTATACCAAAAAATCCTATTGGAGAATCCTGCCTTGGAGTACTTAAATCTTATGGAGTTGATACAACCAGGATTCTGAGGCAGGGAGAGCGGCTTGGCATATATTTTCTGCAGGCCGGTGACAATCAAAGGGCATCCAGGGTTATTTATGACCGTAAGAATTCGGCTATCTCTAATGCCTGTTCTGCAGACTTTAATTGGGATAACATTTTTGATAACACCCATTGGTTTCATATAACAGGTATCACACCTGCTCTTTCCGAAACTGCCCGGATGCTTACTCTGACCTCTGTCAGTGAGGCAAAGAAGAGGGGAATTACAGTGTCTTTAGATCTTAATTTTAGAAAAAAGCTCTGGAAATATGGAAAATCAGCCCCGGAAGTTATGCGGGAGGTAATGAATTATGTTGATATAGCCATTGGAAATGAAGAAGATTGTCAAAAATCACTTGGAATTGATATTGATACAGATGTTTCATCAGGAAAATTAGAACAGGATAAGTATAGGATTCTTGGAGAAAAAGTTCTTGAAACCTGGCCGGAACTCTCTAAAATTGCTATTACCATGCGGGAGAGTTGTTCGGCAGATTATAATGGATGGTCAGCGGTCTTGAACAACCGAAATAATTTTATTGTTTCCCGGAAATACGAAATCACTGATATCATTGACAGAGTCGGTGGAGGGGATTCCTTTGCATCAGGTTTAATATACGGCTTAATTATGTTCAAAAAAGATCAGGAAGCTCTCAACTTTGCAGTAGCTATGTCCTGTTTGAAACATTCGATTCCTGGTGATTTACCGCTTGTAAGCCTTGAAGAGATACAGTCATTAATGCAAGGTGATGGTTCAGGAAGAGTACAGCGTTGACTAATACTAAGTGGAGAAATAATAATGATGATTGATGATGTAAGAAAATTCAAAAATAAAATTGCTGAAAATGCTGTTATCGGTCCTTTTTCTAAGACTGAAGATCCGGCGTTTATTGAAATTATGGGTTATGCCGGAATGGATTTTGTTATTCTGGACTTAGAACATGGCCCTAATAATATTCAGATTTTACAGAACCTGGTACGGGCAGCTCAGATTGGTGGTATTCTACCAATAGTTCGTGTTAAAGAGGGGATTATTAACGATATTGGAGAAGCTCTGGATATTGGAGCGGGTGGTGTTTCGGTTCCCCAGATCACTAATCCTGATGAGGCAGCTCGTGTTATACGGGCGGCTCGATTTGCTCCTGATGGAAACAGAGGTGTTTGCCGCTTTGTCAGGGCTGCGAAGTACTCATCAACTGATCGATTCCAATATTTCAGAGAATCTAATGAGCTGGTAATAATTCTCCAGATAGAAGGCGAAGAAGCTTTAAGCAATCTGGATGATATCTTAGCTGTTCCGGGTTTTGATATACTTTTTATCGGACCTTATGATCTTTCTCAGTCCATTGGTTATCCTGGTCAAATTGATCATCCCGAGGTTATCAAACGGATGAAACATATTGTTAAAAAATCTATAGAGAATAATATAATAGTAGGAACATTTGTTGACACAATAGAGAATGCTAAAAAGTGGAAAGAGATCGGGGTTCGATTTATCTCGTATTCTGTTGATGTTGGAATATTTTATGAAAGTTGTTGTGACTTAATAAAACAGGTAAAATAGAGAGGCATAATGAATGAAGTAAAATTAGTAGTTAATTGTCAAAATATTCTTGGCGAAGGAATCCTGTGGAATGAAGAGGAAAATTGTCTATACTGGACAGATATTGAAGGAAATACTTTCTTTAGACTGGAGCCTGGCAGCGGTAATTTGAAGACTTATAAAATGCCTGAAAAATTGTGCTCCTTTGCTTTTCGGAGAAATGGTGGTTTTCTAATGGCATTTGCTTCAGGCATTGCATTATTTGATCTTTCCACAGAAGAGATTAGTTGGATTAATCGTATCAGGGATGATAACAGTGGGGTAAGGCTTAATGATGGCCGCTGTGACCGTGCAGGAAGATTTATTGTTGGTGAGTTTGATCCGGAAGAAAAAGAAAGAGGACTGGCCTATTCCATTGAACCTGACGGGAGTCACAGAGAACTCTTTGGTGGTTTGAACAGCGCTAATAGTACCTGCTTCAGCCCGGACGGGAGAACCCTTTATTATTCATGTGCTGTTGCTGGTGAAATTTGGGCATTTGAATATGATCAAACCAGCGGCAATATTTCCAACAAGAGATTGTTTTATGATTTCAGTGATCAGCCGGGGCTGCCAGACGGTTCGGTGATCGATGCAGAGGGCTTTCTCTGGAATGCCCAGTGGGCCGGCGGCCGTATTGTCCGGTTTTCTCCCAGAGGTGATATCGACCAGATCATCAATTTTCCTGTTCCCAACATTACTTGCCTCTGTTTTGGGGGGAAGGATCTGAATATAATTTATGTTACCACTGCCCGTATGACTTTAAGTCCGGAAATGCTTGATAAGTACTCAAGTGCCGGTGGACTCTTCGCTGTTAAAGTCGGAGTTACCGGAATGGTGGAATCCCGCTTTTTTGGATAGCTGTGTGTAATAGTAATGTAAAAAATATATTAAGGGTTTTATATTTTTAAAAAATGAAATAATATTTCATTTTAAATAAAAAAAATATTTTTAGGAGGAAGTAAATGAAGAAAAATGCATTTGTTATCTTGATTCTCGTATTCAGTCTGGTTTTAGTATTCGGGACTTTTGCGGGAGGACAAAAGGAGGTCTCAGGGACTTTCGAGTATGAAAAGACCGTGGACTATGAAACACCCATTGCTCTTGAGGTCACAGCTCAGTCCGGTATGGATACCATTGGGTACACCCAGGGCACACAACCGGTTATAGCCTATATGCCTCCTGCCCTGGAGTTCAATTACTACATGGCCATCGGTAAGGGTATTGAAGGACTCTGTGAAGAGTATGGTGCCGAGTACTTTATGCTGGCGCCCCAAAGCGGATCGGACATTAACGGTCAAATGGGTATGATTCAGGATGTTATTACTCGCGGTGTCGATGTCATCATTCTTTCAACCCATGACGAGCAGGCCGCCGCTCCCCTTGTTAAGCAGGCCGTTGATAATGGAATCATGGTCGTCATTGTCAATTCAGACATCCTGGCCTTTCCGACCCCTGTTCATGGAGTTGTTGGTTACAATCAGAGAAATGGAACCTACAAGCTTGGTGAATACGTTATAGATATGTATGGCAACAGCAATATTAAGGTCGGTTTGATTGAAGGACTTCCCGGTTACCACTCCACTGAACGAATCGGCGGCTTTGTCGATGCAATCGAGGGCAGAACAGATTTTGAGGTCGTTGCTAGCATGAGTGGCGGCTGGAACGTTGAAGGCGGGAACATCGCTGCTATGGACATCATGCAGGGCCACCCTGAAGTCACTCTGATTATGGCCGCCAATGACTATGAGATTATGGGCGCCCAGAAAGCGGTTGAAGGTCTCGGCAAGACAGGCATCATTCTCCTTGGGAATGACGGGGATACGGCCTGTCTGGAAGAGATCGCCAAGGGAACTGTACATGCTACAGTCAATACGACACCATTCATCATGGGGCAGATCGTCATGCAAGTTGTAATAGACGGCCTCTACGGCAAGTTCGACGGCGGTTTTGTAGAAACCCCGACAGTTATTGTGGATAAGGACAATGTTCTTCCTTACCTTCAGGAGCCCGATAGGCTTTACCCTAAGCCTTCGAAGGTTTACTAATAAGAATTGCCTTATAAATAAGATGCCGCCGCAGGGCGGCATCTTATTTTTCTTAATTGGAGGATCAGTTTTGAGAAATGAAAAAGAACCGCTATGGGAACTCCGGGATGTTACAAAGGTATTCCCAGGAGTCAAGGCACTGGACGGGATAGATATGAAAATCTACCCTGGGGAAGTCCATGGTCTGCTGGGTGAAAATGGGAGCGGTAAGTCAACTCTGATCAAATGCTTAGCCGGAATCTATTCACCGACATCCGGATTTATCATTTATAGAGGAAAGTCTGTCTCTATAAATAATCCCGAGACGGCGGCACGTAAATTCGGTGTTGCTACCATCTTCCAGGAACTCTCGCTGGTTCCAACACTTACGGTTGCGGAAAATATCTTTATTGGGCATCTGCCTAAAAAGGGCATCATTGTGGACTGGAACAGTCTTAGGAAGATATCAACGAAAATACTGAAGGAATTAAAAATCGAAATTAATCCCAATGCCGTGGTGGAGGATCTTTCGGTGGCTCAGCAGCAGATGGTGGAAATCGCCAAGGCGCTTTCTAAAAATTCCGAGTTGTTAATCATGGATGAGCCAACCGCCGCCCTGGGTATGGAAGATATCGAGAACCTCCACGAGCTGACCCGTTTTCTGACCAATAAAGGTTGTGCCGTAATCTACATTTCCCACAGAATGGACGAAGTTCGGAAAATCGTCGATAAAGTAACGATTCTGAAAGACGGAAAGCTAGCCGGCCGGATCGATTCAGGAGATATGAATCTCAAGCGTATTGTCAGGATGATGATTGGCGGAGATGTGAAAGATCACTTTCCCAAAGAGCGGAACATTTTGGACAAGGTCCTTTACAGAGCCGAGGGAATCAGAACCGACAATGGTGTCAACGGGATTAGTCTGGAGATACGAAAAGGTGAAGTGCTGGGGCTGGCCGGAGTCATTGGATCGGGTAGAACCGAAATCGCCCGGGCTCTCTTTGGAATCGACCGAATTAAAGAGGGACATGTCGGAGACGGAAACGGTGTCAAATCACCCTGGCATGCTATCAGGAATGGAATCGCATTGATTACCGAGAACAAGAAGGCCGACGGGCTCTTCATGAACTTCAATGCAACCAAAAACATCACCATCTCCGCCTTAAAAAAAGTGAAGAAGAGAGGCATTCTCAACCTGAAAAGGGAAAGAGAAGTCTGTAATCATTACATAGGAAAACTGAATCTTCCTCATACCGCCAGGTATGTCTCTATCGGTAATCTTTCAGGAGGCAATCAGCAGAAAGCGATCGTATGCCGTTGGCTTTTCTGTGATGCCGACTTCTTTATCCTCGATGAACCCACCCAGGGCATTGACATTGGAGCTAAGGTGGAGGTCTACAACCTGATTAATGAACTGACCAGGCGTGGGAAATCGATACTTCTCATCAGTTCTGACTTTCCTGAACTACTGGCCATGAGCGACAGGATCGCCGTGGTTCACGACGGTCAGATCGTCTATACCGATTTGGCTGAAAACATGACACTACAAAGCCTGACGGAATCCGTCATCTCAAAAGAATCTGCAAGCTATGCGAAAAAGGAAAAAGAATGAAGAAGAAAATTATCAGCACAGAAATCATCGGCCCTCTCTCGGCCTTAATGATACTTATCGTTATCATTA
>Ga0114923_10002035_pt1 | contig 13824 bp, 20 predicted proteins | sample SumtaG_FD_89578 | JGI IMG/M metagenome (GOLD analysis project Ga0114923, IMG submission 89578) | Deep subsurface microbial communities from Indian Ocean to uncover new lineages of life (NeLLi) - Sumatra_00157 metaG | ecosystem: Environmental > Aquatic > Marine > Oceanic > Sediment | place: near... | reverse complement strand
GTCCTTAGCAGTGTTCGCCCACGGTGTACTGGACGCTGGGTTACCTCTGCTAACACCACCATCCCAGTAGCATCGCATCCCATCCAGTTTCTCACTGGCTAGGAAACCACCGATACAATGCCTACCAGCATCAAATGTCTTGGCGTGCTGGAGTAGTTCTCTATTCCTGATTCGAGTCATCGACATTCTCCTCTAACAGGTCTTCAATATTTATCGTGCCTACTTCAAAGGTAGTACCTTTGTAAGTAATCGTACATGGGAGTTCTTCCGTGCGAACTAACGCTACAACAGCCTCAGGAAAGATCGTTGGTCTGGCTGTCTTGTACTTGTGGTAAAGTTGCCACAGCCTTATGATATCGTTTTCCCTGTCTTCCAGAGCTTGTTGCTTCTGACGTGTAACACGCCTCTCTCGTTCCCGCATCTTGAACGTGTTGGAATCGAGCAGTTCAAGTTGAACTAACAGGCGATCGGAGACAGGTATATCTACTTCACATAACCGAGGATCTTCATGATCCCATTGCTCAGCCTTCCACCCGAAGTACGTGTCGTCCTCGAAGACTAAGAAAACATACTCTTCAATCTGGTGGCAATGCTTGATAATCTTACCATGTAGTTCATCACGTAACATGATTTATTCTCCCTGTTTCTGTGCCAATGACAATGAAGTTACAGTGCCGCGTTAAGCGACGGTAGCACTCTTGTTGTGTCTCACCCGGCAGGTAGTATTTGGACAGGTCAACTTGCGGCACGTCGATACCAAGCATTGTCAATGTTACCAACCGTACATAAGGGTAGCCGCAGATTTTGACCGCACCGGTTTGGTCAATCTGGGCTATGTGTAGTTCTTCTGGTGACAACCTGATTGCCACCTCGGCGTTCCGTCGACCCACCCGACACCTCTTGGCGTAGTCAGCAACTTGACGGAACGTACCACTGTACAGTCTAATCATTCCAGTGGCAGTACACTCTACTTTGAACCTCCACGCATACTGGGGATCACGAGGATAACCAGCACGGAAGTTATCCATGTCTCGGCCCTCTGCACCATGAGCAGATGCAAAGATCATATTTGTTAGTGTGCGTTGAGCAGGCCAGTAGTTGTGCTCTAACACCCTGAGCACCCAATGAGGATCACGGTTAGCTACCGTGCAAACTGCGTCCTCACCGTGAATCTCGTAAGCGATCTGGAAGTCTTCCAGTTTCTCAGCAAAATCTTCAGCACATGCAACGGGTACTGTGATCTCTCTCATATAACTTTCATTGCCTCCACGAAGATGTTAACCTTATCAATCAACGGCTCGCTGAAGTAGTAGATTCCATACAACGCTGCCGTCCCAACGATCAAGTCTGCTATGTATGTCATGGTAGTGTTAGCTCCTTGAGGTGTTTGGTGAGTTCCCGCATCTCTTCCGTGTCGAATCTAATTGCGTCAGCGATGACAGTTGCAATTGTCATGTTAGCAGTTGCGTTCGTAATTGGATACTCTACTCCATTCGAGAATATCAATGTGACTATCGGGTCGTTATCACCTTCGGTTCGTTCGATCGTTATCTTGAATGGTAGTGTCATCATTTGCTGAACGCCTCGATCATGTACGCATCGTAACAGTAGCGAATGTAAAACATCCCCGCTGTGAACGCGATGCAGAATAGGGCGGCAACTGTGTAGATGATCTTATCTTTCATAGTGTTGCGAGTTTCTCCCTGGCTTTCTCGAAGCCATAAAAGTCAGCGAACTTGTAGACAGCATCATGGTGCTGCCCCATACCGATCTCGAAGATGTTATCGATGTAGTATTCGATACCACTCAGTCGAACCCAGTCCCAAAACTTGTTGGCTTTCAACCGTGAGACATTCAGTGTTAACTCTTGCACGAAGAACCTTTCAGGGCCCAGGGCCCAGCACTCCTATATCTCCCACACTTCGGCTATCCGTTTCTTAATTCGGGATTGCAGACGCTGGGCCCATGCACCGGACTTGCCGATCATGACACCCATCTCTTCACAAGTGTGCCCACCCTCCAGCATACATAGACCAATGAATTTTTCGTGGTCAGTGTTGGTAACCTTATCCATGACGTCTTGCATTTCAAAACGCAAGTGGTTTGTGTGTACTGTTGGTGAATCAAAATGACCGACTAACACACGTTCGCCCTTGGCATAGGCACGGGATTCAACTGGGATGATTGACACGTTACGTTGTATGAATCGCTGCATTGCACGGAAGATGCGGACATTGATGAACGCCCCGAGGTTAGTGTCTATTAGCTTAGTGGGTGCATCAGCCACACCTTGACAAACTGCATGCAAACCAACGGACACAAGTTCCTGTGAATCGTGGTATGTGAAACGCCCAGCCAAACTACAAACAAGACCGATGTAAGATTCAATCAACAGTTGGGTGATTGGTATTCTTACCAAGTGTTCACACCTCCCAACCACATAGCATTCAGGGCATACATACGAGTCGCCCACCTCCTTCAGATGGTTAACCAAAACAGCCACAACTTCATCCGACAATATAGTGTCGTACTGACTGTTAAGATTAACACGCACCGCCGATTTCGCCATGATAACCTTTTTCCTTAACAATGCAAAGATGACTAGTCCGCTATACTATGGCGTATGCACGCTACGCCCCCGCATGTCCTATTTTATACGTGACGACCGGACAAGTCAATACCGTAAAATATACAACCGGAAAATTATCCTCACCTTGCATTGCAAACGAAAAAGACTTCTATGTCAAGATTAACATCCTTGAAACAGAGACTATAGTGACGGTCACGAAGTATCCGGTGTTTGTGGTCCCACGCCATGGCATGGGCCTTTCCGTTAATCATACCAGCAACCACACCATCGTACCCATCAAGATAATCCATTATCCTAACATAGTCAAGATTCCACAGTGTTCCTCCCCGACTTATCGAGACAGGTGTCCGTTCAATTGGTACGACAGGCTTTCCTACCTCTAGTGCAAACCGTACCATCTCCTGAGCATGGAACCCAACCCTATTGTAAGGACTAGGTTCATTTCCAAATACAACCATCTGCCCGTCATGTCCCAGATAATCGTAGATACGCTCTACAGGTTCATCAAGTGCTATTGAAAACGCATGGGCTAAGCAATTAACTTCCATTCTCCAACATCCTTTCTGTGACCTCGATACACTGGTCAGCAACGTCTCGTAGTTCCTTGGGAATAGTGCAGGCCATGATGATAACCTTAACACCCTGGTCTCTCAGGTACTTGACAACATGGGCCATCGTGTAATTCGACGTGCCAAGGACGACAACGTCTAGCTTTTCACAGCAGCGTACCATTTCCATGGCCATCCCAACATCCCAAGAGTACCACTTACCCCTATCGATATCACGATAGCGACACTCAAACCCAATGTGAGTTAGGGCGGCGGCAAACTTGGCGGCCGAGTTGTCGATCTGGGTACCAAATGCAAAGGCCCTTTGGATATGACCTAGCGTTTCAGCCTGGTCATAGTACCTCTGATAGTTGATCTTCTTCCCGGGCCATTTCTTATTGGCATAGAAGAACTGATTACCCACGTCGACAAATACACCGATACGATTACTCATGATCTCTCCTCCGGTCATCGGACCGGGCATGCTCCAGAAGTACACTCAAGACTCTCATCAAGAGCCCGCTCTGAATCATCCTTTAGTCCTAGCACCGGGCTAGTCTTAGATTTCAAAGCCAAGTATTCTTCCTTCGTCATTGGTTCTATAGGGGCCTGTATAAATCCGTGTTCTGAGTGTCGGAGGAATGACGCGGACTTAATGTTCTCGTCGTAGCTCTCCATTAGATATTGGTGGATGTTCGGCAGTTCATCTGGCATGTAGTAACAAGTCATTGACACCGAGTTGTCCGACCAGTATGTCTGCATGAATAGCTGAGTTTTCAACTGGTCAATAGCAGTCATGTCTTTCGCTAGCACTGTACCATTAGGTGTCTCAACTGGGAATGAGATAACCATGGTGTTGAGGTCACGACTCCCATCGAAGTTCATGACAGGTTCAACAGGATGTCCTGTCTTACGACACAAGTCAATCAACGGATCGTTAGCTGCGAAGCGTATCCGTCGTATATAGTATCGCGAGTATGCTGGATGTAGACCAGCCGTCACACCAGCAAGAAGCGACAAGGTCCCGGAAGGCTTGACCGTGGTAAGCTTAACAGATTCCTTGACACCGAGATAGCGAGAATATCGTGCATCCTCTTCTTCGATGGCATGATACGCGGCGGTGAAACCGTCAGGATCAGAGCACCATTTACTTTGGAGAAGGCCCGTAACCGACAGGCCAAGCCTATGGTTACGACCGACAACTTCGTTGACCCTAGCATCACTGAACTGGAAGGCCGAGATGGTCTTACAAACCTTCAGTGCAAGGACGGCTGACGTGATGAACTCTTCCCGGCTATGGAGGTTTGGTAAGAACTGCTCGAAAAGATTACAAGCTTCGCGATCTTCACAAGGTATCTCACCACAAGGATTCAGTCCCAGTATCCACGGGTCCGGACGGTAATGGCGATCATCAGCAAGACGCCCATGACTACGGCACAAGTCAAGATTAAAGAGTCCATATGGTTCACCCTCTCCCTCATACCCAGCCCAGAAGGCATCGGGCAATCCTGCAATGTTTGAGCACTGCACTGTGTTGTTGCTCATTGACCGCCAGTTGGGGATGTTGGTCTTTGACCAGTTCTTTGCATTCAAGAACGCTTCGTCATTCATATCCCCGATGGCCATTTGTGCTGACCGACGTACATTGCCTGCGACTACAACACTGCCAATGATGTTCATGATATCAAGGCAGTCAATCGGACGAAGCTTATGATTCACCCGGCTGTTAAGTACACCAATGATCTGGTTGATACCTAAGACAAGGTTCTCAGAACCAGAGGCAGTACCACCAAAGGTCTTGATAAGCTTGCCTCTGGCACGGATACAATCCGTAGAATAGGTCAGGTTCTGTCCGGTGTAGAAGAAAGAGGTAAGCACACGTCGGAGTAGTTCAACCCAACCTTCCCGATTGTCTGGCACAATGAAGTCGACATCATGGGATTCCAACCTGGTAACCTTAACACCGTACTTGACCATCGGGAGTTCATACACCTGCTGGGGGGTGATGTTGAAGCCAACACCACCACCAAGCATGAGTTGATTGAACGTGAAACAGAACGGCTCCACTGGGTGATTAACCGCTGTATGCCAACAGTTCTGGAGTGAGTCTGCTCCAATACGCGTGACGTTATCCGTGCCCAACTGCCACAAAGCTCGGCCAGAGAAGCAACATTTAAGGTTGAAAACATAATGGTAAAGTGTCTCCAGTTCATCCGCTGTGAACTGCCCACCAATGGCAACAATACCATTGACACACCGCTCAACAGTTTGCCACCACTCTTCGGTAGTGCCCGCCTCTGTCATACGGGAGTAGGTACGCTTGTATGTGATGTACCCAATAGGCCCCCAAGGTGGTTGCTTACCTACGTACTCACGCACAAAGGATTCACGCAATTTGTTAGCCGCTTTCATACTGCTCTCACTCCCCCAATGGTCATATGTAATTTACGAAGGTCTTCAGTCAACATGGCTGATTCCCTGTACGCCCTGTTATATTTACCAAGCTGCTCTACTTTGTCTACACAATCACCAAGGTCTGTATCTATGGCCAGTGAGTCACGTAGCAGTTTGATCTGCTTGGCATACAAATCCCAATTAACTGTTATTTTTGATGGCATGAATCCTGTCTCCAATGTGCAAGGTCAGCGGATATATCCACTCATCACCATCACATTGAAGTATGAGTACACCCTCCTGGTAATTCAAAACCGCCACGTCAAATGTGTTACCCTTCTTAAAGTTCCCAATGTCCCTATTAAGGCTAACATTGTAATACTGGTTGACGAGGGTATCGACATCGTCCCGCCCCACAAAATCAAATAGTTGCTTTTCCATGATAGGCCCAGGGTCCAAGTTATTCTGTCATAAGAAGAGCAGTCTCCAGGTTCTTACGTACCTGTGGGATCGTGCCTGCTCCCTCAAAAGGTTGGAGACTCACAGTGGCATTTGCTAATGCGGTCCTTAGGTATGAAACTTGGGCCCTGGCCTTCAAAGCTTGGAGCCACCAATAAGTAGCCGCAAGTACCATAATGACGATGCCGATGATTAAAAGATTCATATGCCTAACCTCGCGTTTGGGTTCATGTGTTGTAAATAGTGTGTCCAGTTGGGTGCCTTGAATATCTTCCGATACTCAAATTCTGTTGCGGCAGTCATAATCCAAATGCCTACCCCGTGGTTTGATATAATTGGAAAGTGTTCCAACTGTGCCGGTGTGAACTCATACTTCTCTGGGTTCTTGACCTCGACCCATTTGATTCCTTTCGTATGGTGGGTAACATATAGATCAGGGAAGCCACACTGATACATGTTACCATGTGTCTCCATCACATGCCAGTCACGTATCTTGAGGAAATTAACAATCGCCTCTTGAATGACTGCCTCCGGCCCCTTACTTTTTCTTAGTTCTCTTGGGCGTATTTTGCGTGGCATAGTGTGTCCTTGAAATGGCGATCAGTGAGATAGCATCCCTGAGAAGGTCATGATACGTCGCCGATCCGGGCTTCTCACTATCCGCCTCAACCAGAAGCTCCACTGCTTTTGTCACCCAATAATTTGGATTCCCCATCTCCAATGCTATCAGTAGGTGGTCTTTCCCCACTGGCTTGCTCGGGTTGAAATGCGATTCGTTCAGAATCTTCTTTAATTCGGTCGATTTCATCTTGAATGTCCTCAACAAGTGTTGCCTTATTTTTAGTATTGTATCTCTCGATACCCAACCGTTGTCCAATGCCTCGCAATCGCTTCATGTTCATACTGTGAAATGGTGTTAACCTTAACACTTCTTCACGAATAAAATCTCGAACCTTGTCCTTCAGTCCCCGTTCGATTAAATCAGTAACGTACTCCCGTCGCTCAGGTGTTGCGTTGGTATATGCTATCTCGAATTCATCTGAGTGTATCACTCGTTTTAGGTTGCGAACTTGACAGAGTTGAGTATGAGAACTATCCCGTAGGGTCCTCAGACTCATGTTCTTTCTCCTGTGCTTCTCGTATTGTTCTCAGTGAAAATTCATAAAACCTACAGGCTTGTTCGTAGGCTAGGTACTCGCACTCCGTTAACGTCCGTATTGCCATTTGCTGACTATAGACGGCCATGATTCCCACGGACATTTGCATCGCTTCATTTAATTCCATTACTTATCAGCCCATGAATTTAAGTCATCCCCCCAATCGATACCGATTAGTGGGACTTGTGGTCTAAAGCTTTCGACTGTGTCTCTAACTACTTTGTTAATCTTATCAATGCTATCTGGGTGAGTTGGGCACATGACTTCATCATGGATATTCATCGGTTGAACCTTCCACGCAGACGCACCACTCGGCTGAATATCCCAGATGTTTTTCTGTACTCGCTTGGTGATCTCAGCACCACTGGACTGGATAACGTGGTTACCAGCAGCCCGCATATTCGAGGACTGTAGTGCAAAGGCGGCAGCGAACAAGGCTGACATTGTAGCACCAGAAACCTTTTGTTCCCGTTCACGACGAACTACCGTGCCCTTGAATTGCTTCCAATGCTTAGGTGGCTTGTTTGCTAACGTGTATAGTGCTGAACAAATCTGATTTTCTAGTGTGAAGTACCGACGGAATCCGAAGATGGATTCTATGAAATTGGCGGGCTCATGCCACTCAACAGCCGAACCGATTCCAGCAGGCTGTCGCATGGAGCAGAACATGTCGTTGTATCGCTTACGTCCCTCGCCAACCTTCTTATACTGTGCGGTGAAAGCTTGATAGGCTTTCTCAGCAATCTCAATATCCACTCCGAGTCGGGATTGAAGGGTGAATGCTTCTCCGCCATAGAGCATGGCAAACACAGCGGACTTACTTCGGGTATACTTCTCTTTGTCGGCAACGATTTCTTCATAGGTCATATCCGGGTAGACGTGCATACCAAACAAGGCATGAATCTTCTTGACGTATTCCTTCTGCCCATCACATACCGGGCACTCCATCATACCATCAATTGTTTCAGTTTCCGGATCGTCGAGAGCTTTCTGGGTAGCCTTAACAACACCCGTCGCATTGCAATACCCACACGGCAGAACCTTAGTAAGGTCTTCTCTCAGATCAGGATCGGCATAGACAGCATCAGCTAGAACGACTTCAAAACTAACAAAGTCACCACCACATAGGATATTGTCACCACTAGATAACGGGAAACAAGAGCGAATAGCTTTAGCCCTTTTGATTCCTTGGCTGTTGAGTCCCGAGCCACTACCTGACATCCTAGAAGACAGAGTACCAATGACACTAAAGCTAGCATGGAATCGTCCAGCGATGAGCAGCTTATCAAACAGCACACACTCTGATTTATACTGTCTAGCATCTAGTACCTCTTGTGCTCGTATGGCGGCGGGATGTGGTTTGTCGTCCTCAAGTTTCCAAGTGGTAACCTTCTCAAGAACTGTCTTCTTTGTCGTACCTTTATCCTCGAAGTGTATCTTCTCGATTGGGTCCATCACTTCTGTCACGTAGTGCAAGACCGGGGCCGGTGCCTTCGGTGCCAGTTCAGATTTGATAAGAGCATTAGCTTTCAACTTCTTTATTGCTGGAATGTCAAGCTTAAAGCCCTTCCACCGAACGGCACCGACCATACAGGCAAGCTCAGAGTTCATGTCCCCAGGTTCGGGAGAACCGAAGAATCGGTATAAGTCCCTGGTGTACTCTACATCCTTCAGGGCATATACGCGGGCAATTTTGTGATGTAACCAATGGGAAATGTGCCTGTGTATGACGCCGGGCCAAGCATAACCATGTTTCCAGCCTTGCCCCTGCTTCTTTTTTGCCCTCCAACCTGTCTCGGCAGAACTGATCGCAGAAGCAAAAGGTGCATAACCCAGTTCGATAGGGTATGCGGACTTGTCCACGGCGACCTGGTCGAAATACATTATTTCGCCGGGCGGAATCTTCAGGGCATGCACAGCTAAATTCTTCAGGGCGGAGCTTGCGGCGAATTTCAACACAAGATCCTTGAATGCCTCTGGCTCCTCCGAATTGTCGTATACCTTCCATTGTGGGGCGTTCTTGTCCTTTCGGCGTGCAAAGTAGATATTGTCAAGCTTAACACGTTCTTCGAGTTCTTTCTGTAACTCCCATGCAATCTGACTGGGGACTTTCTTAATGCGGATATCACCACGATCCATCGTGGATTGATAAGGCCCCTGTCGGGCTACGAGCATCACATCGCAGGCCCGACGGGGCTTCACGCATAGACCATCCCTACCTAAAGGTTCACACTTAGCCACCAAGTCGATATCATCCTCGGGATAGCTATGTGGGTCAAGCTGACTAAAGATCGTATAGAGCTTGCACAGGTGGAAATGGTCAAACGCAAGATTGAAACCAATAAGGTCACACTCCATGATCCTCTCAATAAGTTTGAGAGTATCAATCACTGGCTCTGTCCAGGGAGAGTATAATTCTATAGGCCCATCATCATATGCGTATTGCAATAGCACTGCCATGCCATGCAATCCACACGTTTCTGAATCAAGGAAACACTTAGTCATTATATAACCTAGTCAAGTTGAATTTGATGCTCTTCAGGAATCACATAGGGGATATCGGATTTCTCCGCAATATCTTTAATATCACGGTAGAGTTCAAGATCGGACAGATTACCAGCCGCCCACGCAAGACACCGTGTGCCAAAGTTCATGCCAATATGTTCATTAACATGTTCAACCATGTTAACTATTTCAACTTCATCTCGCCGCTTCTTCTTGAACATGTCCCTCTTAGGCTTATGAATCTTCGGGATTTTATCGCCCCGCATCTTCGCTACCTTGATCATTCGTGCGGCTTCAATCTGTTTGTCTGGGTCTTTGATCTTGTGGAGGTGCTGGATTTGTGTTGCTGGAATGTACCCAGCGGCAGCCGCCTCTTGAATCTCATGCGGTAGTTCAAGCAAGGCGTACCGTGTATACACCCATGTTGATGACTTACCAATCAAGTCAACAACATCATAGACCGAGAAGCCTTGAAGCTTCAGACGTTCCAAAGCCTTAGCTTCCTGTAGCACAGTCAAGTCCTTGCGATGGAGGTTCTCCCCCAAGTTCAGGATCAACGCATCAGCTTCCGTTGTGTCATGCTTAACAATAGCCGGAACGGTCTCTTCATTATTGACTTGGAACGCTTTGTGTCGACGATGACCAGCGACGATCTTCCACTTATACTCCTTGTGTTCACAAGGCATAAGTACAATCGGCTGCTGTAGACCATGTGCCTTGATGTCTTTGGACAGCTCGATTACATCAAGCGGTGCAATGATACCTCGACAGTTGAAATTCGGGTCCGCCCAGATTTCACTCACCGGTATTGAAACAACGTCCATACCTTCGGCTGTTGCGTATTCACTCATTGTGGTTTCGATCCTTTTTCTTAAAGCGTCGTTGGTACTGTGCCCCCGTATTCAACGGGTGTTGGGGACTGGGTTTGTGTCGATCTGGTCCATACAACCGATCGAGAAACTGTTCATGCTTATCTGATCTGGTCTTACGCCGGCTACACATCGTTCGCAAAACGTGTATAAGACTCACCAGAAAACTCTTTCTCTGCTTTGAATTGGGCACTCTCTAACTCCCCCATGGTTAATTTCTGGAGACGGTCCTTCTTCTCTAAGTTTGCCAGGATATACTCATCGATTGGCAAGTGGATAACGTCAATGATTGTAGCACCTCGATTAGTATCCATACCAATACGGTGAATACGATCCATAGCTTGGATTCTGTCTTCACCATTGAAACTATTCGAGTAAAAGAATGTGGACGGGGATGCTGTTAAGGTTAACCCCATCCCGGCTGAGCCAGGCTGTCCTATAAAGACTGTCTTATTGCCAACACGCGATTGGAAATGCTTGAGCATATCCTTGTCGGATACTGGGCTGCTTTCAGGCACATCACTGATGTACGCCCAGCCACGACCGTCAACGCGAATAACATCCCACCCATAGCGACGAGCAATAGCGACACAGCGATCAACGGAAGCACGGAAACCAGCATACACAACGAACCGACCAATAGCTTCATGCTCATCCAACAGGTCAATGAGAAGCTGTTCTTTTGGGGTGGGGATTTCGAGGACGTCTCGAACAATTTTCGGTATGCGTCCGCTGCCTTTGCACTTGGTACATTCGATTTCGATTTCTTCGCATCGTCCGGACTCGATGGCTTCTGGGGAGACGGCTTCATCTGGGGCTTCGGGGTCGACCCAGTCTTTCGTGGTAAGGCTACCATGGCAAAGCGGGCACTCCTTTGTGCCCTCCTCCTTTTCTGTGTATTGGAAACCATCTGAAAGTTCCCGGAGTTTCTCTAGTGCTGAGATGGCCCTATTGCAATTAGCAATGATAAGACCGGCAGAACGTCTCGTTGAACCATCTACATCAAGCTTGATAATTCTCGACTGACGTTCAGGTAAGTCCAGACAATCCTTCTTTAACCGAGCAAGGACAAGGCCGTCCATCCGACGGTACAGTTTCTCTACTTCGTTAATCGAATGCACAAAAGTATGGTCCACGTTACTCGTGAGAGCATCGCCATGTTCACTCCGCGGAAGCCCACACACTTGGCATTTGTTCCGGTTATCCCACCAAGTAGCGACCTCCGGATATACCCCACCTTGGAGCGACTGCTTTTCGACAATGAGACATAGGCGTTCTTTGAATTTCTTCTTGGTCCCTTCTCTAATGAAGCCAGGACAGGCCAGCTCACACTGATTCCACCAATCGTCAGGTGCCTTAGGGGCAGGTGCCCCGGACATGAGTACAATAAAGCACGCCGGATTTTCCTTACGCATTTCTTCTGTTGCAATGGCAAGAGCTTGAGAGCGTTGTGCCGTAGGGGTCTTGGCCTTGGTGGATTCATCACAAATTATCCCATCGGGTATAGTGAAAGTACCTTCCTTGATGTGTTTCTTCAATCCCTCATACGTCATAAAGCGTGGGGTGATCTTAGCATCCCACACCTCGAACTCAAGTTTGACAGCGGCAAGTGCCGAGCGTGGTCCTACCCACACCCAGTTGTCATACCCGCTATGTTCCATGATCTCAATGGCGGCGAGCGTTTTACCAGTACCCATCTCACCGGCAAGGACACACTGGAGGCGAGTCATGCCAAATTGGAACATCTCAACTTGGTGGAAGTAGAGGTTATCCCTGTTAGGCTTAACATCGACCCACTCTTTGTCGTAGTGTGCATACGGATTCCGCCCCATCAGTACGGCAAGCTGGAACCTATTACGGTGGCAGTCTTTGATTGACCACTGTTTGATTGAAGGCGTCTCATGGCCATGCCAACGAGCACCTTCCATCACTTTGATTTCCCCCAACAGTATCTTGTCGTACTCGAAGCTCAGCCACATACGGCCCTTCTTCTCCGTGACAAGCACAGGGATCATGAAGTCGCCAGCTTCGAGTTCGATATGGTATGTTAGAACTTTATTCGGGTCGATCATGCATCCATCCTAATACTAGAGGCCCTAAGCATATCGAGGTGATTGATGTGCCACCAAGATAAGGTTCCCAATCACACCCAATAACGAAACGATGCCACGGCCACTTCCAATCTACAACGTCTGGCTTCCTGATTCTCATCGCCTATGCCACCTAAGTGTTAAGATTCCCAAGCAAACTGTGATGCAGTAAGCAGACATGGAATACTGCTGCTTCGCGAAGCCGAAACAGAAACACTCCCATGGCCATGCCCACACTATATTATCTGGTTTTCTCATGGGTGGTTACCTACGGTTACTGTGATTTGGAGTTGACCGTCTTTCTCGATTACACTGTGGTTGGATTTACGAGTGTATCCTCTTTCCCTTGCACCATTAACCAACGATGCAACAGCGGCATCAATAGCTCCCGGGTCATTTGCATCACAAGTGGCAACAAGGTCATCACGTGGGGAAGCCTTCTTTAGGAACCACAATTCTCTGTCAAGCTTATCAAGTACGTGCTGCCACTTCATTTGTCACCTACCATAAATGCTAATGCTGTATGCCACCCAATAGCAGTAGGTTTGAACCGTGCCATTGGACTGTTGCTGTAACCGAAATGTGGTTCAATCACGTCGGGTACTTCCTTGTAGTACAAGAGGAACTTACGACCATTCGGGCACCCCTCGAATGTTACATCTAACAATGTCCAGTGGCCGATCTTCTCACGGTACGTGATCTTGTACTTTACGTGTGGGCTGTGGAGCAACCACATTAGGAAAGCACGCAAGTAATTCATTTTTTCTCCAGTACAAATGTTCTGTCTCGACCGCTCATTTTACGATAGCTGTCGAAGATGAGGGCGAGACCTTCTGTCACTTCAAAATACAACTGGGCTTTGTTCATCAATAGTCTGTAATGACTATCACTAAATCTGGTAGTCTGGGTAATAGCATCGTACCAATAGGCCAAGGGCCCAGCTACCAAGAGGCAAGTGCCAGTGTTGATAACTTCCAAACGGCTATTGCGGTTAATTACAGGGGGGAGGTCTTCATCGCACAGAACCATGAAACTATAGTGGAGATAGTGCATCACGCCACTGGGGAGGGTTCTGAGAATGGATTCTATACTGCGGTCGCTGGGCCCTTGGACTTCTGCTAAGATTACCAAAAGGCGAGCTGCCTCGGAGAGGTGGATGGGGCAGAGATCCAACTTCCGAGACGGCTGCATGTTGAAAAGGTCGTTGAGGTT
>Ga0114923_10002034_pt1 | contig 13829 bp, 19 predicted proteins | sample SumtaG_FD_89578 | JGI IMG/M metagenome (GOLD analysis project Ga0114923, IMG submission 89578) | Deep subsurface microbial communities from Indian Ocean to uncover new lineages of life (NeLLi) - Sumatra_00157 metaG | ecosystem: Environmental > Aquatic > Marine > Oceanic > Sediment | place: near... | reverse complement strand
ATTAGTAAAGAGGGAGGTGATTATAAATGGCAGAAGAGAAGTCAGCTACAGGATTGCCAAAAAATACGGCAGCAGCACTATCTTATGTTTTGGGTCCGGTAACCGGAGTTGTTTTTTATTTAGTTGAGAAGGACCCATTTGTGAGATTCCATGCTATGCAGTCAATTGTAGTATTCACGGCGCTTTTTATTCTTCAGTGGGTATTTGGGATAACAATAATACTATTGCCCTTAGTGCCACTTATCTCAATATTGGGATTTGTTCTTTGGTTGCTTTTGATTTACAAAGCTTGGCAGGGGGAGAAGTTTGAAGTACCGGTTCTTGGCAAGTACGCAAAACAATTTCAAAAGAAAGTTAAGTAATAGGGTATAGGCTATTAAATTTACATCCTGCCCGTTATGGCTTGTTTGTATTATGAGAGAGAAACGGGAAAAGATGGTCGAAAGGATAAGGCATACTTATGGTTTGGATTCTCCCAAAGTTCTTTCTGTAATGCTTAAGATTCCCCGAGAGAAGTTTATAAGCAGAGTATATCGCGGTATTTCGTATGATGATTCTCCGGTTCCGGTAGGATCTGGTCAGACAATGAGCCAGCCTTATACGGTTGCCTTTATGACACATCTTTTAATCAGTTTAAGTACAAGCCTGCCTGCCGGCAAGGCAGGCTTAAGTTTAAGAAAGAAAGGGAAAGAAATAAGAAAAGATGTTAAGGAATGGAAGGTGCTGGAGATAGGGACGGGTTCGGGGTATCAAGCAGCGGTTCTTTCATGCCTTGTAAAGGAAGTTTATACGGTTGAGATTATTAAAGATTTGGCGACGAAAGCTAAAAAGAAATTGAAAAAGCTTGGATACAATAATGTATTTGCAAAAACGGGGAGTGGAGAGTTTGGGTGGAAAGAGAAGGCTCCCTTTGATGCAATATTAATTACAGCTGGTATTGAAGGAGAAGTTCCGGAAGTTCTTTTTAAACAGTTAAAAGAGGGGGGAGTGTTGGTAGCGCCCATAGGTAGAGGATACGATAAGGTGATGATGAAGTATATAAAACTCAAAAATTCCAGAACTCCAAAACTCCAAACCGAGAAGCATGGAATATTTCATTTTGTGCCGTTTGTTCACAAGAAGAATTAAGTGTTAATATTACTTCATGAAGTTGATAGTAGGACTCGGAAACCCGGGAAGCAAATACGAAAAAAATCGGCATAATGCTGGATGGCTTGTTTTAGATAAGCTAAAACAAGAAATTTCTAAATCCGAATTTCTAATTTCTAAACAAATCCCAAATCTCAATTTCCAATTAAATAAGAAATTGAAAGCCGAAGTCTGTAGTCTGAAAGCTGTAGATCTACTATTGGCTAAGCCGACGATACAAATGAACTCTTCCGGAGTAGCTGTAAATTCCCTTGCTTCATACTACAAGATTCAAAACCCTAATATTTGGATAATTCATGATGATTTGGATATAAAATTAGGTCAATATAAAGTCCAAAAAGGAAAAGGTCCGAAGGAACATAAAGGGATAAAATCAGTAAATAAGGCACTAGGCACTAGGGACTATTGGAGAGTGAGAGTTGGTGTAGATAACCGCAAGTCTTTACCAATCACCAATCACCAATCACCAATCACTCCTCGACCTTTGGGTGAGGACTATGTACTGCAAAACTTTACGGATAAAGAGCTTGAGATATTAAAACCCGTTATTGATAAAATAGTAAAAGAATTAACTGATATGCTAAGTCTTAACTAGTAAGAATTTTATATCTTATTTCTTGTTACTTGTCACTTATTACGTGTAACCCAAAACATGCTCGTTTATCCACTACAAAAGTTAATTCACCTAAGGAAAGATACTCCTGACGGGATTGCTGCAATATATATAAACTCGGCACTGCGGACTTTTGCAGTCTCTTTAGTTGGAATATTTTTACCGGTATTTTTGTTCCTTAGGGCACAGGATCTTTTTGGGAAGGGAATACATTACGGGTTTTACGGAATTATCATATACTTTTTAATTCACAGGATTGTTGTAACTCTATCTATACTTCCCGCGGCAAAAATAATATCAAAAATTGGCTTCAGGTGGAGTATATTTACGGCCAACGTGCTTTTAATAGCTTTGCTTGGGTTACTATCTTTGGCAAATGATGTGATTTGGGTAATACCGTTGGCGGCTTTTTTACATGGACTACAAAATCCGCTTTATTGGCTTTCATATCGGTCGCTTTTTGCAACGGAGGGTGTATTGTCCAACATAGGTCGTGAGGTTGGTTTTTCTGCAATATCAACGCAACTCGCAGGTATTGCCGGACCGGTTTTGGGCGGTGTGATAATTACAATTTGGGGATTCCCGGCACTCTTTATCGTTGCCTTAATTGTTGTAATTATATCGGGCGTTCCATTCTTTTTTATGTCGAAGCATAAACATGAATACGCCGTCAAGATAAAAGACGTCATTGAGTGGCTAAAGAAACCAAAGCATCGAAATGAAGAGCTTGCTTTTCTAGGAAGGAGGGTTGATGACTTCGTTGTAAGCTTATTTTGGCCTGTATTCGTTTTTCTTGTGTTGGGTAATTTTGAGAAACAGGGTTTGGTGGCCTCGCTTGGTCTTGTTGCAAGCACCGTAATGGTTTATATAGCGGGTAGAACATTTGACACGAAACATAGTTATAAAGCATATAAGTTTGGAGTTGTTGGAAATTCGATAGTGTGGATTATTAGGGGTTTTGGGAGAAACTTGAGTCAGCTATTGATGATTGAAACAGGTGCAGCCATAGTAAGCCCTTTTTATTGGGTAACTTTTGACTCTCTACTTTATGAGAGAGTTCGCGATAAAGATGAAAATATTGTTGTTTTTATGATAGGAAGACATCTTGTTGTTAATGTAGCGATGTATGTGGTTTTACTAATTGCATTTATTGTTGCGAAGTATGATTTCAGGTTTTGGATTCTTTGGATTACAGCCTCGCTGGGAACACTTTCTACTTTATATATGTGGGAGAAGAAGAAACCTCATGAAAAGAAAAGGTAACAGAGGGAGCATTGGTGAACAAAAAGGCTTTTCCTCCATTGGGGATATTTTGGAGCGCTTCAGGACGGATGAGGACAAATATATTTCTCACGAGTTTCAAAAATACGGCTACGAACTTGCGAAGGAATTGGGGGATTTGAAGAATAAGTCACTTTATATAAAGCTGGCGAAGGAAACTTCGAGGGGAATGCTGGAGGAAGCGAAAAGCTTTGTTAAAGATGCGGTGAATGTGAGGAACAGAGCGGCACTTTTCCTTTGGAAGTTGACAGAGTTAAAGAAGCTCAAAACTCAAAAGTCAAAGTTCAAAACCAAAACTAAAAACTTAAAACAGTAGAAATGCAGTTATTACAGGGAAACTGGGTAGATTTAATCATAATAGTCGTTCTTGTTTATTTTATTAGTGAAGCTTGGAGATTTGGTTTTTGGGTGGTAATGGCTGATTTCATATCTTTTCTTTTGGCATTGTTTATTGCACTCAGCGGATATAAGTTTATAGGGAATTTTTTAAGAAACAACTTTGCTCTTAGTCACTCATTATCAAACGCGTTGGGATTTTTGGTTACGGCGGCGCTAGCTGAGGCGATAATAGCTTTTACTTTGACGAAGGCTATAAGAAAAATACCTTACAAATTTTGGAAGAAGCCTTGGAGTAATTTTTTTGCAATCTTTCCCGCAGTCGGGCAAGGAATGATTTTACTGTCTTTTATTTTGATTTTAATATTGGGCTTGCCTCTTTCTCCAAATATAAAGTCCGATATTTCGACCTCAAAAATTGGTGGCGTTCTTGTTCAGGAAACGGCAGGTTTGGAAGCGAGAATAAATGAGGTTTTTGGAGGAATAATAGAAGATTCTTTAACTTATCTAACAGTTCGACCGGGGAGTGAAGATACGATACCTATATCCGTTGACAAACATGAACTTAGTATTGATGAAAATAGTGAAGCAGTCATGTTTAGGCTTGTAAATGAAGAAAGAAGAAGTCGAGGAGTAAGAGAGCTTAAAAGGAGGCTCGATTTGGTACTATCCGCACGAGACCACGCAACCAATATGTGGGAGCAGGAGTATTTTGGGCATCTATCACCCGACGGTGAAGACGTGGGTGATAGATTACAGAGGAAAGGGATCGAGTATACGCTCGCCGGAGAAAATTTGGCCCTGGCTCCAACAGTTGAAACGGCACACAAGGGTCTTATGAATTCAAAAGGGCACAGGGATAATATATTAGACGAAGATTATAGACAAATAGGAATTGGGGTAATTGCCAACGGCGTCTACGGAAAAATGTTCGTTCAAATTTTTACTGACTGAAGTTAAGAAATGCCTGTCCTGAGCCTGTCGAAGGATTTGTGCAAGTATTCACAGACTAAACTCAAGACTTAGATGTCAAAGGTCAAAACTGCAGCTAAAAACTTAAATCTGTTTGAGATGGTTTATAAGACGGTTAAGATGGTGCCGGAGGGGAAGGTAGCAACATATGGCCAAATCGCGGAAGCGATTTGGAAATCCCAAATCACAACCCCCAAATCACAAAAGAGAATTACACCCAGAATTGTGGGATATGCCTTGCATGCGAATAGGGACTCTAAAGTTCCTTGCCACCGTGTGGTTAATAAGGAGGGTAGGTTGGCTCCAAATTTTGCATTCAATGGATGGAAGGAGCAAAAATTTAGACTTGAAGCGGAAGGGGTGGAGTTTGGCGACGAGATGTACGTTGATTTGGAAAAGCACCTTTGGGAACCGAAGTAGTTAGTTTGGTTAACCTATTTCATTTAAAAACCTTTTCATTCGTTACTATCTCCAGGGATTATTGTTTTTTTATTAGTATAAATACTATTTTGTACTTCTTTGCTCACCCAAAGAAGTACCAAGAAAGGGGGGCCTGCAAAAATTCAATAGTTCTTCGTCTCACTCATACTATATTTGCAAGACTCCCCGCGGTGACACCACCGGGGTGTCAAACAATTGCAAATGTATAAGTTGTACTCGTTCATCTCATCAAAATTGAATTTTTGACGGCAATCTATCATTCATTAATTCAGGTATCATAATTTGCGGGATTTTATTAGAGAAATTAGACAATCTAGTTTGAGATGGCATGAATATTGTGTGGTTTTATATCTTAACTTGTCAAGAGGGCGGTAAGATGTAAAAATGTAACTAGACTAAAATGAAAAAGGACCTGATAACTCACTTCATTTATATGCTTGCGTTTCTTATTCTGACTGCACTTTATAAGCAATGGATTGCTATCGAGTATTTACCACTTTTATTTGGTGGGATAATAGGTACATTCTTGCCTGACGTTGACCACCTAATATATGTATATTTCCTAAGACCGAATGAAAGCATGTCGAAACAAGTTTCGTCACTTGTGGAGAATAAAAGTTTCGTAAAAAGCTGGAATATATTGGCTAATACCAGAACGGAAAGGAAAAACTTGATAATCCATTCAGCGCATTTTCAGTTAATATTTTTAGCCTTTGCATTTTTGGTTATAACCTCTTCGGGAAGCTTGTTGGGTAGAGGTTTGGTTCTTGCTTTCTCCCTGCATATATTAATTGACCAGATAATTGATTATATGGAAACAAAGAATTTAGATCATTGGTTTACGAAGATACCACTGCCTCTTAGTGCAGAACAAAGACGATGGTATTTGGTGGGAAATATAGTAATACTTCTAATTTTGGGATTTTTCTTCTGATTTGAGATTGCCACGCTCCCCTTCGATAAACTCAGGGTCACTCGCAATGACAAGCTAGGCTTGAAAGAAATTCATATTCGTGTAAACTATGTAAATTGATTGTGGAATATAATTTCCACAATCATCCTGAGCGTAGTCGAAGGATCTCGTGAGAACAGGAGACGCTATTTATGGAAGAAATGTTAACTAAAAAAGAAAAAAGGCAGCTTGCAAAAGAGGAAAAGAGGAGGGAATCGCAAAAGGCAAGTATAGCTAAACAAATCAGAAATTGGTCAATTGGCTTATTAATTGTTGGTGTTTTAGTGTTTGGAGGCTATAGAGCCTGGAAATGGGCGAGTACTCCCGTTGAAACGGTTGATGTTCAAGAGGTTTTAGGAGTAACAGATACAGATTGGGTAAAGGGGAACCCCGAGGCACAAATAACAATAGTGGAATACGCCGATTACCAATGTTCTGCCTGTGCTTTATCTCAACCATTAGTAAAACGAGTAGTAGAAGAGTATTCCGAAAACGTCAAGGTGGTTTATCGGCATTTTCCTTTAGTTAATATTCACTCTAACGCGTTTAACGCCGCCAAAGCTTCCGAGGCTGCCGGACTTCAAGATAAGTTTTGGGAGATGCATGATATGCTTTACGAAAAGCAAGATGAGTGGAGTGAGGAGAGAAATGCAAAAGACAAGTTTTTTGGATATGCAGAAAATCTTGAACTCGACATTGAAAAATTCAAGAGCGATTTTGACTCAAGTGAGGTGAAGGAAAGAGTAGAGAAGGACTTATTCGATGGGCAACGTTTAGGTGTGAGCGGAACTCCGACTTTTTATATGAATGGCGAGAAACTTAGCGGAATAAAAGGTTTCGATGATTTTGCTTCAAGGATAAATGAACTTCTAGGCAATTGATGTGTTTGTTTGTCAGATAACTCCTTAATAATTATCTTTTAATGCAATTAGCGGTTGACTTGTAGTTTCCAGTGCAGGTATATTTAAGAACATATGGCTATGTTTGATATAACCGATGCTGACTTTGAAGAGAAAGTGTATAAATCAGACACTCCTGTACTGGTTGATTATTGGGCCCCATGGTGTGGTCCTTGCAAGTTGGCAGAACCTACATTGGAGGAGCTTTCCGAAACTTATAAGGACAAAGTAAAGTTTGCAAGGATTAATGTTGACGAGAATAAGGAATCTGCAGGAAAGTATAGTGTTATGTCTATTCCCACAACAATTCTTTATAAGGGAGAAGAAGAGGTGGGTAGACAGATAGGGTTTGCAGGCAAACAAGCTTTTGAGGATTTGATTAAGAAGGGGATATGATTAATAATTAGATAAGTGAGGCCTCTGGCCCATTAGGGCTTTGGCCCGGAGGGAGGTGATTATTTTGGATCCTACTGATGACAAAAAAACTGGCGGAGATACATCGGCAACAGATACAACTGTTGGTACAACCGCTGATGTAACTACACCAAGTAGTACGACTGAACCTCCCACGGTAGATACTGCCGCTACTACTGAGCCTGTCGCGTCGACACCGCAAACTGCAGCCCCTATTGCTCCTGCCGTTGGGGTAACAGATACTGCTGCGACAGATACAGCAGCTCCGGTAGAACCCACAAGCACACCAGGTGTGACCGGGACACCGGAACCGGCACCGACTACGCAAGCTGCGGAAACAACCGAGAAAGCCGGAACGGACGATACCGATACTACTGGTGGTTTATAGGCACTGTTTAATTGTTACTAAGACTATTAAGTGGTAGCAAATTAAATGATTTAGTAAAGTATTTGTTTGATATGATGGAAGAGAAGGTTGAATATGCTTCAAAACCTGCCTGCCGGCAGGCAGGCCAAAAAGAAGGAGGACCCTGGCCCCGCACAGAGCCTACCTTGTTCCACGAACTATGGGAAACCACGTGGGGTATCCCACTGTGACGTTTGTGCTAACAGGGGGCGTTTAAGCGGGGTAAAGACGCTGAAATTGTATTTGAATTATGGAAAGTAATAATAGTTTTGCACCGAAACCTCAAGAGGGAGAACCTTGGGATGTAGTTATTATTGGTTCTGGTCCTGCCGGGTTAACTGCAGCAATTTATACTACTCGTGGAGCAGTATCGACACTTTTATTAGCGGGGGAAAAATGGGGAGGGCAGTTAATGTTGACAACGACAGTCGATAACTATCCGGGTTTTCCCGAGGGTATTGAAGGGCCGGAACTTATGATGCGAATGAGGAAGCAAGTAGAGCGATTTGGTACTGAAATACTGGAAGCAAATGTTGATGGGGTGGATTTTGAAAAAAAGCCTTTTGAAATTGCTGCCGGAGGAAAGATTTATTACGCTAAAAGCATTGTTATTGCAACAGGTGCCGATACGAGATGGATGGGTGTACCGGGTGAGGAGAAATTAAGAGGGAGGGGAGTTTCTTCCTGTGCTCCGTGTGATGCTCCGTTTTTTAAAGATAAGAAGGTTATCGTTGTTGGAGGAGGGGATTCTGCAATGGAAGAGGCTTTAGTTCTTACAAAATACTCTCCGCAGGTTACGATGATTCATAGGAGAAATGAATTTCGGGCATCGAAGGCAATGCAGAAAAAGGTATTTAATAAGGAGAAGGAGGGAAAGTTAAGGGTTATTTGGGATACAGAGGTTTTGGAAGTATTGGGGGAACAGGTGATTTCGGCTGTAAAATTAAGAACGAAGGCAGGCTCCGAACAAATTAAGAAAATTAGAGAAAATCTAGCCGATTATCAAGGGAAAATATTGGAAGAAAATTCGGATGCAATTGTCTGGGAAATGCCTACGGAAGGCTTGTTTGTTGCAATAGGGCATACTCCTGCTACCCAAGCTTTTTCGAAAAATAACTTGTCCCGCAGCGGCGGGATCGAGATGGATGAAAAAGGTTATATTGTTGTTCATGATGGGGCTAAAACTAACGTAAGAGACGGGGTCTTCGTTGCAGGAGATGTACATGATTATACCTACCGACAAGCTGTAACTGCCGCTGGATATGGTTGCCAAGCAGGAATGCAAGCTCTCAAGTATTTGGATGAATTGGAAGACAAGAAAGAATAAATTGTCTTCTTTACCGGCGGTCTTCATCCGAGCCTTATAATTTACGGGAATGAGCTAGGAGCAGCCATTTTACGGGTTGACAGATTGAGCATATTTGGGCAGAATATCACATATGGCTGAAAAGACTAAATCTGGAGGACTCCTCGACAGATTGGTTCCGATTCTTCTTCTCGCTTCAATAGTAATGGCCTTTCTTGTTGGCATACTTTGGCAGAAGGTTAATTTTTTGGAAAAAGGAACATCACCAACCCAAGCGCTTGGGGAACAAGCGGGTGATACGGTTGATAATGATGTCTCTCCTCCCAATGCAGGTCCCGAGCAGGGGAAACTTTCAGAAGAGCAGGTGGCACAAATCGCACCCGTTAATAGCGATGATCATATTAGGGGGAATCCTGACGCTAAGGTTATTCTTATTGAGTACTCCGATTACGAGTGTCCATTTTGCTCAAGATTCCACGAGACTGCAAAACAGGTTCTGAATGAATACGGAGACGACGTAGCTTGGGTATACAGACACTTTCCCCTTGACCAGATTCATTCCAAGGCTCGACCCGCGGCAATTGCCTCCGAGTGTGTAGCTGAAATTGGAGGGAATGATGCTTTCTGGAAGTTTACGGATGCATTGTTTGCCGACCCAACAACACTTGATGATCTGGAAAGTGTTGCCAGTAATGCGGGAGCGGGTGGAAGCGGATTTACATCTTGTTTGGAAGCGGAAACCTATGATGAAAGGGTGAGCAATGATCTGACCGAAGGCACAAACGCCGGTGTGCGGGGAACTCCCGGTAACTTTATTGTCAACCAAAATGGAGATGCTTGGTTCGTACCGGGCGCCTATCCATTTGAACAGATTCAGCCAATGATTGACGAGGCACTTCAAAGCTAAACACCTTCTTTCTTTTATTTAAACTTCGCGAATACCGTGGGCTTTCAGTTCGCGGATGAAGCGAAGCAGTGAACAAACCTGTCTGCCGACAGGCAGGTTTTTCTAAGGCCGAAGGCCTAGAATACCATGGCCTTTTAGGCAATGGTAGTTTATTGTACCTATTTTGTTTTCAGATAACGTTTGTAGAGAAATCCCGAGATTGTGAGGGTTAGTAAAAATATTATTATTCCCTTAACAAGCTTTTGATATAGGTGATAGCCGAAACCAATAGCCGCAGAATCGGTTTTACCTAAGAATTTCAAAATACTTGTGATATCCACACCGCAAATGTAGGGAATCTTGCATGCTTTAAGGATTGGTTCAATACTAGGAAGTGTAAGGCTTATTATTATTGCGATTATTGCGGATAGTATTATAAGCAGCGTATCCTTCATAGAATCATTTTATACTTTCCATTACCTTGTATGTAACTACTGCAGTAGACCCCCATACATTAAATGACTTATTTATTCCATGCATTGGCAGCTCGACGATAATGTCTGCCTCTTTTAATACATCGGTTGGTAACCCTTCCGTCTCATTACCGCACACTATTGCGCAGGGAAACGAGGGAGTAAGTTTTTTGTACGATACTGCCTTTTTGTCCTGTTCTATTGCGATTATTTGCACACCTTGTTTTTTTAATTTTCTAACCGTTTTTAGCGTACTTTTGCATTTTTCCCAAGGAACCCAAGCTTCTGTCCCAACGGCAGCTCTATGGATTTTAATTGAAGGTGGATATTCCATTTCTCCGCAAAGATACATTTTTTCAGCAGCTACCGCATCGGCAAGTCTGAATAGAGAGCCGATATTATATGTATCAATTATCCTATCAAGAACAAAGTAAATGGGTGTTCTTTTAATTTTTTTCAGCTCCTCTTTTGTCGGTTGAGACACACGGAGCTGTTTTGCGTTTAATTTTGTCATGGTGTTTACGTAATGTGTATATTATATAATCTCAGAAAAGAAAGTAAAAAAAATGAAGAATTCGAAGATTTGGATTCTGCCCGGACTCCTCACAATAGTTATTCTTGCTGCAGTGCTTGTAGTTTTCGGCGGACTTGAAGGGGAAGTGGGTGAGGATGCTTCAGTTCTTTCCCAAGAGATTAGCCAAAATAGTGCAAATATTCGCAAATCAGCTGTAGCAGGTAGTTTTTATCCGGAAGATAAAGAAGAGCTTGTGAGCAACCTCAGTTTTTACTTGGAAAATGCGAAATCTGTTGAGGTTGGTGGTAAGCTGAGGATCCTTATCGCCCCGCACGCGGGACTCAACTACTCGGGAAACACTGCAGCTTGGGGTTTCAAGCAGCTGGAGGAAAAAAAGTACTCGCGGGTAATTATTCTTGGAGCAAGTCACAGCACTCGATTCGATCATGTTGCAGTTTACGATAAAGGTACTTGGGAGACTCCACTTGGAGACGTTGCGATAGATGAGGATTATGCCGGGAGTCTTATTGATAACGTAAACTTTATTGCCGATACCAAAAATCACAAGGAGGAACATTCGTTGGAAATGGAACTCATTTTCCTGCAAAAAGTGCTGGATGACTTCACGATTGTTCCAATTTTAGTTAGTAATCCGACCGACGAGTTGGTTAGCGTTTTGGCACAGAAAATCGCATATAATTTTGATGAAAACACACTTCTTGTTGTAAGTTCCGACCTCTCCCATTATCCGGATTATGAGACAGCAAAATTGGTCGACAGGAAGGTTGTTGAAGCTGTAGTTGCAAATAACTTAGGCGATTACGAGAAAACTGTGAGCGAAATTGAAAGTGGGAATTATCCAAACTTAAGCACTGCCGCTTGTGGACACCAAGCGATAAGAGTAGCGATTAAAGTGGCTGAAATTCTGGGAATTCACGATATAAAGGAAATAAAATATGAAAACTCCGGTGATGTAACGGATGATAGAAACCGGGTTGTAGGATATGCGTCGATTGGGGGATGGAGTAGTAATTTGCAGTTTAAAACTCCTGAGTTAGACGAAATTGCACAAAAAGAGGCATTAGCCATCGCCAGAACGACTTTAATGGGACAAATACAAAGCCAGAGTATACCTCCAGCCACCCCCTCAAGCACGATTTTATATGAGCCTTTGGGAGCTTTTGTGACTTTGGAAAAGCACGATAATTTAAGAGGCTGTATGGGTTTGTTTGAGCCGGATACTCCTCTTTATGAAGTAATTCAAAGACAAACTATTGTTGCTGCGACCCAAGACCCCCGTTTTAGTCCAGTCGTAGAGACAGAGCTCGATGATATAAACATAGAAATATCCGTTATGACTCCAAGAAGAAAAATTGATAATTGGAAGGAGATTGAAGTAGGGAAGCATGGAGTCGTTATTGAAAAAGGACAAAGTAGGGGAACTTTTCTACCGCAAGTTGCGACAGATAATGAATGGGGATTGGAGAAGTTCCTAAGCGTATTGTGCTCCCAAAAGATTAAATTGGAAGCTGATTGTTATAAAGATACTGATGTTAATATTTACACCTTCGAAGCTCAGGTTTTTGAGGAATAAATAGCTGGCGAGCATAGACACTATTCGAACCTATTTTGTGAATAATTTTGTAGATATCCATCCTTAGGTGCATTTCAATAATTAGTTGTATAATGCTTATGAAATATGGTTTACGGTATGAACAAAAAACTAGTCATCATTACAGTTTTAATAGTCATAGCTGTAGGCATAACAGGTTATCTAATCTTTTTAAAAATATCCACACCTTACGCAACTAAAGAAAAATGCGAACAAGCAACTGGGAAAGAATGCTATCTTTTCCAAGGTTTGTGCCAGGTTATGGAAGCTCGAACCCCTGGTGAAGCAGAAGCAAATAAAAAATTCTTGAAAGAATGTCTACCAAAAATAGGAACTTGGCAACCAATCGAGGCTGTTTCTCCAAACAATTAGTAACGTATCTAGGCTGGGGCTAGTCCTTCGATTGCACTCAGGATTGTAATAAACTTTGTCAGGAACTATTTTTGTTATAATTGAGATAATGAAATTTTCATCTAAAAGTTTGATTGTATTTATTTTTATAGTTTCAGCATTACTTTTGATGTTGTTAGTTGTTACCAATTATTTCCAAATTGCGATACTTCCTGACAGTTATTGCTCAAGATTGGGTAGCCCTTGTCACATTGGTTGTGTTACAAGCTATCCTTCTGGTGATACTCTCCATCCAATGGGGCTACATTTTTGTAATGGTTGGTAACTTGCTGGAACCTACAAAGCTGGCTCTATGGGACGATTTTCGAACTTTTATTCCTTTTCCCACCATTCATTAAAAAAGTGTTTGAGAAAGCTTTCCATCGATTCGTGTCGGACCCGTGCAATCATATATATCATGGTATTTAACTAGCTGGAGTACATCTTTGATAACTTTTTCCGATACCTTCGAAACTTTTAGAACTTCCTCAATCTTTTTGAGAGCCTTTTTACCAAAGTGGGATTTTCCTGTTTTTTTCTCCCATGGCCTCATAATATCGTGAACGAGGGCAGCAGCACCCAATGACTGAATATTACCACCTTCGTGTTTCTGGATTCGTAAAGCATTGTTGAAGACTCGCTCTGCGTGATAGTAATCATGTCCTCCCGAATCTTCTTCAAGGAAGTCTTTTACAACCTTTTTTAGTAATGTGAAGTCATTCACATGTAAAGTATATCATTTGAGGCTACTGAGCTGCGGGACCCTCCTTCGCTAATCCACTTCGCCAAGGCTTCGAGGATCAAGAGCTACGGAAGGGTGCAAACCCGCATCACTCACTTCGTTCGTGCTACGGGACAGGGTGTCTTTCGTTAAAACTCCAGAACACCATTTCTGCCCTTGCAAGTTATTTATATTATCCCTCGTGCCGCTGCACTCGCGATCTTCGGCAACGGATTGCCTCGAGCTGCGGGACAGGGATTCGAACCCCAATTTTCGCTTCCAAAGAGCGACGTGCTACCATTACACCATCCCGCATCGTCGTCGAAACAAACTTCGCATATTTTCTATCGTTTCGCTGTTTCTCCTCTCAAAATCTCAAAGAGATTTTGTTTTCTTTTCATCCAAAATTCCAGAGGAATTTTGAAAGGAGGAACCGGTAAAAAGCTGAATGTTTCAGATAACCT
>Ga0114923_10002033_pt1 | contig 13846 bp, 5 predicted proteins | sample SumtaG_FD_89578 | JGI IMG/M metagenome (GOLD analysis project Ga0114923, IMG submission 89578) | Deep subsurface microbial communities from Indian Ocean to uncover new lineages of life (NeLLi) - Sumatra_00157 metaG | ecosystem: Environmental > Aquatic > Marine > Oceanic > Sediment | place: near... | reverse complement strand
TGTTTTTGACCTGATACAGGGTGCTTTTCACTAACTGGTGTGGACTCTTACCGTCTTCGACAGGTTAAATTATGAATTTGCAACTGATTTCAACCCACACGGAGATGTACTAAGATTGCCCGGGAACAAGAAAGTCTTCAATGAACCTATTGTCCGGGCTAAAATCAATCGAATTCGGTTTCCGAAATATTGCCCAGTATGCGGTGAACCAGCTACAACTACTACGGCCATATCAACTCGTCCTCAAAGTAAAAGATGGCTTAGACCGCAGTGGGATCCTGGGTTCTTAGCAAGTGACCGAAAGCGTTTGGGTTTGACTCTAGCTGAGAAGAAGAGTTTCCTTGTTCAAGTGTGTGAAAATCATCATGCATCAGACGATGGTGAAGCTAGAATGAGAGGTATTACCTCTTTCATATTGACCGTCGTTGCAAGTGTTTCGATTTTTGTGTTCATGTTTGCTGGTGCGGATATTTGGGCTGGTCATGGAATTAGACTCTGGGTGCAGAGTTACTTCTTGATTCTATGTGCTTCAATACTTGTAGGCTTTATTGCATTTCGACCAAACCCATTGGAAGCCTCAGTGAACATCGTCGGATTTGATTTTGATGTGCAGTATGTATGGTTCAAACTAAAGGATGAACATTATCGCAATAGATTCATTGAAGAGAACCAAATGAATGCTGAGTTAGTGAATTGGATTGTGAAAGTATAGCACTACAAGATTATGTTTACTTTCTACTCTCTTCTATCTCGTAATAGCTGCGAACTTTTGAGAGAGCAACAATTGCTTCCCTTACATTGTGAAAGACCGGTAGCCCGTATTTTACGAAGACATTCCAAGCATCTGAGCGAGGTCCTGGATAGGCGACGTCGGGTACCGCAACAAGAACTGGTTTCTTCTCATTGTCAACAACATGTTTTCCTGCCTTTGCCATTATCTCCCAGTAATCAACAAGATTGTCCTGCGCACCAAGGATAGTAGCGACCTGATGCATGTTGTGGATGTCTGCTTCAATAATCAGTGAATCAAAGTTCGGTTCCTCACCAACGAGTCGAATGACCTCCGAAGTAGTTTGATCTACATAGTAATCAGCTGCTAGATCAATTGGATTCCCAAGTCCTGTCCCGACATCTCGGATAAGAGGATCAAGCTTGTCAATTGTTTCTTGAGATGTTTGTGGGACTTTCAATCCACTATCGACACATAGGTCTGTGTAAATGACACTTGTTCCCCCGCTGATCGCAATCAGGCCGACATTTCTGGATTTGGGTTTCGGACTAAGAGAAAAGATACTTAGTGCTGCGACTAGGTCTTCCAGCGTATCTACTGTGAGTACGTTAGCTTGACGAAATGCTGCATTCCAAATTTCGTTCTTTCCAGCTAATGCACCAGTGTGTGATGCAGCAGCTCTGGAACCCTCATTCGAGCGGCCTCCCTTGAGGACGACAACGGGTTTCTTTTCTGCTGTTGCTTTCAAAGCATCAAGTACTTCTCTCCCGTTCTTTGCACCTTCAATGTACGCTCCAACCGCCTTGGTCTTTTTATCATCTCTGAAGAAATCCAATAGCTCTTGGGGTTTGATGTCGACTTGATTTCCAAAACTGAATACCTTACTGAATCCGACCCCTGCTGCTACACCCGCTGTATAGGTTGCAATAGCAACTCCACCGGATTGCGAGAGAAAGCCAATGTCTCCTGCAAGTCGTTTTGCAGTGGGCATGAAGGCAAATCCAATCTCTGGATACATGAGACCCATGCAATTAGGGCCAAATGCTCGCATCCCATTTTTGTCAAGAATTTGCTTGATTTCCGTTTCTCTCTTCTTTCCTTCTTCTGTTCCAAGTTCTGAAAAACCACTTGTGAAGATTGTTACTCCCTTTACTCCCTTTGCATGACACTGCATAAGGGTCTGTGGAACGTACTTGTAAGGAACTGCAATTATTGCATAGTCGATCCTATCCGGTATCTCATCAAAGCTCTGATGTATCTGATGGTCTTGTACTTCACCACCACGATGTGAAACGAGCCATACTTTGAGGTCGTGTTCCCATTGGAGCATAGAATGCGCCCAGTAATAACCTAGTTTAGCTGAAACTCCCACTATTGCCACTGACTTGATATCAAGCATCTCTGCAATAGTTGGCTTATTGTTTGGTGTCATTCACGTTACTCCAAGTTGTCCGATTGAAAATGCCTGTGATTTAAGACTAATGGATTGGTCGAAAAAATAGAAAGAATAGTGAGGAAAGGGCGTCGACTGATACATTGGAATCGAGGGAGTCATGCGCTTGTCTGCGGAAACAAACGTTAGCCCGTGAGGGCGAATCTAGGGATTCTATGTAGATTGTCTTTAGCCGACGCTCTACTATAATAAAACTAATAGCTCTTAATATAATATACTCGTATATATCAGAAAGACGTACCTACTCATAATTGACTTCTTACGTATCGATTACAGAGACCGTTTCATTAATAGCATTTCAAATGTCAAAAGATTCTATGCGCCGCTTATGGATTCTAACAATCTTGTTTCTATTTTCATTGAGTCTTTTCAGCTATGCACCAGTGGAAGTGCAAGACGTTGAACCACATGAGTTTGCCATTCCTAGTCAATTGCTCAATATTGAACGAAATTGGACTGCTCATATCATTGTGGTGAATTATGATGAGGCTCTAATTGATGAAACTAGCTTGCTAACAGGGATGCCTACCGAAAAGAACTATGCCACCTCTGACGTTCTGATAACTTACAATATCGAGTATGAGGTCTTCTATGCTGATGCTGAGTATATTTCAGATCTCACTCAGGTAGTGATGGATAATTCGATGAATGGTTCTGATACTGGTACGTATCTAGATGAAACAGCATTGCTCTATCAGCAAGCTCATCTCGATGAACCTCAACGTATCTTCTACCCACGAGCAGGAAGAGTGATTGATGGTTATGCAGTTGAGGACTGGCTTGAAGCAAATCCCTATGTTGCTACACCTAGTCTAGGGTATACACTCTATATGGTGAATTTCTCATCTCTGGATACAACGGGTCATGGACTAGAACACTGGTATGATTACCACCCTATTGATCCAGATACAGGTGAAGAGCAAGATTGGTTTAGACTAGAGTGGGACAATGCACTCAATCCAGATGTTACCATGGATTATGCAAATTTTGGTGGGCGCTACAATACATTTGTTGTAGATCCTAGTGCGCATCAATGGTATCTCAAATGGTGTCGAATCTGGTGGAGTGCTTCTATCGGTACTGAGTATGACTTCTGGACTTTGGACCTCGAAGACAAAGTTGCATCGCTGAATCTAGGTTCACAAGCTGGTATTGATGCACTGAATGTCTACCTTCGCGAATGCATATGGGATCCAATCAACCAGCTACTTTTCCCCTATCAACACCAACCTGCTAGTTATGTTCAGTCAGGTCCCTTGAGAGCACTTGTGATCTGCATGGATGTAGATGAAGGAACATCAGTTGATAGTTTGCGTTGGGTAACAGATGTTGAGATGCAGAAGGCACAACTGGAAGAACTATATCCGTTCATCAGCTGGGAAGCTCGGGTTGACTTCCTTGACATCGATGAATATCCTACTTGGAATACGACATTCTGGGACTATGCTACTGTGGAACCTGATGGAACAATAGTTGTTGATGGTCTAGCTATGTTCACTGAAATTCGCGATAACATGAGACCTCTATATATTGATGAAGATAGTGACGATATCGAGATCTTTGGTGTTATCTTCATCAAGAAGAATATGGAGATGCATGCATATGGAAAGACATACACTGGTCTTGGTGGTGGTGGGAATACTGTCATTTGGAAATCTTGGGACCGTTATTATCGTCCAGATGAAGTAACACCAAAGGATGGCATTTCTGCAATTCAACTTCATGAAACGATGCATGCTGTAGGATTTCACCACACTTGGCAGCATGAACATTATTCCAGTGATTTCTCATTTGGCCCGATGGGTTATTTTGCATTTCATAACGGGACTGCAACATTCGATAAGAACTGGGTGCAGGGTACCTATCTTGATCAGATGGAAGCAATGCTCTGGGATGATTTCCTAACGAAACGGGCAAGTTTGGGTGTTGATGAACGTCCAGAAACCTACGGTGCTGAGCAAGGCGTTCTAGGGCTTTTCGATGAAGCACGGGACCTCTACGACGAAATGGACTGGCTTGGAGCTTTCGAGGCACTCAGTAGTGCCAGAGATTGGATTGACCGAATGATGTGGTCGACTCAAGATGATACCCCTCCTGTGATTTCAAGTTGGGTGATCACACCCAGTATAAACACAGATGGATTCTACGTTTCAGCTCAGGTAACTGACGACCTATCTGGTATCGACAACGTTACAGTCTATATGCAGATTGACAACGGTACACCCGTCTTCTATCCATGCACAAATTCGTCGGGAACATGGGTTACATCTATCCCCTCGTTCACAGCTACTTCCAATGTTGAAGTGTGGGTGGAAGTTTGGGACTGGGGTTTGAATCACGCTGAGTCTAACCATGAAACCCTTGCCATCACTACGTCAACTACCACTGGTGTTCCTGATTTCACTCTGTATCTCTATATTGCAATATTCGCAGGGGCTGCAGTTGTCATAGTGGTTATCGTGATAGTGGTAAGAAGACGATAAATGGATCTCCAATCTAGCTCCCCATTTTCGTTTCGGAATCTTGGAGTGGTTTTCTAAGAGTTATTCCGAATTTTCGAATGATTATGCAATCTATAGAATCACCATCTATTCATATAGTAGAACTACAATTACTCACTATCTGATTGATACATTCTAGGGTGTTTCTCTAGGTGACTTTCTAATGAAAACAAAGAAAATGATTGGCTTGCTTCTTGTGCTTCTACCACTATGCCTTGGGATATGTATCACTCCTGGTGGTATGATTTTTGGAGGACAAGAAACTGGAGAAAGCAGGGCTGTCGATCTCTCCAATGGAGAGAAATTAGAAATTGCACCTGATGAGATGCTTCATGAGTATTCACTATCTGAAGTTCCTACAAGTTATTCAGGTACCGGTGATTCACTACTAGCTGATGAGTCAGGTATCCGTATTGATACCTTCACGAATGAGAGAATGAAATACTACTCAGATAGCTCCACTGTGACGAATACAAGTGTGTCCGTACCTTTTGGAGGCGATTGGGAGTCTTATCAGATTTTCACAAATGTCACTAGCATTACTGAGAATAGAACCTGGTTGGATAATAGTGGATTTGATGACACAACAAATTGGACTTACGATTATTATGATGTCCCATCATCATATGGATCGTACGTTAATGTTTATGAATCCACGTGGCAAGCAGATATCGGTCCAACCGGTATTGGCGATGGTGCTTCCTATTTCATGATAGATGGTTATGCATACAACCACCCTGTATTCGGTCAGAACAGTTGGTATGAAGAAGGCGATAAAGCTTACACTGTTCAGGATTTAGTTATCAATCGAGGTGATGTTACATCGGTTGGAATTTCACTAGACTATTGGGCAGATATAGCAAAACCAAATCAAGTATTTGGGTCCTTTGAGCTGTTCGTAGCTATTGGCGATCCCGATAACGGTGGTACTTATCTTTGGCAAGTTGCTTATGATGCAATTCTTGACGATGAAACTTGGTATTCAACTGGTTATATTGAAATTCCAACTCCTTCTATAACTCTACCCAACATGTCTGTCTGGGCTGGTATTCGTTCAACCGCTAATTCGCATGAGAAAAATGATCTCGTGCCCGAAGGTCAATTAGACAATATTGTAATCTATCTAACTGCAAAAGCAATACCTGATGATGTCAACCTCCAAATGAATGGGATTGATGTCAGCAACGTTCTAGATGGTGGTACACCAATCATTGGTTTGGGTACAGCTTGGTTTACTCCTCCGACTCCTTGGACTCAAGGATTTGCCTACGCTAACTTTTCATGGATGCCTTCTCCATTCCCACCAGAGCCAAATCATGACATCATTGTTAGTATTGATACAGATGTATGGGTATTTGCTAGAAAATTACAGCAACCAACTATAGAGGATACAGAACTACTAACTCTGGGTGACAATTATGTCATAAGTAATGCAACGGCTATCAGCTGGGAAACCAATTACTTAGTGGGTATTCCCGATGGATATGATGACCAATTCTTCTTTAATATCACAATTCCTTTCAATAGAGATGTGACCTTTGTTTCGGAACCAACTCATAGATACACGAATCTAACCTCTTGGTGGAATTTGGGTGACCCTAGTGATGGTGTTGTCAATGTTTCAGTCTATGATGTCATAACAGAGGAAACCGATGGTTTTTGGATGGTGCGAAGTGTTTCCCCTAATATGATTGACACTCTCGAAGTTTGGGATAATGATTTGGGCATTTGGGTTCCAACTAGAACTTTTAGAGCTGATGACAACACTAGATTTCGTGCTAGTCTAGATACTTCGTACGCTGGTGATAATGTAACTTTCACAATCTATGACTCTCTTGGCACAACTTGGCATACATTGAGTGCAGTTGTTGATGGTAGTGGATATGCTGTTACTGATTTCGTAATGCTTGATGCTTTCAATGCAACAGTCGGTGATTGGGAAGTTCAAGCTTTTGTTGTAGATTCTGCTTCTGGCGGCGTTGTTCATAATGTTGGATACTTTAGACGATCCTTCAGTATCGACCATGGCACGCAAATGTCAGTCCAATATCCAATAGATGGACGATTTATCTGGAGTGTCAATGTTACATTTGGCGAAATTGTGTTTCTACAACTTCGAGTAAATGATAGTGATAATGGCGATTTGCTCCCAGGCGGAATAATGACATATTCAGGCAATTATAGTGGGACTGCAAATGATTTAGGTACAGGGGAATATAGCATTACACTTGACACGGGCACACTCCCATCAAATGGAGCTGCACAGGTCCATCTATCTTGGACAAAGGATAACTATGATTTGATCTTACAGACTTTCACAATTTTTGTAACATATGAAACAAACTTGTATTCAAGCGATTCGCCAGGAATTGCAGTGCCTGTTGATCATGTTGCTGATTTCCACCTTTTCTATGAGAACACTTTAGCAGATCCAATTGTTGGTGCATCAATTACATGCAATTGGACTAACTCCTACTCGGTGATTGAAACTTCTCCAGGCGAATATCTTCTAAGCCTCAACACAACAGGCTTTACCTTGGGCTTATATTATGTGGAAATCGCCGCAACAAGTGATTTCTATCAAACGAGAAATATAATTCTAACAGTGAATATCAGAGAGTTACATACCTCAGCTATTCCATCAACTAGCTTTCTTTCCTTACCTGTCGGTTATAATACAACTTTCGAGATCACTTACCTTGATACCGATAGCAACATTCCAATAATTAATTCTGCAGATGCAATTCAGTGTAACTGGTCAGATATTCACCAGACTGGTGACATGAATTATACTGTGACTGAATCAACTAACCCTGGAGTCTATGAAGTAGTCATTTACTCAATGGATGATGACCAGCTAACTTCCTACGATGTTGTTTTCAATGTTAACAAATACGGTGCTCAAAATCATACATTCATTGTGACTGTTGAATTACGCACTCATTTGACCTCACTATATCTGAACAATTCCATTGAATCAGTTGCATACACCGACAACATCACTGTAAACATTGTCTATTTCGATGTTGATGTTGGTTCTGGAATCGTGAACGGTACTACGCTTGGAGGATATGTTGAGCTGATTATATCAAGCCCGACACTTTCATCGCCATCATTCACAGTTGTTAGCATTTCAAGTGATGGTCTGTATACAATCCATATTCCTGCTGATCAGTGGAGTGATGTCGGCACTATCGAGCTTGATATCACAATGAATTGGATTGGTGTGAATTTCAAATTCTCTAATCTTACACTTTCTACACAAGTAGTGACTACTGCAGCAGCTACAGATCTCTACATTGGAGAGAATCCTATTGTTGTATCTTATGGGGAGAATGTAACATTCTCCATCATCTACTATGATGTTGGAGCTGAATACGGAATTGTAAATGGGACCGGAATATATTCTGGAAATGTTCACATTATTATCGAAGTACTAACTGCTGGAGAAACTATTGCCCAACTAGATATGGTAATTACTGAAATCAATTTCAGTACAAGACCCGGTGAGTATAGAATAAACTTCGATACATCACTACTGAGTGGATTAGGTGACGTTGAGCTACTCATATGGTTTAATTGGACATCTGGCGAGCTTCCATACTATGAGAACCAGGTCATCCTCATCACAGTATCCACAAATTATCGTCTTGCATCAGTTAACTGGACACCATTACCAATAACTCCCTATGATGAATTAACAAATCTTAGTCTAGTGTTCCGAGACCTATTGACTGGAGAACCAATCCTAAATAGCTCAGAACTCACGATTACTGTACCAGGATATTCATTCAATATTTACTATGATGGTGATGGCACTGGAATTTTCTTCATCGAGATTGATACTTCTGTTTTTACTCCTGGTAGTCACTCATTTCTAATTAATGTCGAATGGATGGGTGATCCTTTCTATCAAAATTGTACAGATGTTGCAATTCAATTGAATATTCGAGAACGATACACCGATCTCACGCATGGTTCTTATGAGCCAGTTGAGTTTAGTAACTTCCTCGATCTGAACTTTACATTTAGTGATTTGGATGATCTTTCCGGTATCGCTACTGGGATACTTACCCTTGATAGCTGGCTAACAGGTTCATACTCAGTAGACTACATAGAGAATGGGATATACACTCTTCATCTCGATACATCGGTCTTTCTATCGCTAGGCACTTACCTGGTCAATGTCACCATCGAGTATTCTGGTTCCCGATATTGCGCTAATGCTTCTGATAGCTTTTATCTATCACTTGTTTCAAGACGTACACATGTTGTCAGTGAGCTTCCTGATCTCACTCCATACCTCTCATTATCCAATATCACAATACACTACATTGACGATAGTAATGATGCTGGAATAACAGGTGCTACGGTGACAATAACTTGTCCAGAAGCAAATCAAACTCTTCAACTCGGTGTTAACTACTGGGTTGTAGATGGCTTGGATGGTAGCTACGTCATAAGTATCGATACTGTTGCACTTGGTGATTTTGGCTCATATACAATTACTGTGACGGTTTCTTGGTTGTCTGGTAGTCCCTATTATCAATCAAGGGTACAAGATATTGATATCGAAGTATCTCTCCGTTTAGCTACAATTACTGTTTCCAAATCTCCGCTCAATACTCCTTTCTTAGAGAACGTTACTTTTGAGGTGAAAGTAACAGACAACTATGATCTATCCGGAATTGACATCACTAAATCAAACTTAATCTTGCATCACGGAGCTGGAACTCTAATTCTGGATTCACAGTACTCTATATCAGGGTCTTCAGGAACTTATACAATATCTATAGATTCAGAAGTTCTTACTTCTGACACTGTCGAAGCTTACCTGATTTCAATCGAATTTGTATGGGGCGACTATTACCCATACTATAGTAACTCATCTACAACTACTGAAGTAACAATTGAAGGTAGATTTACACAGCTTACAGTGCTTCAAACACCTCCTGGTTATTATTACTTCAACATGAGTGCTCTGTTCTCGTTCACTGACTACTTGACTGGTGATCCTATTATTGGAGCAACATTGGTTGTGACATGCCTAGAGGTCCCTAGTTTCATACATTGGGAATTTGACAATGGTGATGGTACATACACTGCAACCATGAACACAACTAGTTTTCCGGGACTTGGTCGTTACAACTTCACGGTAGATATCAATTGGTTCGGAAATCCATACTATGGTAATATCACCAACATCGCATTCTCTTTAGTTATCAATCCTGTTTCAACATCATTGACTTTCATACTTCCAGAAGGAAGCAACTACTATGCAGGAGACATAGTCTACGCAAATATAACCTACACCGCTCTTGAATTCGATACAGGAATTCCGGATGCAGCGATAACTACTGATTGGGAAATTCTTTTCGGTACAAACTTTACAATCACTACATTAGCGCCTGGCATCTACCAGATTGCAATTAACACTTCCAATCTGAATTCTCAACTGTATACATTCACCATTAATGCAACCAAGTATCTCCATCAAAGTCAGTCTATATCTGTAGATGTACTCCTGGCAGCATCGCCCATTCACATCGAACTATCATTTTATCCTGCTGCTCCAGTTTGGGGAGATATTGTTGAATTCCAAGCAAATGTGACTGATGCACAGACTGGACTACCAATTATTGGCGCATTTGTTAATTTCACCATAGCAGATACTTGGATTCAGATGCTATCAGTTGCAGATGGTTTGTACAATTGTACCTTTGATACATTAACCATTGTAGCTGGAGAGTACACTATCAGTATTGAATCAAGTCTACTTAATCATGAAACTCGAATTAGAGATTTCTATATTAGAATCGACAAGATACCTGCAAAGATTTCAGCAGCACTTCTTCCTCAGACTGCTGTCAATGGTGAACTTATTAAAATTGAAGTCGATTATCTCATCTTTGCAAGTAGCTTGCCAATCGAGGAAATAGGTTTCATCACCTACAATTGGATTGGAGGTTCGGGACAAATCAGTTGGTCAATATCAGATGGAAAATATGTGACCGAGTTCATTGTATCCGGAGCTTCTGTAGGAAGTCACCAAATTCTCATACAAGCATCTTCTGCAAATTATAAGAGTGTACTAACTCTACTTACAATAGAAATTACAGAAGTGATATCACAGCTTGTACCAATCAGTGAAAGTCTAGTAACCGTTAACTTCTATGATTTAGCTAATGTCACTGTATATCTTAACAACACTGATCTGAATCAGCCAATTGCTGGTGCAGCCCTTACTTACGGAATTGGATCAATAATTGGTAATCTTAATGAGAGTTTTATGCCAGGGTACTACTTTGCTCTTGTTAATACTTCATTATTGAGTGTGCAAGAGTGGACAATGACCATATCCAGTTCTATTGCTGGTTTCACACCATCATCAATTCAATTCACAATCGATGTTGAGCAAATAGAAACAGATGTTTCGATTTCAACTCCAGGTACAATCTCTGTCTATTATGGTGAGAATGTTACAATCCATTTCTTCTTCTTTGATACACACTCAAGTGCAGGAATTCCTGGAGCGATTACAAACTTCACACTTGAACACATCAAAGACTCACTCATAGATTATATGAACGGAAGTTATTCTTTCACACTAAACTCTGCACTGGTCGTGGCAGGTAGTTTACCTCATGATATTTCTGTGACATTTAGAAAAGAGAATTACGATTTTGCTTACAGTCTTGTTAAACTCCTTGTTGTCCCAATTCCAACTGAAGTTGTTGGAAATCGAGTTTGTGAATTCCCAGTATATGATGATTATTCAATGCTATTTGGATTCTGGGATGAATTGAATGAGATATGGATTACTGATGGAATCGCTACAGCTGTCTGGGAGTTTGGCACAATTCAACTTGTGAATATACACAATGGTTCCTATCTGCTTGGACCTGATCAGGTAAATCTTACTGATCCACTGCAGGACAGGTCTTCACCATATCGATTCCGAGTTTCGATTTCGCGGACCAATTATTCACGAGTGGAAGCTGAAGTGTTTATGACGATAAGGGAAATCGCTACTCAGGTGATATACTCTGAACCAGAACCTCCAATTCACGTTGGAGAGATATTCTATATCGATGTTACTTTCCTAGATCTGGATCACTCATTGGTTGTTAGCGATTTTACGATTTCCATAATAACGCACAGCAGTATTGATGATGGTCTTATCAGAGATGTAGATTATGAGATGATTCATGAAAATGGGACCTATACACTTGCCTTCAATGCACCTAACTTAGCTTATTACAGTCTAAGGATTGAATTAAGTAAGGATGACTATCAATTAGCTTTTGCTGAATTTGATATCTATTCTGAATTCAGTGCAGAACAGGAAGCAATGGTAATTGTCTTCGAGTATGGAACTAGGTCTCGTTCTTCTTTCAGCACTCGCCGCTGTCTATCTAAAAGTTCTCTCTGTACCCAAGCTTCTGAGAATACTCAGAGGAATGGTAAAATCACTAGGAAAGGGTAAGATTCCAGAACCCGCTAATGTACTCCTTAGGCGTGAAATGCTATTCACAATGATGAATGAGGATTTGAAACCGCTAGGAGTTGAGAAGACAATTGATGATGTATCACCCTCTACGGTTGATGTAATTGCTATGGACTTTGAAGACCTCTTGACAGAGCTAGCTCAAGTGATTGGTCTTGCGGAAGCGGATATCAATACACTGCGTCAAGACCTAGATAGGATGAAGCCAAGCGAGAGAGCAGGATTCCTCAGCGAGGTCTTGAAACAGGAGCGCTCACGACGTGCAAAAGAACTTGCAGAAGCTGAAAAAGATGCTGAGATTGAGGAAGTTGAAGTTGAGAAGCTCTCCGAGGAAGAGCTTGAAGATATCAGGGACCGACTTCTCAAAATGGGAATTGAAGAAACTGAAGTTGAGATAATGATTGAGCAAGCAAAACAACTCTCGAAATCAGAAATTGAATCTCTATTGGAAGAAATTGGAGGTGCTGACTAATGAAACGCAAATCCAAACTGATTCTTCTTGCATTTGTTGCAGCGGTTATGTTGAGCCCATTATTCATTTCATCTGATATAATGAATATGACTAACTCTTCCAGAACTTTACCGAATAATGATTCTGCAAATGGAGAACCGCAATTAATAGAACTTGATAATGGGGAAATAATTGAGGTTGCTCCAGATGAAGAGTTACACACGTTCTCATTATCAGACCAAGGATATTCTGATTGGAGCTCTTTGAGTTCACCACTGATAGGTTCAGAATATGGTAGTAGTACAAATCTGATTGAGGACTTGCAGATGGAATATCTCCCTGGCAGCAGCACTACACAAGCAACAGCCGAGATTCCCATAGGCGATGGTTGGGAAGCTTATCAAACTGAGGTTGATGTCACAAGTCTTACTGAAAACAGAACTTGGGTCCAAAATCCCGGATTCCAAGATAATATCTCACCTTGGACAATAACCCCATATAATGTTTCAACTAAAAGTATAGCTAACGGATCGTGGGTTGAGGACGGACATGGTCTGGGTGATGATTGTGTCGAACTGGGAATGGATTCTACGCATTCAAATTGGCCTTACTGGTATGATCTGAATCAAAAAGCATGGGTTCGACAAACGTTTTCCGTTGACAGAGGAGATATTGTTTGGGCTGGATTCAATCTTGATTATTGGGCAGAAACCCAAGATGATGAATTTTACAATATGACCGGGTCATTTCAATTATACCTAGAAATCAATGGTACTTGTGTATGGCGTAAAGTTTTTGAAACAATTGAATCAGAGAGAACTTGGTATAATACTGGTCTTATGTCATTTGACCCTTCATTCTTGTCATCTCCAAATATTGCAAATATAACTGCTGAACTAGGTCTTTGGAGTGTTGCACTTGATAGATACAATCCGGATCCTAAACCCCGTGCACGATATGACAATGTTGAGATTTACTTCAAAACAAAAGTGTATCCAAGTGAGATTAACTTACAGATGGATGGATTTGATTTCAGTGATGACCCATCAAGAGGTGTATGTTCGATATCCGAAACACCATCTACACCGTGGACTACGAATCCAGTTCCTCTGAACTTCTCTTGGACTCCAATTCCATCAACTCCTATTCCAGATGCAGAAATACATGTTGATTTCGATGTAACTGTTAAAATGTATACCCGACA
>Ga0114923_10002032_pt1 | contig 13847 bp, 15 predicted proteins | sample SumtaG_FD_89578 | JGI IMG/M metagenome (GOLD analysis project Ga0114923, IMG submission 89578) | Deep subsurface microbial communities from Indian Ocean to uncover new lineages of life (NeLLi) - Sumatra_00157 metaG | ecosystem: Environmental > Aquatic > Marine > Oceanic > Sediment | place: near... | reverse complement strand
ATAATCCCTTTGACGTCTATTCCTATGTGTTCGTAAAAATAAGAGTCCTCTGTGGCAACCACGGCTTGCTGTAAGTGTTCGGGGATAGAGTTTAAAGGAACCCATGATCTTTTTTCTTCTCCGTAAATCTCGTACAAGAGAACTTCCCCTGTTCTATCATAAATTTTAGTTGATTGAGCTAGTTGTCTTTCCGTAAAAACTTCTGGCCTTGGAAAGTCTTGAGCGTAATAAAGAAATAATAAGAGAAAAACAGCAACAAAAAACAAGAAAGAAAAAGATATTGTTTTAAGTGTTGTTTTTATTCTCCCTCCTTTTTTGTTTTTCTTTGCCATTTTTTAGTAAAATAAAAATAATAGTTTTTCTAAAATTTTAATGAATTAAAAAAAAGAAGCAACCTTCTTTTTAATTAATTTAAGCCTCTCTGATTTTTGTGATGCAGGTGATTGCTACTGCTAAAGCATCTGCAGCATGATTTGGTTTAGGTATTTTTTTTAATTGAAGTATTTTTTGAACAGCCATTTGAACTTCTTTTTTTTTGGCTCTTCCATTTCCAGTTGTAATCAATTTAATTGTGACGGGACTAAACTCTTTCACGGGTATTTTTTTCTTCGCAGCCGTTAGAAGAATTGATCCTTTTGCTTGAGAAACAGGCATCGCTGTTTTTGCATTAACAAAGAAATAGATTTTCTCTATTGCTAAAATATCAGGATGATATTTTTTAATGATATGTGAAAGCTGGTTATTGATTTGCCTTAAGCGTTCTCCAGGGCAGTCTTTAGGGCTTGTTTGGATAACTCCGTGCCCAATATATTGTAAGGACTTCTCATCATCAATTATTCCGTAGCCAGTGTTAGCTGTGCCAGGATCAATGCCTAAAATAATCATTCTTCTAAATTAGAATAAACATCTTGGATGTCATCGCTATCGTCCAAATCTTCAAAAAGCTTTAAACAGGAATCTTTTTCTTTTTCTGTTACTTTCACTACAGTGTTGGGCTTCCATTCTAAGCCAGTTGATTTGACCTTGATATCTTCTTTTTCTAGCGCTTGTTTAGTGCTATCAGTGTTTTGGGGGTCGACGTAAACGTCTAAATTATTTTCGTACCAATTAATATCGTCTGCTCCAGCTTCAATAGCTGCAAGCTCTAAAGTTTCTTTATCTTTAAATTTTTCAACTTGTTCTTCAATATCAATGGAAATGTATCCTTTTCTTTCAAATTTCCAATTAATTGAGCCTTTTTGAACTAATTTACCATTATATTTACTTAGTTTTTGTTTTACTTCTCCTAAAGCCCTGTTTCTATTATCTGTAATTCCTTCAATCATTATAGCTATTTTACCTGGGCCATAAGCTTCAAAAGTAAAACTTTCAAGTTTTTGTTTTTCAAGTTCTCCGCTAGCCCTTTTAATAGTTTTCTCAATATTGTCTTTAGGCATGTTAAATTCACGCCCTTTATCAATAGCGGCTCTTAGCTGGGAATTAGTATCTGGATTTGGTCCTCCCTCTTTTATAGCAACAAGTATTAATCTGTTAACTTTTGCGAAGTGTTTACTTCTTTGTTTTGCGCTAGCTTCTTTTGTACTTTTTACAGTTCTAGCGTGCGAGTGTCCTGACATATTAAGTATAATTTAGTCTTATATATTTTTTAGAGTAACTTATTTTTTATGGGAAATCAAATTTTCCCCATATTTTTTTTAAGTTTTAAAATTAAAAATGAAAAAAGGATAGAGATTAAAAAAGCGATTAAAAAAACATTAATAAAATTATCTTTATTTATTATTTTCTTTTCTATTATTTTTTCTGGGCTATTAATGTTTATAATGGTCTCTTTCTCTTGGGTACGCTCTTCGTAGTCTTCTTTTTGAGCCTTCTTCTCGGTTTCTTTTTTGGGTAAATTAAGATCGTTGGGAGAAGGTTGGTCACTCCAAACCCATTCAGAGCTTATGTAATTATAAGATTCTCCCAGGGGAGCATTAATATAATTAACTGTACTAATAATATTTTGGTTTGGCTGGATTAATTCTAGTCCGTCTTCACTATTATTAAGAGTTATATTAGTTATGGGCCTAATTAAAACTAAAAATCCTTGTGGTCCGATAACTGTCTCTTCTGGAAAAACATAAATGTTAATTGTCCCTTTTTTATCTTTAATGATCCAATCAAACAAAGAAATTTCTTGGTTGCTTTGATTTTTTAGTTCAATCCATTCGTTTTCGCTATCTGCTCCCTCAGGAGAAGGTAGGATTTCATTAATAATGACACTAGACGAATAAACAATTTCTTCAGGCTTGTTTTTTGGCCTAGTGCTATTTTTTACATTTGGAGTTCCGTTGATTGGATTGCCTTGAGAGTCAAATGCGATTTCTTCGGTAGAAAAATTGTTTTGCCAATTATCTAAACCTGACCCTGTTTCTTGAGAATTTATTCTTTCCATTGTTTTGTGAGATGGGCTGCTTTCTCCCGCAAACCATCCTTCAGAACAATCCACTTCATCGATAATAGATTCTTGGTTTAATAATTTAAGATGTTCTCCGTTGTTGTTAAGACCATAACCTCCCCAGCTACTAGGCTCTTGGCTGGCAGCAATATTTTGAATTGTTGAATCGTCTGTTCTCTCTATTAAATAATAAGAATGGGCTTTAATAATACCAGTTAAAGACTCTATTAAAGACTCTTGTTCATATAAAGACCAACCTTCAAGATTAATATCTTGGTTTGTATTATTATATAGCTCAATCCATTCGTCAGAAGAATTAGCTTTTGTTCCCATCCAAGCAATCTCATTGATCACAACGTCTAGGGGTTTTGTAGACGCATTAACAATCAAGGGGAGAAAAAATAATAAAATTATAATTTTTAATATTTTTGTCATTTAATTATTATATCAAAAATGAAGCTTTCTTATATTGACTAAGAGCTAAACAAGATGTATTGTGTAGTATTATGGAAGATAAAGAAGGAGCTCTTTTCCTTGAGAAGTATTATCTCTTAAGGTCTGAGGACTCTTCTGACCCTATTCGTTTCCTTAAGGAGGCGAAGAAAGCCGCTACCTCTCTAGTCCTTGATATTTGAAGAGGTAAATAAGAAAGAAATTCCTTTATTCAAGAAGCTTGTGGAGAAACATAAGGTCCACGTTAAGGTTCTTGAGGCTTTAATCAAAAAAAAGAGTTTATAATATAACGATTTCTCTATTTTTAAAAAATCGTTTTTTTTATTTCAATAAGTAAAAGATGAGTGCGTTATATTGACAAAAAACCGAATAAAAGCTTTTATATGTATAGTGCTTTAAAATGAGTATTAAAGATGGAAAAGACCTTGAAAAAAGTTTTACAGAATCGATTTTAGCTGGAATAGAAAAATCGGAAAATCCTCTAGAATTTTTAGGGGAGATGAAATTCAGAATTGAAAAGATGCTACGTAATCTAACTGATAATGAAGACCTTATCGAGAGAGATAAACTACTTTTATGTTGCGAAGTTCAGTTAAAGGTCGTTAATTTATTCATTGAAAAAGAAGAAAAAAAATAAACGATTTGTTTTAAATATCGTTTTTTTATTTTAATAAAAAAATAAGTCATAGCTTGACATTATTTTACGATGTAGTATAATTCATAATATAAAAGAGCTTCAGGGCTGGGGGTTGTTGGACTTTTTCTTAGTTTGGATAGTTTGGCCAAGGCGAAATTACTCCTCGGAAAGAATCTAAGCTTGCGTTCCTAATACATGAGTGGACCCCCGACCCGGGGGCTTTTTTATTGCTTACCAGCAACCCTTTCAATTTCTTCTATGGTTGTCGCTCCATTAATAACTTTTAACATTCCATCTTGATATATTGTTGTCATTCCGCCCTCTATTGCTTTTTGATTTAAAGAGGCAATTGAAGGAGAGGTTAATATAAAATTTTGCATGTCATCGTCAACGACAAAAGCTTCGAATATTCCAGCTCTGCCTTTATAGCCAGTGGAATTACATTTTGGACAACCAACGATTTCTGCTATTTTTAAATTAGCGTCTATTTTAGGTTTTTTAATATTTTTAGGGAAAGTTTTAAAAGCTTCTTTTATTTTTTCTAATTCTTCAGGTTTTACTTTTCTTGCTTTTTTGCAGTACTTACAGGCTTTTCTTATAAGTCTTTGGGCAACGGCCAAGTTAATGGCTGGGGCAATATTAATAGGGCTTTCTCCTAAAGCCTGCAATCTCGCTATTGTTCCCGCGGCATCATTTGTATGAAGCGTTGTAAACACCAAGTGTCCAGTTAAAGATGCCTGCAAGGCTATACTAGCCGTTTCTAGGTCTCTAATTTCTCCAACAAGAATAATATCAGGATCTTGTCTCATTACAGACCTTAAGCCATTGGCAAAAGTATATTTTTTTGCCGGGTTAACTTGAGTCTGAGATATTTCTGCTAAATGATACTCTATTGGATCCTCAATAGTAATAATCTTATTTTCAGGGCTTTGAACTTTTTTTAGGAAAGCATACAAAGTAGTAGTCTTACCAGAACCAGTAGGACCAGTGACAATTACCATTCCATTAGGCTTACTCATTTCTCTTTCGAAAAGCTCTAAAAGATCTGGTCTTAATCCTAACTTATCAAAACTAACAAGTTTTTTAGGATTTAAAATTCTTAAAACAAGAGTTTCTCCATACTCAGAAGGAAGAACAGAAACCCTTATTTCTATTGTGTATAGTTTTGTTATCTCTGCGCTTGGATCTTCTGGTAAAGCAACAGAAAATCTCCCGTCCTGTGGGCGATCTTTAATGTTTAATTTCAATCTTGAAAGAAGTTTTATTCTTGAAACAATTTTATTGTAAATTTCTGAATCAAAACTAATAACTGCTTGCAACATGCCATCAGCTCTAATTCTGATTTTTGAGATTAATTTTTTAGGTTCGAAATGGATATCAGAAGCACCCAAGCATATAGAGCCTCCCAGAATAACTTCTAGCGTTTCTGTTATTCTATCTTCAAAAGATTCTTCAATTTTGTCTTGAAAAGTGGTGATATTCGTAACGTCTCTTTGGATTTCAGAGAGAAATTCAGAAGAGATTTTTATTTCTCCAGTGATTCTTTTTGAAATAGTGTCCATAACAAGTTAGAATATAAATGATTATTTAAATTTATCTTATTGTTAGCTAAAAGTCAATTTCAGTTTTTTTATGAAAATTACAAAAATAACCAATAATTCTCTTGAGACAACCTTGTTAGGAGAAGAGATGGCTAAAAAAATTTTAAAGAATCGACAGAACAAAAAAGCTCAAATACTAGCCTTGCAAGGAGGTTTAGGCACGGGGAAAACAACTTTTTTGCAAGGTTTTGCGAAAGGGTTAGGGGTTAAAGAGAGGGTCTTAAGTCCTACTTTTGTAATTTTTAAAAAATTTAAAATTCAGGATTCTTTTTTTAATCTTTTTTACCACATAGATTGTTATAGGTTAAAAAATTCAAAAGATTTATTAAGTTTGGGTTTTGAAGAATTTTATTCAAACCCTCAAAATATTATTGCTATTGAGTGGGCAGAAATTATTGAAGAAATATTGCCCAAAAATAAAATTTCTATTCGCTTTGAATTTAAAGATGAAAAAAGAAGAACTATTACTATCAAATGAAAAATCCCAAAAAAATAATTATTATAGACAGCAATTCGATTATTCATAGAGCTTTCCATGCCCTGCCTCCTTTGACTACCAAAGACGGAGAATTAGTGAACGTTGTCTATGGTTTTTTTTCAGCTTTTTTAAAAGCTGTTCAAGACTTTAATCCTGATTTTATAGCAACTTGTTTTGATTTACCTTTTCCTACTTTCCGTCATAAAAAATTTAAAGAATACAAAGCCAAAAGACCTCCTACTCCCAAAGAGCTTTATCAACAAATACCGATTGTGAAAAAACTTTTAAAAGCTTTAAAAGTTCCTGTTTTTGAGAAGAAGGGATTTGAGGCCGATGATTTAATTGGAACTATTAGCGATCTATCTCAAAAGACTGACCCTACAATGAATATTGTTGTTTTAAGCGGAGACCTAGATCTTCTTCAACTAGTTAATAAAAACGTAAAAGTTTATCTTTTAAGAAAAGGACCAAAAAATTCTTTTTTGTACGATCAGGAGTTGGTAAAAAAGAAATATTTAGGATTATCGTCAGACCAGTTAGTTGACTTCAGGGCATTAAGAGGAGATCCTTCTGATAATATACCAGGAGTTTCTGGTATTGGAGAAAAAACAGCTATTAGTCTTCTTAATCAATTTCAGAATATAGAAAACCTGTATGACTGTTTGGAGAAGAGTAAAAAAAATAATATCAGTGAAGCAATAAAAGAAAAATTAATACAACAAAAAGAAAAAGCTTTTTTAAGTCAGTATTTATCTAGGATAAACAGAGAAGTCCCTATTAAGATAAATTATAAAGATCTTGAATGGGGGAGTTGTAATGAGAAGGATTTTATTGATTATTTGGAAAAATTGGGGTTTAAAAGTTTAGTTAAAAGGTTTCAAAAAATACAGGCAAAAAATAAGCTATTAAAACTGTGGTAATATGCCTGAATTACCAGAAGTAGAGACAATTGTCAGAGGCTTGAAAAAGAAAATTCTTAATTTAAAAATTCAGGACGTCTGGACTGATAGTAAAAAAATTATTAAAAAACCCAAACAGTTTAGTAGGTTTAAAAAAGAATTAAAAGGAAAGATTGTTGTGGGTATAAGAAGAAGAGGAAAAAATATATTAATTGATCTTTCTGGCGATAAAGTGCTTTTAGTCCATCAAAAAATTAGCGGTCATTTGTTGTATGGAAGATGGAAAAAAGAAAAAGGAAAATGGATTTCAGAAGTTCAAGGAAGCTTGGTTAATGATTTTTGGAATAATTTTTTACATTTAATTATCTTTTTCAATAATAATAGACAGCTTGCCTTGTCTGATTTAAGGAAGTTTTCCAAGATTGAACTTTGGGATAAAGAGAAATTGGAAAAATCTAAGTATTTGCAATCTTTAGGAGCAGAGCCACTAGAAAAAGATTTTACATTTCAAAAATTTAAAGAGTCCTTAAACAAGAGAAGAAGAGGAAGAATTAAGCAGGTTTTAATGGACCAAAGAATTATTGTTGGGATAGGAAATATTTACGCAAACGAAATTCTTTGGAAATCAAAAGTTAATCCATTCAAAGATTTAAATAAATTGAAAGAAAAAGATCTAAGGAAGATTTATAAAAATATCAAGATTATATTAAAAGAAGCAATAAAATTAAAAGGGAGTAGTATTTCAGATTTTAGGCAAATTGATGGGAAAAAAGGGAAATATGGTAATTTTTTGAAGGTTTATAGGAAAGAAGGAGAAAAGTGTCTTGTATGTAAAAATAAAATTAAAAGAGATAAAATATCAGGAAGGTCTACATTTTTTTGTTCTAAGTGCCAACCCTTATAATTATGATTTATTTTCTTTACGGACCAGATAGTTATAGGTCTCAAAAAAAATTAAATGAAATTATTAATGAATATAAAGAAATTCACAAAAGTGGATTGGACTTGAAGGTTTTTGAGAGTAGTAACTTTTCTTTTAATGATTTTAAAACGGACACAGAACAAGTCTCTATGTTTAGAGAAAAAAAGCTAATTGTTTTAAGAGATGTTTTTTCTAATAAAGAATTTAGAGAAAAATTTTTAGAGAAAAAAGAAGAATTCCTTCAAACAGACAATATCATTGTTTTTCATCAAAGCGAAAATTTTTCTAAGAAAGATTCATTGTATTCTTTTTTAAGAAAGAAAACTAAAAAACAAGATTTTCAGGAATTTGTTTCTTTCAACGCAGTTAATCTCAAGAAGTGGGTTAAAATTAAATTTCATAAACTGCAAGGGCTTATAGGGGATAGAGCTTTAGACGAATTAATTGTTTTTGTTGGCAATGATCTTTGGCAGATGGAAAACGAAATTTCTAAATTAATCAATTTTAAGGAAGGAAAGGAGGTTACCATAGAAGATATCCATTTTTTAGTTAGGCCAAAGATTGAAACTAATATATTTAAAACAATTGAAGCTATTGCCTTTAAAAATAAAAAGAAAGCCCTAGAGCTTTTTCAATTTCATTTGGATGAAGGGGTTAATATCCCTTATTTGTTATCTATGATTGCATATCAGTTTAGAGTCCTTCTTATAATAAAAGACCTAGTCGAAAGGGGTCTTTCTGTATCTCAAAACTCCAACCTCCATCCTTTTGTGGTCAAAAAAGCTCGTCCTCTTGTGGATAGATTTACTTTCCTTGAATTGAAGAAAATATATCAAAAGATTTTGAAAATAGACACTGATATTAAGGTTGGAAGAATAGAACCGAGAACGGCTATAGACTTATTAATTATTGAACTTTAGTTAAATAAAAAAGCGCCGATAATTTCGACACTTTTTATTTTTTAATTTTAGCTATAGCTTTTTCTATCCTCGACTTAGTCCTACTTGCTTTGTTTGCTTTGATTATATTCACTTTAGCAGATTTATCTAAGGTTTTTTGAATTTCAGGCATAAGAGCTTTTACTTCTTTTACTTTTTTTTCAGAAATCAAAAGACGAACCTTTTTTAAAAGAATTTTTAATGTTTGTTTTCTTTTAATATTTCTTGCTCTTCGAGTTTTGTTCTGGCGAACAGACTTTTTTGCAGACTCTGTGTTAGGCATAATAAGAGTATCTTAAATTATTTTTCTTTATTTATCAAGCTATTTATTCTAAAATCAAAATAATGTTAAACCAAATTAAAAAAATAGCCAAATTTATTGCACCTTCTTTTTTAATAAGATGGCATCATTTTTCTCAAGCTTTTTTAGGAGCTGTTTTTTATGGTTTTCCATCAAAAAAAATAATTGTCATTGGTGTTACTGGAACTAATGGAAAATCGACTGTTATTAAAATGCTTTTTGAAATTTTAAAAGATGAATATAAAGTAGCTTCTTTTTCTTCTATTGAGTCCAGAATTGGTGATGAGAGATGGGATAATAATTTAAGAATGACAATGCCCGGAAGATTTATCTTGCAAAGATTTTTAAGGAAAGCTGTTAACTCTAATTGTCGATATGTAATTTTAGAGGTTACGTCTGAAGGAATTAAACAATACAGGCATAAGTTTATAGATTTTAATATTGCTGTTTTTACGAATTTAAGCCCAGAGCATATTGAGTCTCATGGTAGTTTTGAGAAGTACCGTTTAGCTAAGACAGAGTTATTCAAAGCAACCAAAGGCGTTCATGTTCTTAATATGGATGATGATAATATTCAATATTATAATTTTCCAACTAATGAAAAATATTATTATGGAATAAGTAGAAATTCTGAAGAGGGAAAAGAAATAAGAGCCATAAATTGTGTTTCTGATGAAAAAGGTTCTACTTTTAAGGTAAGGGGAACAAGTTTTAGTCTTTCTCTTTTAGGTTCTTTTAATATTTATAACGCTTTGGCTGCAATTTGTGTTGGGTTGTCTCAAGACATTAATTTGGAAAGCTGTTCCAAGTCTTTGAGGAGAATTAAAAACATTTCCGGAAGAATGGAAACAGTTATTTCTGAACCTTTCACAGTAATAGTTGATTATGCTTTTACCCCAAATGCTCTAGATAAAGTTTACAGCTCAGTTCGGAAAAACTTTAATCCTAAAAAGCTAATTTGTGTCTTAGGGGCTTGTGGTGGAGGAAGAGACAAATGGAAAAGACCTGTTTTGGGGAAAATAGCACAAAAATATTGCCAAGAAATTATCGTTACCAATGAAGATCCCTACGATGAGAATCTAGAGGAAATTATTGATCAGGTTTTAGAGGGAGCAGGCTCTAATGCAAGAAAAATAATAGATAGAAGGGAAGCAATTAAAGAGTCTTTGAAGATAGCAGAAAAAGGAGACATAGTTTTGATCACAGGCAAAGGTTCGGAATCTTCTATTTGTCTCAAAGATGGGAAAAGAAAGTCTTGGGATGATAGAATGGTTGTTAGAGAAGAATTTAAAAAAATAAGAAAATGAAAAGAAAAATAACAAAATCATTACGTAAGTATTTTCGTCGCCAAAAAGCAAAGATTCGGCATGATGTTTGTGACTTGAAAAAACAGAAAGAATTAATTGAAAAATTATATCTTGATAAAGGTATTACAGGTATTAAAAACAAGAAAGATAAAAATTAAGGGAGTTTGCAATTTAGTCATAAAGAAAGTTTTTTGATGTAGAATTTTCAAAAATGAAAAATAATTTAAAACAATACTGGCAATCATTTTTAGTTGAATCTTTTTTATTCTTTTTAACAGTGCTGTTGGGAATAACAGGGTCTATTAAAAGAAGAGATTTGTTAGAGGTTAGCAATATTTCTATTTCTTATATATCAATTAAAAGTTTTGTTATTCAGTTTTGCATAATTACTTTGTTTATTTTTTTAGTCATAAAATTTCTTAAAAAGAAAAATCATAAAAAGGCTTTGTTTAAGTCTCTTTTTATTTTTGCGATTTTTACTGGCGGATCTTTAATATTAGACGCTTGGTTTTCAGATGTTGTTTCTTTATGCTTGATGTTTATTTTAATTTTTTTGTGGGATAAGAAGAAATCAGTTTTTCTTCATAATTTATGTGTTATTTTGGGAATAGCGGGAACAATTAGTATCGCTGGATTAAGTGTTACTCCTCAGGTTGTTGTTTTTCTTTTGGTTTTATTTTCTATATATGATTTTATTGCTGTTTATAAAACAAAGCACATGGTCACGATGGCTAAATCAATGATTGAGAGTGGGTCAATATTAGGATTTATTATTCCTCGTAATTTATCTTCTTTTAATGGGAAGACAGATAATATCAATAAAAATTGGGCTTTTGTTTTGGGAGGAGGAGATATAGCCTTTCCCTTATTGCTTATATGTTCTTTAGTTCCTTATAGTGTTGCAGATTCTATTATTGTTGCTATTTTTTCTTTAGTTGGCTTGTTTCTTAGTTTTTGGATTTTTATTCAACAAAAAGAAAGAAAAGCAATTCCTGCCTTACCTCCCATAGCCTTATTGTCTATTTTAGGATATTTGTTTACGGGATTATTTTAGTTGTAAAAGTTTTTGATGCTTTTTTATTTTATTATATAATTGAGGTAGTTCTTTTCAAAAGGTAATTATAATGATGCCCACATCGAAAGAAGTGAGAAGAAAGATAGTAGAAAAAATAAAAAGAGAAAAGGAAGAAATTAAAATTTTAACTCAGGAGAATGAAGATTTTCGAAAACCATTATTTTGTCCTTCTTGTGGGGCAAAAATAGAAAGAAAATAATTGTCTGTCCACTAATTAATAGTGGATTTTTTTAATCATGCAACTTTCTATCTTATAGTTTTTTATCGCAGAAAGATTTTTGAAAAAATTGACAAAATTTGATTATTTACTATATTTATAGTTAACTTTTCAAAAGGTGTTCTTTAAAAAATGTTAATAATTGTTCAAAAGTATGGGGGTAGCTCTTTAGCTACAGATGAACAGATTAAAAAAATTGCTGGTTGGATAGCAAAAAGGAAAAAGGAAGGGAACCAGCTTGTTGTGATAGTTTCAGCGAGAGGTGATACTACTGATGAATTAATAGATCTTGCGCATCGTTTTAGTGATCGACCTGACAAAAGAGAATTAGATACATTGCTTTCTACAGGAGAGATTGTTTCCAGTACTTTATTGGTAATGACTTTAATTTCGATGGACTGTAAGGCAGTTAGTCTTACCGGCTTTCAGGCTGGTATCAAAACAAATGGTTATCATGGTCAGGCTCGTATTCTTTCTATTAATCCTCAACGTATTCTCAAAGAATTAAAAAAGGACAAGATTGTTGTAATTGCTGGTTTTCAAGGAATAAATAAAGAAATGGATGTTTCCACCCTAGGTCGAGGAGGTTCTGATCTCACAGCAACTGCTATTGCCGCTGCATTAGGAGCTGAAATATGCGAAATTTATACTGATGTTAGAGGTGTTTTTACTGCTGATCCGTCGATTGTTCCGCAATCAACCAAATTGAATGAAATTGGTTATGATGAAATGCTGGAATTAGCTGGGTGTGGAGCAAAGGTGCTTCATCCAAGATCTGTAGAGTTGGCTGAATTTTATAATATGCCAATATTAGTGGCTTCTAGTTTTACAGATGAGCCAGGCACTTTTGTAGGTAAAGAATCTATGGAAGTCCGGAGCAAGATAAGGGGGATTACCTGTGATCTTAATATAGCCAGAATTACTATTGTCGGTGTTCCTGATCGACCAGGCATAGCTAGTGCGATTTTTGAGCCATTAGCTCAATCTAGCATAAGCGTAGATACCATTGTTCAAAATACCAGCATTGAGGGTAATATTATAGACGTAAGCTTTACTGTTTCTAAAAATAATTTTGGCGAAGCTTTGAAAATAATAGAATCAATTATCAAATCCATAGATGCCAAAGCCTGTCTTGGTGATTCCGAATTAGGAAAAGTCAGTATTATTGGCACGGGGATGCGAAATACACCCGGTTGTGCTTCTAAAATATTCAAAACTCTTTATGAGAATAATATTAATATCAAAATTATTTCTACATCGGACATCACAATAAGCTGTATTGTGAATAAAGACGAGGCTCATAGGGCTGTTCAGGCTTTACATAAAGCTTTTAATCTTTAAAACCGAGACAATATTCTCGGTTATTTTTTTTGGTATATGATTTTCTTCCACATCAGGCTCTTAACTAAAAAGGCTTTTTACCATGTAAGTCCCTTTTAGTTTATATCCTAACTTACGGTAATATTCTTTTGCTCCAATTGCTGAAATAACCCCTATTTTATTGAGTTTAAATCCTTTTTTTGTTATTTTTTCAGCTTCTTTTATTAATTTTTTACCCAACCCTTTATGCTGAGAAGAAGACCCTTTTTTTGATATAGATGTAAGTTGGCCATAAGTATGGAGCTCCCTAATAATAGAACCGTTTTGGAGGGCTTTTATAAAATGTTTTGTTTTTTGAAAATAAAAAGAAGGAATTCTTAGCCTTAATAGGCTATAAAGTTTGCTTCGGTCTTTATTCTCAAAAGTTAAAAATATCTCTTTTCCTTCTGAAGAATTATGATTTTCTTTGAATAAAAATAATTTCTCTTTTTTATCAAACCTGTCTTTGACTTCTCTACATCTGATACACCGACATTGCCAACCCTCTTCTTTCATTTCTTTTTGAATAATTTGTCTTAAGTTTGAAATTTTAGTTGGTCCAGCGACTATTTTTTGAGCTGGGATATCTCTTATAATCCTTTCTATTCTTACATAATAAGGAGTTATTTTTTTAATTTTTTTTATAGTTTCAGATAGTTCTTTTCTAGAATATGGTTTATATTTTTTCTTTAAATATAATTGATAAAGAGGAGTTCCTTTCAATAGAGCGCAGGGATATATTTTTAATAAATCTGGTTTAAGGTCAGGATTTTCAAATAGTTCTTTAAATTCTTTTAAGTCCTTTTTAGGGGTTGAGCCTAATAAATTTGGCATCATTTGGTAAGAGACTTTAAATCCAGCATCTTTAAGGAGTTGAGTTGCCTTTATTGTTGCTTTAACCTTATGGTTTCTTTTATTTAATTTTAATACTTTGTCGTTAATGCTCTGAACTCCTATTTCTACTTTTGTTATCCCTAATTTTCGCAATCGTTTTATTTCTTTTTTATTGATAAAATCAGGTCTTGTTTCTATGGATAGACCAATAATTCTGCGTTTAGCTTTTTCGTTTAATTTTTGTGCCCCTAAAAGCGTTTTACTCTTTTTGTTGTTACAAGCATTAAAACATTCTTTAATAAACCAAGTCTGATATTGTTTTGGATAAAAAGACCAAGTTCCTCCTATTATCCTTAGATCAATTTTATCAACTGGGTGACCTTGATCTT
>Ga0114923_10002031_pt1 | contig 13849 bp, 12 predicted proteins | sample SumtaG_FD_89578 | JGI IMG/M metagenome (GOLD analysis project Ga0114923, IMG submission 89578) | Deep subsurface microbial communities from Indian Ocean to uncover new lineages of life (NeLLi) - Sumatra_00157 metaG | ecosystem: Environmental > Aquatic > Marine > Oceanic > Sediment | place: near... | reverse complement strand
GTCTCTAGCTTTGGCTCTGGCTGTTCCCAAAGACACCAAAACAATCCCAGATAAAGTTCCGATGATAGCGATTACCACCAAAGTTCAATCAAGGTAAAACCTCTTTTATTTTTTAACATAGTAATAAATTATAAAGATATTCAAATTCACAATTTTTAGTTTCGACCTTTGTATTTTCTATTAAGTAATGATGTCATTATAAATAATATCACAATATCTTATCCCCACCAAACTCTAATAAATTATAACACATATTTTATTTGTCAAGAAATGTTAAAATGCCATCATCTGGTAAAGAGGCATCAAAACCGAAAGCATTAATCCAGCCACCATGCCTCCCAAAACAATAATTATGAGAGGCTCCAGAATGCTCAACATGTTATCAATCCCTCTCTCAACTTCTTTTTGATAAAATCCAGAGATATTTATCAAACTCCTGTCTAAGCTTCCTGTTTTTTCTCCTACTAATGTCATTTGAACAAAAACAGAAGGAAAAATATCAGGATAAACCGCAAAAACAGACGAGAGCGGTACCCCTTTCCTGACTTCATCTCGGGCGGCAATAATTACCTTATGATAGGTTGTACTGCCAATAATATCAGCTGTAAGATCTAGGGCTTGGGCAATCATTAAACCCCCAGAAATCAAAGTAGAAAGACTTTCCCCAAGCCTAGATAGATAAATTGTTTTCAATAAAGGACCAAAAAGAGGTAACTTAAGGAAAACTTTATCAAACAATTTTTTCCCTGATTCTGTTTTGTAATACCTGAAGGTTAAAATTAAAAAAGCAAAAAACACTAAAATTACAATTAAACCATACTGTCTCAAAAACTCAGAAGCTGCAATTACATTCTGAGTAACTGGTGGTATTTCGAGCCCGCTTTCTTCAATTACTAATTTCAATTGAGGAATAACCGTATTTATCATTAAAGCAATAACAAAAAAAACTAACCCAAATATCAAAGAAGGATAAATAAGTGCTCCCTTAATTTTTGATGATAAATTATATTCTCTCTCCAAATAATCGGCTAAATAAGAAAGAGAGTCAGACAATTTACCAGAAGCTTCCCCTGCCTTTACCATTGAGGTGTAAAAAACAGAAAAAAGTTTAGGGTGACGAGATAAAGCTTGAGAGAAAGCACTTCCTCCCTCTATATCTTTGGCTAATTCTAAAACTTTTTCTTGAAGCTCCATATTTTCACTTTGTCCTGCCAGCACTCTTAAGGATTCTAATAAGGGAATTTTAGCATTAAACATCATTGATAACTGTCGAGAAAACAAAACAAGATCTCTTGGAGCTATTCTCCTAAAAAGCTTAATTCTTTTGGCATAAAAAGGAGCCTTACCCTCTTCAAGATAAGTAACGTAAAAACCGTGTTTTTGTAAAAGAGAAAGAGCAGTTTCTTTAGAAGAGGCCTCAACCACTCCCACCTGAATTTCTCCTTCTTTGCTTCTGGCTTGATAATTAAATTTCATTAATTAGCTTATTGGTTAACGAATAAGCATACGCAATTCGTTGGGGGAAAGAGAAAATGAAAGAGCATTTTCTAAAGAAATTTCTTTTCTTTTGACCAAATCAGCCAAAGAACGATTCAAAGAAATCATTCCTAATTCAAGGCTAGTTTCAACAACCATTGGGATTTCATGAATTTTATTTTCTCTAATTAAATTAGCAACCGCCGGATTTGAAATCATTACTTCGCAAGCCGGTATTAAACCTCCTTTAATTCTTGGAAGCAATCTTTGGGAAACAACCCCCAAAAGAGAACCCGATAGCTGGGCTCTAACTTGATCTTGTTGTTGGGGAGGAAAAGAATCAACAATTCTGTGAATTGTCTGAGAGGCTGAGTTTGTGTGCAAGGTGGCAAAAACTAAATGCCCGGTTTCAGCCGCGGTAATAGCGGTGGCCATTGTTTCTGGATCTCTCATTTCTCCCACCATAATTACATCCGGATCTTGACGAAAAGTGGAACGGAGAGCTTTTTCAAAACTCAAGGTGTCTTGACCTACCTCCCTTTGATCAATAATGGCTTTGTCAGAAGTAAAAACATATTCAACCGGATCTTCAATAGTTACTATATGGTCAGCCCGGGTATGGTTAATTTCGTTAACTAAAGCTGCCAAAGTAGTTGATTTTCCTTGAGAAGAAGGACCACAAATTAAAACAAAACCTTGGCTGGCCTTTGTGAATTCGTACAAAATCGGAGGAAGATTAAGCTCATCAATGGTTCTGATTTTAGCCGGGACTAATCTTAGAGCAGCTGAAACATAACCTTTTTGGAAAAAAATATTTATTCTAAAACGGGCTCTCTTTTCAAAATCATAAGAAAAATCAATTTCTTTTTCTTTTAAAAATCTTTCTTTCTGAAAATCTTTCATTAAAGCAAAAGCAAGATTTTGAGTGTCTTCTCCAGAAAGTTTTTTCTCTTTAAGTAAAGGAACAAGGCTGCCATCAATTCGCATTACTGGCGGATGAGAAAACGATAAATGTAAATCCGAAGCTTGCTCTTTTATTGTTAAATCAAGAAGTTTTTTTAGACGCTCTTTGTGATTCGGCATGATTTTTTCTTATTTATCTTAATATTTTTTTAATTTCATCCACAATTTCACTGGGAGTATAGTGAGCTTTAATAAAATATTTTACTGCTCCCATCTTTAAACCTTTTTCGACCTCTTCTTTTTGCCCCAAATTAGAAAATATAACCACTTTTAAATTTTTAAATTTTTCATCTCCTTCAATTTCTTTAAGAATTTGCCATCCATCAATATGGGGTAAAACAATGTCTAGGACCAACAAATCAAACTCTTTTTCTTTTAATTTCCTTAAACCACTGGTGCCGTCAGTCGCTGTCTCAACCAAAAAACCTGAATCTTTTAGTTTAGTGGTATAAATATCAACCAAAAAAGGATCGTCCTCAACTAATAAAATAGTTTTTTCATTCATATTTTTTTTATTCTTGGGTCACTCTTAATACTTCTTCAATGGTAGTAACCCCTTTTAAGACCTTTAGTATACCATCTTGCCTCATTGTTACCATTCCTTGCCTTTTAGCTTCTTGGGCAAGTTTTTTCTCTGATAACTCTCCTAAAATCATCTCCCCTAACTGCTCTGTCATTCTCAAAATCTCAAAGATACCAATTCTTCCAGAAAAACCTTGGCTGTTGCATTTCTTACACCCGACAGCTTCCCAAATAAAGAAAGATTTAGGAATCTCAATTGATTTTTTGGTCTTTTCTGGAAAACCTTCTATTTCTTTTAGAATTAAGGTTTGAATATCTTTTTTGGGTTTTGCTTTCTTCTTGCAATCGTCACACAATTTTCTAACCAGTCTTTGAGCAATGGCTAAACTCAAGGTGGTGGGAATCAAAAATGGCTGAACCCCCAAGTCAACTAATCTTGGCACTACTCCTAAAGAATTATTAGTATGAAGAGTAGATAAAACAATGTGTCCGGTTAAGGCAGCGTGGGTAGCTAAAGCTGCTGTTTCAGAATCTCTGATCTCACCCACCATAACAATATCCGGGTCTTGTCTTAGTATATGCCTTAATCCCTGAGCAAAACCATAACCGATTTCTGGTCTTACCTGAGACTGATTCATTCCTGGAATAAAATACTCTACCGGATCTTCTAAGGTAATAATATTTACTTCTTCTTTGTTCAGAATCTGTAAAATTGCGTATAGGGTTGTTGTTTTTCCACAACCGGTAGGTCCAGTAGATAAAACCATTCCGTAGGGTTTTTTAATTTCTTCCCCTATAATATTAGCATTATCTTCAGATAATCCCAGATCTTTAAACTTTTGCAATCCTGCCAAAGGATCCAAAACCCTAATTACTACTTTTTCTCCCAGGGTTGTAGGAAGCGTAGAAACCCTGAAATCAATATCTCTATCTTCTATTTTGGCTGAGAATCTGCCGTCTTGAGGAATTCTGGTTTCGTCAATTTTTAAATTGGTCAATACCTTAACCCTAGAAATTATAGCTGGATGTATTCTAATTGGCAAAAGCATAGAAGAATGTAAAACACCCATCAGTCTAAAACGAATTCTTAATTTTTCTTTTCCTGGTTCAATATGGATATCAGACGCTTTTCCCTCTACCGCATATCTCAAAAGCACTGCTACTACTTTAGAGATAGGAGCTTCCTCAACTAGTCTTTCTATCTCAGCTACAGTCGGTTTGCCAAGCACTTTGGCTTTTAATTCTTCTTCTAATTCTTCCAGGGCTCTTCCTACTTCTCTTTTTAAAGTCCGATGTTGTCTTAAAATTTTATCAAAAGTACTTTTGGTAATTAAATAAATTTGAGTCTTGAGTTTGCTCCTCCTTGATAAAAATTTTAAAGATTCTTGGGCATCTAAATCTTCGGGATATAGCATACCAACCTCCAAGACATCTTTTTTTCTTGCGAGAGCCACCATTTTATAATACTTGGAGGTTCCTTCTGGAATTAATTCTAAAATTTCTAAAGAAACTTCTTTGGCATCAATATCCTTTAGAGGAATCTTAAGATATTCTGATTTTAAATCAAATAAAAAATCTTCAGAAACAATTTTCTTCTCTAAAATGACTTCTTCTTCTTTTTTTCCAGAGATTTTAATCTCTTCCTCAAGAGCTCCTATTTTATCTTGTTCTAGGACTCCTCTTTTTACTAATTCCTTTAGCAATGACATATTTTATTTTTCAATTTAAAAAGAAGGAATAAACGGATTCTCTCGACCAATCTCTTTTTCAAAAGGAGGAATTTTTTCCATTAACTGAAATTGCTCCAAGAGAGGATTTTGTAAAATCGCAAAATCTATTTCTATCTTTTTTAAATATTTCTGAGCTAATGTTTCGGGGGGTTTTTCAATTACAAAAAAACCTCGCCAAACGATAATGGCCATTAGTAAGATTAAAATTAGAAAAACAAAAATCAAGTTTCTCTGTTTTTTAATTTCTTCTTGAAATTTTATAGCCATAACTAATAACTATAAACCCTTATTTTTAAATCAAAATCAAAGATAGCTCCTTTCTCAGAATATCCAAAACTGACATCCTCAATCTCAATTAATCTGGCTGATTTTTCTGCAACTGAAAGAAAATTCTTAAATCCAGAATAATCACCTTTTAAAGAAATGTTTATTTCAGTTGTCATAACTTCTTCTTCAAAATCTGAAGCTACAAAAGCTAAATCCACCTTGTTCATTGAAAGGCCTGATTGTGAGGCTATTTTTTGGAAAAAGTTCAAAAGTTCCGGCACAGAACGGCTTTGAGGCAGAGCAGATTCAATCTTTAAAATAGAATCCTGATAGTTTTTAATTTCTTCTGAAATTTTTTGAACTTTTTGGAAATAATCTTCCTGAGATTTAAGTTCATTCTCTTTTGCGAAAATTTCTTGCTTTTTAATATTAAAATTCTCGTATTTTGGCAAAACCAAAACAAATACCATCAAAGCTGATAAAGCAAAAGCGATAATAATGTAGGGTAAATAGTTTCTCATGTTAATATCTTAAGGTTTCAGATTTTAAGAAAAGATCTAAAGCAAATTCAATCCCGCCTCTTTCAGTAAGAGTAATATTTGTTAATACTGCCTCTTCAACCAAAGGCTCTTCTTCTAAAATAGAAAGTTGCTGTCCTAAAGTTTGAAAGCTATCAACCAATCCAGAAAGAGCTACTATTTGCTCTCTGGCATTTAATTTAATTTCAAAGAAGAAAATCCTGGGATGGGTTTTATTTTCTAAAAACTCAAAAAATTTTGAGCTTACAATATGTTGTTCAAGGAACGGGGTAATGTTTTCAATTTTTGCTTTATATTCAAGAACTTCTTTTTCTAAAGCAACTCTCTCAGGAGTTCTTCCTCTTTTTAATTGCTCCTCTAGGGTTTTATAGTAAAACTCTGCGTCTTTTTGAGCAGAACCTAATAGAAAATTAGCAATAATTAAGGCCACTGCAAGACCAATAGAAAAATACAACAAAATTCTTTGCAGAATAGGTGCTTTTTCAATTGGTTTTGGTATTATTTCAATCATATTGGTAACTATCTATATATTTCTCATACTTATAACCCTCCTCTGATGTGGAGAACTACTCAAGTCCTCTCAGTGCCATGCCCAGAGCAATAGCATAAGATGGACCCATTTTAGTTAATGCTTTATCAAGAATCGGAGGGAAAAAAATCTTTGAGAAAGGATTGGCAACCTCTACTTCTTTTTTAAAATAATCTTTAACATATTCCGAAAAACCAGGCAGTAGGGCTGTTCCTCCGGCTAAAATAATTTTGTCAATTTCTTTTTTTTCTCTTAAGTAAAAACCTTTTAAAACTTTATCTATCTCATTAATAATTAAATCTATTAGGGGCAATAAAATTTCTCTAATATTATCTCCTTCCTGGCCTGAGGAGGAATGTAAAATCCCATATTTCCTTTTAAGTTCTTTTGCTTTTTGATGGTCTATGGATAAAGCCCGGGCTATTCTTTCAGTTAGATTATTTCCAGAAATATCAAAACTGTGAGAAACTTTCAAAACCTTTCTTTCAATTATACTACAAGTAGTGCTTCTAGCTCCAATATCAACTATCACGATAACGCCCTTATCATCTTTATTGATTAAAGATCTGATTAAACTAAATACTTCTGCTTCCAAAGCCAAAAGTTCTAAATTCAAACCTTGAGCAATCCTTCGGTATTGATTAATCACTTCATCAGGCACAGTAACCAAAAGAATTTTCAATTTTTCTTCTTCTGAGTTTGGCGCATGATTTAATACTTGCCAGTCCAATGTTACCTCCGACAAGGGAATAGGAACATGACGTCTCGCTTCAGCCTTAACTGCCTGGGGCAGCTCTTCTGCCGTCATAGGTGGTAGTTCAAAAGTAGTAAAAAAAGTGGAAAAATCAGGAATTGAAAAAGCAACTTTACGAGCTTTAATATTAGCTTCCTCAATCACAGCTTTAATTGCTCTAGAAATATCTTCACTTGAAAGCAAAAGAGTGCTTTTTTCAAAAGTTCTAAATGGCTTTTCATAAAGAGCTGAAGCTGAAATTTCACCATAGCTCTCAAGTTTTGTCCTTCTAGCCCAACGCGACACTTCAACTAATCTGATAGCTGAAGTACCAATATCTATTCCTAAAAATTTTTGTTGAATTAATCCTAAGAATCTCATTCTGTGTTATTATAACACAACAACTTTGCTTTCACCAAGAACCCTACTTTTTGGCTATTCAGATTATGCTAAAAGAATTTAAAAATTTTGTTTTAAATTTATTTTTTCCAAAATTTTGTTTTGGCTGTCAAAAAGAAGGCAGTTATTTATGTGAAGATTGCAAAAGTATTATTGAGGTTTCTAGTTTCCACCAAAAATTTCAAACTAAAAATCTTGATGATCTCTATTTTGTTGTTGAGTATAGAAATTTCCTTTTAAAAAATTTAGTTCAACAATTCAAATATAAACCCTTTATCAAAGAACTATCAAAACCCCTTGCCTCTTTAATAATAGACCATTTTAAACTGATTGATAATCTTCCCTCTTTTTGTAAGGAAGAAGTTGGTTTTGTTTTAATTCCCATTCCTCTTAAAAAAAGAAGGTTAAGATGGCGGGGATTTAATCAGGCAGAAGAAATTACTAAGGTTCTTTCAAATTTTTTAGAAATACCTAAAATTTTTGATGTCCTAATAAAAAAAGGAGCTACCTTACCCCAGGTGAAGCTTTCAAACAAAGAAAGAAGAAAAAATGTTTTAGGAGTTTTTTATTGCCAAAATAAAGAAAAAATAAAAGAAAAAAAAATTTTATTAGTTGATGATATTTACACTACTGGTTCTACGATGGAGGAAGCAGCCAAAACTTTAAAGGAAGCTGGAGCCAAAAAGATTATTGGCATTGTTATTGCTAGAGCCAGCCCCGGAGAAGATATTGTTTAAACATAAAACACAAAACGGACATAGGTCCGTTTTCAAAAATTCCCTAACTGGCGGAGGGGGTGGGATTCGAACCCACATGTCCTGTAAGAGACTCCAGTTTTCAAGACTGGTGGAATAGCCGTTATCCGACCCCTCCAGAAAATTTCCTAAACCTCTCTCTGTGTTTTGGATTGTTTGTGCCTATCAAATCGAAATATCTTATTAACATATTGGAGTGAGGGCACAAGCTTAATTCCATAGCCGAACTTCGACGAAGCGAAAGCGGAGGAGGTGGGACTCGAACCCACAAACCGCTGTTTAGACGGTGACAGTTTAGCAAACTGTTGGAATAACCATTATCCGACTCCTCCAAACAGCTACATTTTATCTTTTAAAACTAATTAAGTCAATTGATTTTAAGTAAATTTTATGATAAATTTAAATAGTTTGCTCCCGTAGTTCAATGGATAGAACATTAGATTGCGGATCTAAAGGTTGTAGGTTCGAGTCCTGCCGGGAGCACTAATAAAAAATTCTTGTTTTATACTTCACCTTTCATGAATCTCTCTACCCAAATTGAAAAAATACCGCGAATTGGTCCTCAATATCAAAAAAAATTAGAAAGGTTGGGCATAAAAACAATTGGTAATCTCCTCTTTCACTTTCCTCACCGTTATGAGGATTTTTCTAATTTGACTCCAATTTCTGAAGTAAAAGCCGAAGAAACTGTTTGTATTCAAGGAAAGATTTTAGAAATCAAAAATACCAGAACTTGGCAAAAAAGAATGATAATCACTAATGCCATAGTGGAAGATGATTCGGGGGCTCTGAAAGTTGTTTGGTTTAATCAATCCTATTTAACCGACACCCTAAAGGCAGGAACTCTTGTTTGCTTAGCCGGAAAGGTAACTTTGGACAAAAAAAGTTATCCTGGAATTTATTTATCCAGTCCGACCTATGAAAAAATATCTGATTCAGAGAAGAAAAATCTCATCCATACTGGGGGTCTAATCCCGGTTTATCCCGAAACAGAGGGGCTTTCTTCCAGATGGTTAAGATATATTTTAAGACCACTTCTGGCTAATTTTAAAAATAAAATTGAAGATCCTTTGCCAGAGATAATTAAAAAAGAAAACAACTTATTACCCCTCAATCAAGCTCTTTGGCAGATTCATTTTCCCGATTCAAAAAAAATAGCCCAAGAGGCTAAAAAAAGATTTTCTTTTCAAGAACTTTTTTTCATTCAATTAAATGTTTTAAGAGAAAAAATGAGACTAAAACGAGAGAAAGCAATCCCGATTTCTTTTGATTTAAAGAGTGTTAAAAGCTTTGTTGACTCTCTGCCTTTCAAGTTAACTACCGCCCAAAGGAAATCTACTTGGCAAATCCTAAAAGATTTAGAAAAACCAAGGCCAATGAATAGGTTATTAGAAGGAGACGTGGGTTCAGGCAAAACAGTTGTCGCCACCATAGCTGCCTTGAATGTAATTAAATCAGACTATCAAGTGGCTTTTATGGCGCCAACCGAAATTTTAGTTAAACAACACTTTAGAAATCTTAAAAAATTATTAAAAAAATTTAAATTAAAAATCGGTCTTTTAACCGGTCAAGATTGTAAAATTTCTGGGAAGAAAATCACTAAAAAAATCTTTTTGGAAAAAACCAAAAAGGGAGGAATTGATTTTATCATTGGAACTCATGCTTTAATCCAAAGAGATGTAAAATTTGGGAAATTAGCTCTAGTTATTTTAGATGAACAGCACCGCTTTGGAGTTGAGCAACGAGCTCATCTTTGTCAGAATGCTAGTTCTCAAAAAAGAATCATTCCCCATCTGCTTTCTATGACTGCTACTCCCATTCCCCGGACCCTAGCTCTCACCATTTATGGAGATTTAGATTTATCTTTGCTTGATGAATTACCAAAGGGAAGAAAAAAAATAATTACTCAATTAGTTCCACCAAAAAAAAGAAAACAAATCTATAAATTCATTAGAGACGAAATTAAAAAAGGGAACCAAGCTTTTGTTATTTGTCCTAGGATAGAATCTACGGACACAGGTGGGACATGGGCAGAAACAAAAGCAGTCAAAGAAGAACATAAAAAATTATCTAAGAAAATCTTCCCTGCTCTAAGAGTAGATATGCTGCATGGAAAAATGAAAACAAAAGAAAAAGATAAAGTAATGAAAAAATTTAAAAACAAAAAAACAGACATTCTAGTCTCAACCTCAGTGGTAGAGGTAGGAATTGATATTCCCAACGCCACCTTAATGATAATTGAAGGAGCCGAAAAGTTTGGTTTGTCCCAGCTTCATCAATTCAGAGGAAGGATTGGAAGAGGAGAAAATCAATCTTTTTGTTTTTTGTTCACCGGTTCTCCAGAAATAAAAACTACCCGACGGCTACAAGCTATCTTGAAATCAGAAAACGGTTTTGAGCTAGCGGAAAAAGATTTAGAAATTCGAGGCCCAGGAGAAGTGTTTGGCTCCAGGCAATGGGGAATTCCCGATTTAATAATGTCTTCTTTAACTGATGTTTCTTTAGTTGAAAAAACCAGATTCTGGGCTAAAAAAATCTTACAAAAAGATCCCCAACTGAAAAAATATCCTGCCCTATCAGAGAGAATAAAAGAATTTGGTAAAACAATTCACCTTGAGTAATATTTAGTTAATGTCCATATATGTAGGACAATGTCCTACCCAACTGGCCAGTCCTCAACCATGAGGCATTTTTTTTTGTCTTTAAGGGGTAAATTCTGATAAATTTCTTCAGTAATAAAAGGTATAAAGGGATGTAAAAGTTTTAAAGAAGTTAACAAGCTGTACAATAAAACCTTTTTAGTATTTTCTCGCTCAATCTTTGTTTTTGCATTTTTAATTTGATTTTTTGAATGCTCAATACACTCATCGCAAAATTCATTCCAGAAAAATTTATATAAAGTTTGAGCTGCCTTTCCAAATTGAAAATTATCTAAATATTTATTAACCAGTTTTGTTGTTTTTTTCAAAGAATTTAATATCTTTCTATCAGCTGGAGTTCTGCTTTTTGGTTTTAATCTTAAACTATACTTTTTTGCTTGAGATTTTGTGTCTTGAATTTGTAACAATACAAACCTTGCCGCATTCCAGATTTTATTACAAAACTTTTTCCCCATCACAATACTATCTTCAGAAAATCTTATATCTTGTCCGCCGGTTAACTGCCAGGCAAGCCCAAAACGAGTAGCATCTGCTCCATATTTTCCAATTAAAACCATCGGATCAATACCGGTTCCCAAAGATTTTGACATCCTTCTCCCTTCTTTTGTCAAAACTGTAGGATGGATGTAAACATCTTTGAAGGGTTTTTCTTTCATAAACTCCATACCGGAAAATATCATTCTCTGCACCCAGAGATGAATAATGTCTCGAGCTGTTGATAAAACATTAGTTGGGTAAAATGTTTTTAAGTCTTTTGTTCTTTTAGGCCAACCAAGGGTTGCAAAAGGCCAAAGAGCTGAAGAAAACCAGGTATCTAGGACATCTTCGGTCTCTCTAAGCGGAATTTTATGACCCCACCAAAGTTGCCTTGAGATACACCAATCTCTCATATTTTTCAATCTATCAAAATAAATCTTTTCAAATCTTTTAGGATGAAACTTTACTCTACCAGATTTTACTTCACCTTCTGCTATCTTGGCTAATTTATCCATCTTCAAAAACCATTGTTTTGAGGGTATGGTTTCAATTTTCCTACTGCAGCGATAACAAGTAGGAACTTGGTGAAAAAACTCTTGAACCCTCTCTATTAATCCTAATTTTTTTAAATCTTGAATTACTCTTTCTCTGGCTTGAAGTGTTTGAAGTCCTTGATAAGTTTTTGGGGCTGTTTTGGTAATTTTGTCTTTTTCATCAATAACTTTTACAATTTCTAAGTTATGAAAAATCCCTATCTCATAATCTCTTAAATCATGAGCTGGGGTAATTTTTACCGCTCCTGTGCCAAATTTTGGATCAACTAGTTTATCTTCAACAATTGGAAGCTCTCGCCCTACTAAAGGTAAGACAGCTTTTTTACCGATCAGCTTTTTATATCTTTTATCTTTTGGGTTTACAGCGACTCCTGTATCTCCTAACATTGTCTCTGGCCTGGTGGTCGCCACCACAATAAATTCCTGTATTTTTTTTCCTTTCGCTTGTCGCTTAATGGGATACTTTATATACCATAATCTTCCTTTCTCTTCTTTGTGTTCTAATTCAAAATCTGACAGACTGGTTTGGCATCTTGAGCACCAATTTACCGGTCTTTCTTTTTGATAAACCCAATCTTTTTTATAATAATTTAAAAAAGCTTTCTTAACTGCCTCCTCATACTCTTTATCCATGGTAAAGCTTGTTCTCGACCAATCTAACGAAGAACCTAATTTTTTAAATTGATCCAGAATAATATCCCCGTATTTTTTCTTCCATTGCCAAACTTTTTTAATAAATAATTTTTTACCCAAATCAAAACGAGTTTTTCCTTCTTCTCTTAATTGCCTTTCAACTTTTACCTGAGTGGCTATTCCAGCGTGATCAGTGCCTGGTAGCCACAAAGTTTTATGCCCTTGAAGTCTTTTCCAACGAATTAAAATATCTTGAACCGTTGCATTTAAAGCGTGCCCCATATGAAGCTCCCCGGTTACGTTCGGAGGAGGGAGAGTAATGGTATAGGATTTTTTCCTTTTGCCTGGGAGTTTATCAGGATTAAAAAATCCAGACCTTAACCAAAGTTGATAGATTTTATTTTCAACTTTTTTAGGACTGTAGGTTTTTGAAATTTTAGATTCCATTTTCGATTCTTAAATTAGCATTTACCGTAATCTTTTTCCAGTCTTTGCCTTTCTCTCCTTTTAACCATTTAAGATAAGCAGTCGTGGCTATCATTAAAGCATTATCAGTAGAATATTTAGTATTTGGCGCCTGATAGCTGGCAGTTTTTAGTTCTTTTTTAATTTTCCTTTTCAATTGTTTTCTCAGCTCCTTATTAGCCGAGACTCCTCCCCCTAAAATTATAGTTTTTACCTTATACTCTTTAGCTGCTTTTAAAGTTTTGTGAATTAAAACATCAATAACTGCCTGCTGTACTTCAGCTGCCATAACTCTAAGATACTCTTTTGATTTTCTAATTTTTGGTTTTTGGCTATTCCAGTGGTATAAAGCTGCAGTTTTTAATCCAGAAAAACTAAAATCATAATTTTTTTGATACATCATCGGCCGAGGCAAAGTAATTTTTATCCTGTATTCTTTATCCTGCACCCTGAAAGCTTCTTTTTCAATAGCAGGACCTCCCGGATATCCCAACCCCAACATTCTCGCTATTTTATCAAAACATTCACCTGCTGCATCATCCCTAGTTTCCCCCAAGATTTTATATTTACCAAAATCTCTAGCTAAAATTAATTGAGTGTGCCCACCAGAAGTTATTAAACAAAGGGCGGGAAAAATATTCTTAAGTTCTGCTTTGGAATCAATATTAATAAAATTGGCATAGATATGAGCTTCAATGTGATCAATAGGAATAATTGATAAATTTAATTTTTTAGCCAAATCTTTAACAAAATTCACTCCTACCCAGAGACAAGGCTCCAAGCCTGGTCCCACGGTTACAGCAACTAAATCTATCTTTGGATTTTTAGCTTCTTTTTTAGCTTTTTTAAATAATAGGGGTAAATTCTTCTGATGCTCTCTTTTCGCCAAAAAAGGGTAAACTCCACCGTATTTTTGATGAATCTTTATTTGTGAAGAAATAAGATTTGATAAAACCTTAATTTTTGATAACTTCTTCTTGTTAACTTTAATAAGGGTTACACCCGTATCATCACAAGAAGTTTCAATAGCTAAAATTGTTAAATTGATAAATGGTCTCATTGTTATATTCTTTCAAAAATATTGTTTTTTTTCAATTTTTAAGATAAAATTCATATTATCTGGCCCCATCGTCTAGTGGTTAGGACG
>Ga0114923_10002030_pt1 | contig 13851 bp, 13 predicted proteins | sample SumtaG_FD_89578 | JGI IMG/M metagenome (GOLD analysis project Ga0114923, IMG submission 89578) | Deep subsurface microbial communities from Indian Ocean to uncover new lineages of life (NeLLi) - Sumatra_00157 metaG | ecosystem: Environmental > Aquatic > Marine > Oceanic > Sediment | place: near... | reverse complement strand
GGTGAAGATGATTAGTGGCTTTATCTAGCTGGTGACTGTGTAGTGACGGCAACAATGTGGGATTAAGATCCCAGGGGATAACCCAAGCATTCGTTGGATGAAGCAGCGTCCCGATTTATCGGGACGCTGCTCACCAACAATTTCACTTCCTTGAGTCCTTCTCTTTCAGTGGAGGGCTTTTTTTATTAAATTTTTTTGTGATATACTAAAAAAAACATGGTTCAAAGAGAACAAAAATATGTAATTGGTGTGGATGGTGGAGGGTCAAAAACAATAGCTGCCTTAGCGAGTTTGGATGGAAAAATTTTATATATGGCAAAATCAGGCCCTTCTAGTTTTACCAAAGTAGGGATTAAAGAAACTGTAGCCAATATTACCAAGGCGATTGAAAAAATTCTTAAAAAAAATAAAAAAGGTAAAATTCTCTCAACTTTCCTGGCTTTAGCTGCCATAGAAGAGAACAAGGAGATGAGAATGATTACAATAAAAAATCTTTTATTGCAGACAAGAATTTCTCGGATTTTTAAAGGCAAAGTAACAATTGGTAGTGATCAAATAGGCGGTTTTAGAACCGGAACTAATAAAAAAGATGGAATGGTTTTAATCTCTGGAACTGGTTGTGCTGTCCATGGTTGGCGAAAAGAAAAAGAGGCTCACGCCAGTGGTTGGGGATGGCTAAATGACGAAGGTTCTGCTTTCTGGGTGGGCCAAAGAGCTTACCAGAGAGTTTTCAAAGATTTAGACGGTAGAGCTTCAAAAACCTTAATGACTAGTTTATTTTTTAAAAAATTCAAGGCTAAATCGGCAGGAAATCTAAAAAGAAAAATTTATCTTAAAAATAATTTAATAAAAAATGTTTCTTCTTTAGCTATATTGGTAGATGAAGCTGCTCGAAAAGAAGATAAAGCTGCTAAAAATCTATTAATTGAAGCGGGAAATGAATTAGCCTTGGCAGCTAACTTAGCTGTCAAAAAGCTTAATTTCCAGCAAGTTGAATTTCCTTTGGTTTTAGTTGGTAGTATGTTTAAATCAAAAATTGTTTTAGATATAGTAAAAAAAGAGATTAAGAAAGTAGCTCCCAAAGTGAAATTTATTCGACCAAAATTAGAACCAGTAGTTGGAGCAGTAAAACTGGCAATGGAACAGTTAAAATATGAAAATTTTGAAAGTTAATCCCAAGAATTTCGAAAAGATAATCAAAGAAATAATAGAATCAATTAGAAAGGGAGATGTTATAGTTTGCCCGACTGATACAGTTTATGGATTAATTTGCGACGCTACAAATAAAAGGGCAGTTAAGAAACTTTTTAAAATTAAAAAACGAAAGATTCAAAAATCAGTCCCAATTTTTGTAAAGGACTTAAAAATGGCAAAAGAATTAGCTAAAATAAACGAAAAACAAGAAAAATTTTTAAAATCAATTTGGCCAGGAAAGATTACAACGGTATTAAAGAGAAAAAAAACAAAAATAAATTTATATAGAGTTGATAAAAAGACAATTGCTCTTCGAGTTCCGAAATATAAATTAATTGCCACCCTGTTTAAAAACTTAAATCGTCCTCTCACTGGTACTTCAGCCAATATTTCTAAAAAACCAGCAACAACCAAAATAGAAGAAGTTTTAAGACAATTTCAAGGTCAAAAACTTCAGCCAGATTTCATAATTGATGTCGGGGACTTGAAATTTTCAAAGCCATCTACCATAATTGATTTAACTGAATTAAAACCAAAAATCTTGAGAAAATAATATGCTACCCTTAGTAAAAACACCCATTCAAAAATTAGAAAAATATAAAGATTTAATATCTAAAGAACTTTTTGAAGAAATAAATGAACTTAGCCGAAATCTCAAAGGATTAAGGGTTTTTCACGTTAATGCTACTCCTCGGGGAGGCGGAGTAGCTGAGATTTTAAAAAGTTTAGTTCCTTTAATGAAAGGAGTGGGAATAGAAGCTGAATGGTATACTATCCCCCCTCAAAATAATTTTTTTGAAATCACTAAAAAAATGCATAATGCCCTTCAGGGCAAAAAATATAAATTTCCTTATTCAGCCAGAAAGAATTATCTGTTTCATATGGCTCGAACTGCTAAATTAATGAAAGATATGAAGCCTGATGTTTGGGTAATCCATGATCCTCAACCAGCTGGTGTTGTTATGTTTCTTCCTAATTTTCATCCTTCAATCTCCAGGTTTCATATTGATTTAACCTTACCCAATCGAGAGGTTTGGGAGTTCATATCAGGATTTTTAGATTACTACGATAAAGTCATTTTGAGTTCAGAAGAATTTATCAAAGAAGAAATAAGAAATAAAACAGTAATTATCCAGCCGGCCATTGATCTGCTTTCTCCTAAAAATCAACAGATGCCTTTAAAAGACGCAAAAGAAATTTTAAAAAGTTTCGGGATTAACCCAAATAAACCCTTGGTTAGCCAGGTTTCCAGATTTGATCCCTGGAAGGATCCTTTAGGAGTAATCAAGACTTACCAATTAGCCAAAAAGAAGATTCCAGACTTACAGTTGGCTTTTGTTGGTTTATTTTTAGCCAGAGATGATCCCGAAGCAGAAAGAGTTTATGAAAAAGCTAAAAAGAAAGCAGAAAAAGATCCGGATATTTTTCTTTTTGCCGAAAGAGAGCGATTGGGAAGTTTAAAAGTCCATGTTTTTGTTAATGCTATCCAGGTTGCTTCAGATGTGATTTTACAAAAATCAACTCGGGAAGGTTTTGGAATGTCAATTGCCGAAGCTATGTGGAAAGAAAAACCAGTTATCGGAGGAAATATTGGAGGGATAAAGTATCTAATAAAAGACGGAAAGAATGGATTTTTGGTTTCTAGTCCAAAAGAAGCCTCTTTAAAAATTATTCAGTTAATTAAAAATCCAAAACTTGGAGAAAAACTGGGTAAGGAAGCAAAAAAGACAGTTGAAAAAAGATTCTCAATGCCAAGATTATTACGAGATTATCTGAAACTTTTTAAAGAGATAGTTTAATATAATGCCTTTTAATTTTTCTCCGACCTATTTTCTTCATTATTTTCTAAAAAGAGAAGCTAATCAATTTTTTACCAGTATTGCTATTCGTTCTTTGGCTCTGGGAATGATTTTAATCTTTGAGCCAATTTACCTTTATACTTATTTTGGAGAATCTCTTCCTTTAACCGTATTATTTTTTGGAGTAATTCACGGTCTTTGTGGAATTTTAGCCGTCTATGGAGGGAGAATAATGGCAAAGATTGGCTTGAAGTATGCCATACTTCTTTCTCATTTTTTCTTTTTTGGATATTATCTTCTCCTATTTTTTCTTTACTCCTCTCCAATTTTTATCTCTTTAGCTATAATTTTGAAAGTGATTGGAATGACTTTATTTTGGCCAGCTTTCCATACTGATTTTGTCCGTTTTTCAGAAAGAGATTATCAGGGGAGAGCAGTGGGGAAAATGAATGTAGTTTTTTTCGTTCCTACAATTATAAGTCCTATTATTGGAGGAGTTGTATTAAGTCTCGCTGGCTATCCAGCTTTGTTTAGTACGGTTTTAGTGGTTCTTCTTGCTTCTTCTATTCCTATGTTCCTTTCCAAAGAAACCCATGTTGTTTATAGCGATTCTTATCAAAAAGCTTGGGGAAGAATTTTTAAAAAAGAAAATCGGAAAATTTCTTTAGCCTTTATTGCCGATGGCACGGAAATAGGAATAAGAGCCTATTTATGGCCTCTTTTTATGTTTATTTTAGCTATTAGTTACACTACAATGGGAGGAATTACCACTTTAGCTTTGGCTGTTGGCGCTTTATTCACTTTATATATGGGGAGAATGTCTGATACCATTATTAATCGAGTATGGTTTTTAAATATTGGCTCTGTTTTAACTTCTATAGCTTGGATAATAAAATATTTTGTCGTAACTCCTTTTGATGCTTTTTTAGCCCACACTCTTTATAGAATTTGTCGAAGTTCAGCTGGTATCCCATTTCAGACTTTCTTTTACAAAAAAGCTTCTTTAAAGGGGCCAGAAGCAGATGAATTTATAATCTATCGAGAAATTCTTATTAATCTTTCTCGTTTCTTTTTATTCATAATTTTAGCCGGAATTTTTCTTATTACCCCTAAAATAAACATTGCTTTTATAGTAGCGGCCGTAATTTCTTTAGGATTTATGTTTTTAGGAGTTCCACCAAAACTTAAATTTAAATGGTAAAAAAGAATGGATTTTTTGATTTTTCAACAGATAAATAGTTTTGCCGGAAAGTGGTATTGGCTTGATGTTTCCGGTATTTTTTTCGCTAAATATTTAGGGTATGTTTTGGTTTTTATTGTTTTTTTATTTTTAATTAAAAATTCAAAAAAATACTGGTCAATGGTAGTAAAAGGATTTCTAGCAGCAATTTTGGCCAGGTTTGGAATTGTGGAATTAATTCGTTGGCTTTGGGAACGCCCCAGGCCTTTTATCGAGAACCACGTAAATTTACTTATGGATAAATTAAATCAACCTGCTTTTCCTTCTGGTCATGCTGCTTTTTTCTTTGCTTTATCAATAGTTATTTATTCTTATAATAAAAAAGCTGGCATATTTTTCTTTATTGCCAGTTTTTTAATTTCAATATCTCGAGTTTTTACTGGTATTCATTGGCCCTTAGATATATTGGCGGGGGCCGTAATCGGAATAATTTCTGGTTGGACGATTTTAAAAGTATTTAGTAAATTCTCTGAATCAATAGACTAAACTATTATTTAATAGTGCCGCGGGTGGGACTCGAACCCACACCCTGCTAAGCAGGACAGCATTTTGAGTGCTGCGCGTAAACCAATTCCGCCACCGCGGCACATTTCTTACTTTATCAAATTTTTATTCATTTTTCAATTTTAAAATCACACTCTTTATTACTACATTTTATTTGATTTCTTTTTGTTTTAACTAAAAGCGATTTACATTTTTGGCATATTTGGCCGGTTGGTTTATCCCACAGGGCAGAATCACATTTAGGAAATTGATTGCAGCCGTAAAATATTTTTCTTTTTTTGGTTCTCTTTTCAACAATTTCTCCTTCTTCGCATTTTGGACATTTTATTCCTAAAGTATTTTTTTCTAAAGATTCAGTATATTTACATTTAGGAAACTTAGAACAGGCGTAAAATTCTCCATATTTCCCTAATCTGATCAATAAGGGAGCACCGCATTTTGGACAAGTTTTCTCGGTTTGTTTTTCGGTAATATCTTTTTTTGAAACTTCCTGATATTTCTTTTGAAGATTTTCTTCAAAGGGTTCGTAGAATTCTTTAACAACTGGCATCCATTTTCTTTGACCTTGAGCAATTTTATCTAAATCCTCTTCCATTTCTGAGGTAAATTTAACATCAACGATTTTAGGAAAATGAGCGACCAAAAGATCGTTAACTACAAATCCAATTTCAGTTGGTTGGAATTTTCTTTGTTCGTTTTTTTCAATATAATTTCTTTCTTGAACCGTGGAAAGAATTGGAGCATAAGTAGATGGTCGGCCAATTCCGTTTTCTTCCAAAATTTTAATCAAAGTAGCTTCAGTGTATCTTGGAGGTGGTTGAGTAAAGTGCTGAGAATGAATTAGTTTTATAAGTTCTAAAATTTCTTCTCTTTCTAATAGGGGTAATTCGGTTTCCTCGAATTTCAGAGGATAAATTTTTAAAAATCCATCAAATTTTAAAATCTGACCAGTCAATCTAAAAATGTAATTCTTGCTCTCTACCGAACCTATTTTAGGGCGGGGTTTTGTCTCAATATCAACCCTTGTTGCGTCAAAAACAGATTGACTCATCTGGCAAGCAATAAATCTTCGCCAGATTAAATCATAAAGTTTAATTTGGGCATCATTTGATTTTTCCTTTTCCACCGAAGTCTTGGCAAGGGAGGGTGGAGTTCGATCTGGATAAGTTGGTCTAATTGCTTCATGAGCTTCTTGGGCGCCTTTAATTTTTGTTTTATATCTTCTCAAAAATCCAGGCCAATAATCTTTGCCGTATTTTTCAGTAATAAATTTTTTAGCTCCAAAAAGAGATGAATCTGAAAGATTTAAAGAATCAGTTCTGTGATAGGTGATTCTTCCAGTTTCATAAAGTTGTTGAGCAATTCGCATTGTAAATTTAGCAGGCCACTTAAATTTCTGCCAGGATTCCTGTTGTAAAGTTGAAGTGGTAAAAGGGGGCAAAGGATTTCTCTTGATTTCTTTTTTCTCAACATTTATCACCTTGTATTCCGTCCCTTTCAAGTCTTTAACAATTTTATCAGCTTCCTTTTTATTTTTAATTGCTAATTTATCCAAAAGTTTTCCATCTTTTTTAATTAAAATTGCTTCAAATTGCGGAGAACCGTTCTCCGCTAGCTTTCTTAATTGAGCAGTAATAGTCCAATACTCTTGTTTGACAAAGCTTTGAATTTCTCTCTCTCGTTCAACTACTAATCTTACTGTCACCGACTGAACTCTTCCAGCCGATAATCTCCTGGCAACTTTTTTCCATAAAAAAGGAGATAATTTATAGCCGACAATTCTATCAAGAATTCTTCTGGCCTGTTGGGCATCAACTAAGGTTATATCAATTCTCCTCGGATTTTTAAGAGCTTCTTCAACGGCTCTTTTGGTGATTTCATGGAAAACAATTCTTTGATAAGGATTTTTACCGTTTAAATCCAAGGCCTGTGTTAAATGCCAAGCTATTGCTTCTCCTTCTCTATCTTCGTCACAGGCTAAAATTGTTAAGTCTGCCTTTTGAGACTCTTCTTTTAAAGACTTAATTATTTTTTTTGATTTAAGAGGAATAATATATTTTGGCTTAAAATTGTTTTCAATATCGATTCCAAATTCACCCTTGGGTAAATCTCGAATATGTCCATAGGAAGAAAGAACCTTAAAATTAGGGCCCAAGAATTTTTCAATTGTATTTCCTTTTGTTGGACTTTCTACTATTACGAGTTTCATAGATTTAAAAATATAAAATAAAACTATTTTTATTTTTTAAGTTTTAGTGTGATAAAGCATAGATATTATTTCCCAAATTTTTTACTTTACCTTGTATTTTTAAAATAGCAAGATTACTTGCCACAGTCGTTGCTGACAACTTTGTTCTTTCAATAATTTTATCAATATAAAGTGTTTCTTCTTTCAAGGCATCCAAAATTAAATTTTCCTCTTTATTTTCTCCTTCAACGAGACTCGTTCTAGTTGATTTTTGGGGTAAGTTTAATTCTTTTAAAATATCATTAGCTGATTCAACTAATTTTGCACCTTGCTTAATCAAAATGTGGGGGCCTTTGGAATTTAAAGAATGAATTGGGCCGGGGAGAGCAAAAATTTTTCTTCTTTGTTGTTTAGTCCAAAAAGCCGTAATTAAAGCTCCCGATTTTTGTTTCGCCTCAATTACAAGAACTCCAAGAGATAAACCAGAAATTATTCGGTTTCTCTGGGGGAAAGTAAACTTAGAACCGGAAGTTCCAGGTGCGTATTCTGAAACTAAACAACCGTCAGTTTCAACGATTTTTTCAGCTAATTTAATATTCTCTTTTGGATAAATTGATTTTTCATCAAGCCCAGTGCCGAGGACAGCAATTGTTCTTTTTCTTCTTTCAACTGTTGCCAGATGACAAAAGGTATCAATTCCCGGTGCCAATCCCGAAACAATGGTTAATCCCGCTTCAGCCAGGTCTCCAGCAATTTCCAAAGCTACTTGTTTTCCATAAGAAGAACATCTTCTTGTTCCAACTATGGCAAAACAATTTTCCTCTGGCAGAATTTCTCCTTTAATATAAAGAATCTTTGGCGGATTTTTAATTTCTCTTAAAAGTTTAGGATATTTATCATCTTCAGCACTGATTGTTTTAATTTCTTGCATTTTTTGAGTTTAACATTTTACCTTACATAAAAGCAAAAATTTATACAGGACTATCCTGTAACAAGTTCAGGTGTTTTTCATTCTCTCTATTGCTTCAGATAATATTTGACAGTAAAGATTTAAGCCAATCTGGTTTATATTTCCCGATTGTTCCTTGCCTAAAATATTGCCAGCTCCCCGGATTTCTAGATCTTTCAGAGCGATTCGATAACCCGAACCCAATTCTTCAGCTTCTTTTAAAATCTGCAATCTTTCTTTAGATAAATCTGAAAGGTGTTTTCCGTGTAAGAAATAAGCAAAGGCTTGAATATGAGATCTGCCAATCCTTCCTCTTATTTGATAAGCTTGAGCAAGACCCAATCGAGTGGCGTCGGCCACAATCAAAGTATTAACATTGGGAATGTCTAATCCGTTTTCAATGATAGTTGTGGCTAATAAAATATCAATATTTTTATTTTGGAAATTTTCCATTACCCTAACTAATTCTTTTTCCTTTAGTCGGCCATGAGCAATGCCGATCCGCCATTTGGCGGATGTTTTAGGCGCTAAATTTTCCAAATTTTTTTTAACAGCTTCAATTGTTTTTACTCGATTGTGTAGATAATAAACCTGTCCCCCTCGAGAGATTTCGTTTTTAATTGCTTCCTTAATAAATTTTTCCTTAAAAGGTAGAATAAAAGTTTTAACTGATAAGCGGCCGGCTGGCGGAGTCTGGATTAAACCTATTGATTTTAGAGAAGATAAAGCCGAATAAAGAGTTCGAGGAATCGGAGTTGCCGAAAGTGATAAAACATCAAGGGAAGCTCTTATTTTTTTTAGTTTTTCTTTTTGTTGAACCCCAAATCTTTGTTCGTCATCAATTATTAATAATCCCAAGTTTTTAAAATCCATATCAGAAGATAAAATCCGATGGGTTCCGATTACAATATCTATTCTGTCTGTTTTCAGATATTTAATTATTTCTTTTTGTTCTTTTTTCGATTGTAACCGCGATAAGACAGCAATTTTTATTGGTAGATTTTTCAACCTTTCTTTAAAATTTTGAAAATGCTGATTGGCTAAAATGGTAGTTGGGCAAATCATAGCTACCTGATAGCCCGACTTTACAACTTTTATCATTGCCCGCAGAGCAATTTCAGTTTTACCGAAACCAACATCGCCACAGACAATTCTATCCATTGGTTGTTCTTTTTCTAAATCTCTTCTTATGTCTTCAATTGCCTGAATTTGGTCAGGCGTTTCTTCGTATTGAAAACTTGAAGCTAATTGAAAGTCAATTTCATTATCTGGTAAATAAGGGGGGCGAGTAGCAATCTCTCTTTTGGCGTAGATTTCAAGAAGCTCTTTGGCTAATTTTTCCGCCTCCTCCTTTATTTTTCTTTTTGTTTTTTGCCAGAGAGAGGAACCTAATCTTGAAATTTTTGGCTCAACAAAACCGATATATCTTGATAACTTTCGTTCAAGTCCCAGAGGTACATAAAGTTTATCCTTTTCGGCATACTCTAATAAATAATAATTGATTGAGGTTGAATCTCGATCAGTTGTGATGGTTCCGGTAAATTTACCGATTCCGTGGTCAAGGTGGACTAAATAGTCACCGGGTTTTAATCCTTTTAAATCTGAAAATAATTTTTGGGATTTTAATTTCTTTTTTAAAATTTCTTTTGATTTCTTTTCATCTTCAATTTCTATTGGAAGTTCTTCAATATTTTCAATTTTATTCCCCAAGAATTCAAAACGGACAGTTCTGTCTCGATTAATCGGGAAAACATCAATAATTCCGCCCCTTTGAGAAAATTCTCCTGGTTCTGAAACTTGAAATACTTTTTCATATCCTATCTCGTCTAACCTTCTTAAAAATTGAGAAAAATTGTAAGAGTGATTTTTTTCTAAAAATATTGTATTATCTTCAAAAAAAGATTGAGTTTTTCTCGCTTCCAAAATCTTCCTTAGATTTTTCTCAAACCAAAAATTCCCCTTTTCTAAAAAGTAGGGGGTGATGCTACAAATTAAAACTCTGTCAACGACTTCAAGCATTACAACTTTTAACCCTATACCTAATTTATTAGGTAGTTGGGGTTGACAATTTCATCTAAGTTGGTATAATATATCATTTAGTAGATGTTGTCAAAATAATTTTATTCTCCGGCCTATCTGCGAGTGGCAAAAATCCAGGCAATCCCTCCTTTAGCCTGGAAAGCCGAAAGTCTAGAGTTTTACAAGTTTTCTTGTTTGAATTCTAGTGCTCGCAGGTAGACTGGAGAGTGAAAGGCAAACCGGGGTTAAGATGTTTAAATCATCCGCCTCGGCTTTTCTATTTGTTAAACTTATTCATTACCTTTTCCAAACTATTCTCTAAAGCCATTTCAAGCGCTTCAACTGTTTTTTTAATAACTTCTTTTATGATTTTCTCTTCTTCATTGTTAAATTTTTGAAGAACGAAAATTTCAGCTTTTTTAGGTTTTCCAGACTTAGGCTGGATTCCAACTCTAAGCCTGACAAAGTTCCTCGCTTTAATTTCTTTTATTATTGATTCCACTCCTCTATGTCCGCCGGCTCCCCGATTTTTAACAATTCTGATTTTACCCAATGGTAAATCAATATCGTCATGAATCACTACCAGACTCGGATTTATAATTTTATAAAAACTAATTAAAGCCCTTACTGATTTACCGGAATCGTTCATAAAAGTTTGGGGTTGAGCGATAATAATTTTTTCATTATTAAATTTACCTTCGGAAATCAGGGCATTAAACTTTCTGGAAAATTTAAATTCCGGAAAATTATTTTTCTTTACAAATTCATCAATAACCAAAAAGCCAATATTGTGACGAGTTTTTTGAAATTTTCGTCCAGGATTACCCAAGCCAACAATTAAAAACATAACTATCTTAAGTATATCATCTTACTTGTAAAATCGAAAAACTTTGCTATAATTACCTATGATGAAAAACTTCCTTTATTTTGTTTGGGAAATCACAAAAATTGTCATTATAGCTCTAATAATTGTTGTTCCTATTCGCTATTTTTTATTTCAACCATTTTTCGTTAAAGGTCAATCAATGGAGCCAAATTTTGAAAGTGGAGATTATTTAATTATTGATGAAATTTCTTATAGATTTAGGGATCCTCAAAGAGGAGAAGTGGTGGTTTTCAAATATCCAAAAAATCCTTCCCAACGTTATATTAAAAGAATTATCGGTCTTCCCGGAGAAACAATAGAGATAAACAATGGTGAGATAATGATTTTTAATCAAGGAGAAGGGAAAGTTTTAGATGAGCTGGGTTATTTTTCTTCGTTTGTTTCTACTTCGGGAAACACCTTGATGACTTTAGGTGAAGATGAATATTTTGTTTTGGGAGATAACAGAGCCGCTTCTTATGACTCAAGACGTTGGGGTTCCTTGCCAGAAGAATATATTATAGGACGAGTATTTGTTCGGGCCTGGCCATTCGTTGCTTTAGCTAAATTTGAAGCCCCGAGTTATTAAAGTAATATAAATATGGCAAAAAAGCTAAAATTTCAAACTCCAACTGGAATGCACGATATTTTACCGGCAGAGCAGGGATATTTTCAAAAAGTTTATAATGTCTGTGAGAATATAGTTAATTTCTATGGATTTAAAAAGATAGACACTCCAATTCTTGAAGAAACAGATCTTTATTCTAAAGGGACTGGAGTTGCTACCGACATTGTTCAGAAACAGATGTACAATCTTAGAACTAAAGGAGGAGATTTATTAACCTTGCGGCCGGAATTTACTCCCGGGATAGTCAGAGCCTATATTGAACATGGGATGCAAAGTCTTCCTCAGCCAATTAGACTTTATTCAACAGGCCCTTTATTTAGATATGAGCATCCTCAATCTGGCAGATATCGTCAGTTTCATCAATTTAATCTTGAAGTTCTGGGAGAAGAAAACCCGGTGATCGATGCTCAAATTATCCAGATTTTCTATAACATTTTAAATGAGCTTAAATTTAAAAATTTAATTGTAGAAATAAATAGTATTGGAGATAATCAGTGTCGACCTTATTATAAAAAAGTTTTAGTGAGTTATTTTAGATCAAGAGAATCAGCTTTATGCGTTGATTGTCGACGTCGGATAAGAGAAAACCCTTTAAGAGTCTTAGATTGCAAAGAAGAGAAATGCCAGAGAATAATAAGTCAAGCTCCTCAAATAATTGACCATCTTTGCGAGGAATGCCATCGTCATTTTAAAGGAGTTTTAGAATTTCTTGATGAAATTGAATTGCCTTATCGTTTAAACCCTCATTTAGTAAGGGGATTAGATTATTATACTAAAACTGTATTTGAGATTTTTGTTGAAACTCCTCAAAAAACAGAAACCAAAGAATCTTTTATCAGAAATGCTTTAGTCGCTGGAGGACGATATGACAATTTAGTTAAATTATTAGGGGGAGAGGAGATAAGGGCTGCCGGAGGAGCAATAGGAATAGAAAGAGTAATATTGGCAATGAAAGATAGGGTTGTTAAATTTCAAAAACCGGTTGCTCCCCAAATTTTCTTAGCTCAGCTTGGAATTATGGCTAAAAGAAAAAGTTTAAAACTTCTGGAAGATTTTAGAAAAGCTAAAATTCAGGTTTCTGAATCTTTTGGAAGAGATTCTTTAAAAGCCCAGCTGACATTAGCCGACAAGATTAAAGTAAGATACACTTTACTTTTAGGACAAAAGGAAGCCTTAGATGAAACAATTATAATTAGGGATATGGAAACCGGCAGACAAGATACAGTGAAACTAGAGAAAGTAGTAAGAGAAATGGAAAAAAGACTTAAAAAATAACCCTACGAATTACGAATATATACCAATCTACAGGTTTGTATATTCGTACTGATTGGTAATTCGTAGAAAACGAGTGTGAGTGAGTGTATTTTTTGTAAAATTTTAAATAAGGAAGTATCAACTAAGATAATTTACAAGGATGATAATACCATAGCTTTCAAAGACATTAAACCCGTGACTCCGGTTCACCTTTTAATTATTCCTAAAAAACATATTCCAACAGTTGATCATTTAGAATCCGGAGATAAAAAGTTAATAGGAGAGTTATTTTTAACTGCTCAAAAAATAGCCAGAGAACAAGGAGTCTCTGAAAGTGGATACAGATTAATTATTAATGTTGGTAGGGATGCTGGTCAAACGGTCGATCATCTTCATTTACATTTATTAGGAGGAAAGAAACTCCCCTGGACGTAAATAAAATAACATCCCATATCGGAGTGGGGTCGGGTCCGCCCGCTGCCAGAGAGGGGCGAGCGACCTAATTAAATATTACCATTATGGCTTTAGAAGCAAAAAAACAAGAAAGAGAAACATCTCAAAGTTTGATTTACCGCTTTACAAAAAGAGTTAAACGAAGCGGAATTTTACTCGTGGCAAGAAGTAAACGTTTTCGCAAGCATTCCAAAAGTCGGCAGATGAAGAAAAAAGCTGCTTTAAGAAGAGAGAAATTAAAGAAAGAATACGAGAAATTAAAAAAATTAGGTAAATTAAAAAAATAACGCTCGGCAGCCCATGGCTTTAAAAGAAAAAATTGAACAGGATTTAAATGAAGCGGTTAAGAAAAAATACGAAGTTAACTCTTTGGTTTTACGTCAGCTTTTAGCCGTTATTTTGAATAAAGAAAAAGAAAAAAGGTTTAAAATAAACAAAGAAAAATCAGAAATCTCTGAAGAAGATCTTGGAGAAGAAAGCCGATTAACAGACGAAGAAATAATTGAAGTGATTTTTTCTGAGGTTAAAAAAGGGAAAGAAGCAATTTCGGAATTTGAGAAGGGAGAAAGACGGGATTTGGTTGAGAAAGAAAAAAAAGAACTTGAAATTTTACAAAAATATTTACCAGAGCAGCTTCTGGAAGAAGAAATTGAGGAATTGGCTAAAGAAACAATTGAGAGGATTGGTGCCAAAGAAGCAAAAGATATGGGCAAAGTAATGACAGAACTAATACCTCAGGTTAAGGGACGAGCCGAAGG
>Ga0114923_10002029_pt1 | contig 13854 bp, 11 predicted proteins | sample SumtaG_FD_89578 | JGI IMG/M metagenome (GOLD analysis project Ga0114923, IMG submission 89578) | Deep subsurface microbial communities from Indian Ocean to uncover new lineages of life (NeLLi) - Sumatra_00157 metaG | ecosystem: Environmental > Aquatic > Marine > Oceanic > Sediment | place: near... | reverse complement strand
TCATGAGATTCTGCTCAAAGCCTTAGGTGTAGATCAAAGAGGCTTAAAAGATAGCATTGAGCGGATCTCGGTAGCGCTTTTGGGCTGGCCGCTTTTAAAGAATAGGGATAAAGATCGAGTGGTTGGCGTTGCCGGCACAGTGTCAATGCCTATTGATCATTTTACCTATGCCATAGGCATGGCTAGCGCCTTACAGAAAGTCCATGATGAGACTGGGATTGCTGTTGATATTACTTATCATCCAATGATGGCCATATCGCGCCAAATGATTCCTTTGATTCAGTCTTGTTCAGCTCAACGAACCTGGCAGAGAGCATTACTTCAAAACGAGATGCATGCACGGCAGACCTTAATAGAGTTGCTAGCAGTTCATGATATGCTTGACGTAGGCGTCGGTATTGAGAATGAGCCGGTAACAAGCGATCCCTGGGGGAATCTTTATCATATTGGCAACCGTCTTTGGGGTGAAACGCTTTTTAGGCTGCCTCGCGGCTGGGGAATAACGGCTGACTTGCAGCATCTTATAATGATTCTGAGATGTTTGCAGAGCGCGGAATATGAAATGATTTTCCCTCCTTTCCCCGCCTCAATTGAGGGTTATGATCCAGATGATCTCCCTGCCAATCCTGAGACCTGGAATTTAGCTTATCAGTTTTCAGCTTTAGAACAGGTGAAGGGACCAATCACCTTCCATGTTAGCCAGGTAGCTCCCGGGGCAGGCAATATTGATCGCCATATAACCCCTCCCTTTGCTTTCTCTGATACCAATCTTATGGATTGGCCTGAGATTTTCAGGTTAATGCTGGAGTTGGATGAGAAGAGAGATAACGAGGTCTGGTATGCTGTAGAGCAGGACGGCGGGCACATTGCTCCTTCCGGCTGGCAAGCAGACCTTCGTGCTTTTCAGGATCTTCAAGAGCGACTTCACTAGAGTAGAAGTCGTTTTTTTATTCTCTAAGCTTTTAATTTTTTCATCTGCCAATATTTAATCCTGGTCACGGATTCATAAAAAGCGCTAAATAGAGCATAAATAAAACCATGGATACCGTCTTTGTATCCTTTTCGTCTTAAAAAGCGGGAGACAAAAAAGCGGAAAGGCCTGTAAGTAAAAAACCAAAATAAAGACCATGGGTTTTTGAGATTAACCCGTAAGGGCCGGCCAAAGCGGTCTTCTTTTTTTCTTAACATTTCACGGGCGTCAATTTCCGTATAACGGATGAATTTTCTAAAATAATGATTAATACTATCAAAGGAATAATGGACGAAATGATTTCTTAGGAGTCCAGAGTCGCGATCAGTGCGCTTGATCACTCTCCCCTCTTTGTCTGCTACCTGCTCATGCACATTGCGAATCCAATGCGATCCATTATTTTTAAAAAGTCTTAAGTGATGATTAGGGTAACATAAGCCGTGGCGCAATGGATGTCCTAAAAAATAGGTTAAAAAGGGAATCCAATAATAATTTTTTTTAGGATTTTTTAGAATTTTTTTAATTTCTTTTTGCAGTCTTTCGGGCATTCTTTCATCAGGGTCGATTTGCAAAATCCATTTTCCCCGGCAGTGTTTTAAACCAAAGTTTCTTTGTCTGCTGTAAGAATGATTCCATTGATGAATATAGATTTTGTCCGTATAATGCCGGGCAATCTTTAAGGTATTATCTTTGCTTCCGCCGTCAACAATTACAATTTGATCAGTCCAGCTGATTGATTTAAGACACTTTTCTAATTTGTCCGCGTTATTATAGGTGATGATTAAGGTTGATATTTTTGACATTTTGAATAACTAAAAATGATTAAAATAGATTGGGTGATTTCTCTTTGATATATTTTGCGATTGTTTTAACTGGGGCGATCCATAAGTTTAATCCGACCAGCTTCTGAAGATGTTTTTCAAAGTCTTTGAGCGTGACAGTAAAGCGATAATTCTTTTCTTTCGCAGAGACAAGATGGTAGGATTCGATCAGCCATTTGTTTTTGCGGTGCGCTTTTCGTGCTTCTCGGTTTAGTAAAAACCATTTTGTATTTCTACGCAGAACAAATGATTTTAAATTATAGAAATTCTGGAGAGGGATATTATTTAATTCTTCTTCTACGCCTCTGCCTGCTAAATAATAATTTTGAGCTTCTTTAACCACTTTTTTATTGTATTTTCCGCCTGGATAGATAATTGTTTGCGCTTTAAAGAGTTCTTGGGATTCTCTAAGCTCTTCTGTTAATTCTTGCTGTGAGCACTGTATGAGATTTTTATGATGTAAGGTATGGCTGGCGATCTCATGCCCCTTTTCCCTTATCTTGGGAATGATTTCTAATTTTGAACAAGGGATTTGTTCAGTCTTTTCAATTGTTTCTGGTTTGCCCGCAAAAGCAAAAGTAGCCTTTATATTGTATTTTTCCAAAATGGGCAAGACATTCTCGATCGTTTTTTTGTAGCCGTCGTCAAAAACAAGAGAACAAGCGCCTCGTTTTTGAAAATTCTTTATTTTATCTGATTTTTGATACATAGAGGTTATAAAATTTAAAGCGCAAAATGCAAAACAACACTATAAAATTTAAAAGGATTTAAATTTTTTTTAAGCTGTTGCCTTGCGCTTTTTGCGCTTAAACAATCTTCAAATCTCGAAACAATTCTTTATTCCGTGAAACCCAGCCAGCTAGACGTTTTACGCCTGCCTTCACTGAAATTTCCGGCTGCCAGCCAAATTCTTTTTTTGCCTTGCGAATGTCAGAGACATAAACAGGCTGATCACCGGGCCGCCAATCACTAAAATCATATTTAATCTCTTTACTCAAAAGTTTTTTTAGATAGCCAAGCAGTTCCAGCAAAGACATTGTATTCTCTGGTCCGCCGCCAATGTTATAGATTTTTCCTGCAGTCTGATCGATCATTTTAGTCGCAGTTATAAAAGCTTGGACCAAATCTTCAACATAGAGGACGTCGCGGATCTGCTTGCCGTCGCCATAGATTGTGATTGGACGATTCAAGGCAGAAGCAATTGTGAACCAGGCAACCCAGCCCTGGTCTTCGATGCCAAACTGACGTTTGCCGTAAATACAGCTTTGCCGGAAAACAACAGTGCGCAGGCCGTAAATGCGGGCATAATCGCGCACGTATTGATCTGCCGTCCCTTTTGAGCAGCCATAGGGCGAATGGAAATCAAGAAGGCGATTTTCAGGGATGCCGCGGGGCAAGTCTTTGTAACTGTAGCGTTTTTCGTCTTCAGCGATTTCAATATCTTCCATGCCGCCGTAAACCTTGTTCGTTGAAGAGAAAATTAGGATTGGATTATTTTTAGCACGACGAATTGCTTCTAAGACATTAAAAGTACCTAAAGCATTAATTGTGAAATCCTCGTAAGGATCTTTGACAGAATAGGTGACTGCGACTTGAGCGGCAAGATGATAAACAGCATCTACCTGCTCTATGGCTTTCAATAGCTTTTGTTTATCTAGTCGAATATCCCCTACTACTATCTCTAATTTTTTTCCTTTGTGCTTTTGCGATAACCATTTGATGTTTTCGACGGTTCCCTTGCGGGAAAGATTATCAAAAATAATTACCTCCGCATTATTTTGCAGAAGATAGTCTGTTAAGTTTACGCCGATAAAGCCGGCGCCGCCAATGACTAGAAATTTGTTTAACATTTTTGTGTGAAGTTATTTAAAATATTTCGCTAACTTTTCAAGAGCTAAGAAGAATCCCCTGCCTTCCTGCTGGTGGCCGCGCCAGATTTCTGGAATCCAGCCGTATTTGTAGTTTTCAAATATCTCCTTGATTTTATTCCAGTCAATTTCACCATCTGAAATTTGCAAGCCTTCACCATCGGTGCCGTAAGCGTCTGAGACATGGAGTTCGCGTACATAAGGCCTAATTCTTTCTAAAGCCGCATAAAAGTCTTCTTCAATTAAATTATAGTAAAGTTTGGCGTGGGATAGGTCCAGTGTGCACTTGTAGCCTGTTTTTTTGCAGAAAGCAATGATATTGTCTAAATCCACAAAGATATTATCGACCCATTGCCCGCCGAAATACCAGGGGCGCGGCGGCAAGTTTTCGGGTAAAAGTTCAACCCCTTGGGTATCCAGTTTTTTCAAGGAATTCTCCAAGTTTTTCCAGAGTTTCTTTTGGTCTTTGATCGGATCAATGCTCATGCCGCCAGGATGAAAGATAATTTTTGGCGTGCGGCTTTTAAAATATTTTTTCATTTCCCGTACCTTGTTAATCGTTTGCTGCATAACTTCGATTGCTTCTTTGCGCAGATCAAGATCAAGCGCACAGAGATCATTAATCGAGCGGAAATGATATTCTGGAGCATGGACATAAAGTTCTGTGTTGTATTTTTTTTCTGGTTTAAAATCATAGTCTAAGTCTTTGTCTGTAAAATGGAATTCGATCATTTTCGGTTTATATTCGATCATTTGGTCTAGATTGTGAAAACGAACTTTTAAGCCCCAAAACGAACGAAATTTTTTGCTGAAATTTGGACGGCGGATTGTTTTAAGATCAGATTCTAAGAAAAGATCGTCTTTTTTAAAATTTCTTTTTGCTTTTTTTCCAATCACTTTGTCAATCGCTTGCGGAGAGAGTCCTTTGCCTGGGCTTTTGGCAGTAAGCATTATCTTGGTGATTATTGTACCTTTTTGAATTTTTTTAGCTGCAACCAAGCTTTTGCCTAAAACCTCGCGGTTTAAAATTTCTCCTCGGCTCATATATTTATTGCCATCGCCTAAAGATTTTTTTGTGTAGCGAATATCACGAACTAATCGTTTGAAGTCTTGCGGCTCTAAACTTGCGGCGTGATCTGGCCCTTTCATTGCCCGATCTAGGGTTAAGTGCCGTTCGATTATGGAAGCGCCGAGTGCTGCCGCAACTACAGAAACAGAGATGCCTAATTCATGTCCAGAATAACCAGTGGGCACTCCAAATTTATCTTTCAAGGTTTGCATGAAACGGAGGTTTAGCTTATCCCAAGGCGCAGGATAGGTTGAAGAGCAGTGGAGCAAGGCAAATTTAGCTCGTTTTTTGTTTAAAAATTTAACCGTATTTTCAATTTCCTCGAGATAGGCCATGCCTGTGGAAAGGAAAATTGGTTTTTTAATTTTTACCACTTTTTCCAAAAGATCGAAGTTGGTCAGATCGCAGGAGCCAATTTTATAGGCTGGGACATTAAGTTTTTCTAGAAATTCGACACTCTTTTTATCAAAAGGCGTGCACAAGAAAGTGATTCCTTTTTTATCACAATATTTTTTTAAAAAAATAAAGTCTTTTTCACTAAGTTCAAATTCGCGCAAAAGCGGAACCATGTATTGAAATGATTGCTCCCCCAAGTTAGGGTTGTCTAATAGTTCTTGAGTGTAAATATCCGGCAGACTTCTTTTTTGGAATTTAACTGCGTCAGCACCAGCTGTAATCGCGACATCAATTAATTGTTTAGCGATTTGAACTGATCCGTTATGATTAATCCCGATTTCAGCGATAACATAACAAGGGTACTCAGGACCGATTTTTCTGTTGTTGATAATTATTTCTTTTAACATATTACTTATTTTTTTTTGCTTTCATAATTTGTTCTGCTATTTTAAAATCCAAGATTGAATCCAGATCAATTGAGTCTTCCGATTTCATTACCATCGTAACGAGTTTTTTTCCAAAGACTCGGTTTTTTTCCAAGATAAATTTAGGCCGGGTAATGTCAATTACAGCATTTTGCCAATAGACTGGTGCAAGTTTCTGGCGCGGAACATCAGGTCCGTGTTTTTTACGAAAAGGGGTGTTAAGATAAGATTTTAGAAATACTCCTTTTTGCAGTCGCCACATTTTGTGAGGGTGCTTATCGGTTAGAGAGACAGTTTTTAAACCATCAGCATTATTGTCGATTACAACCCTGATTGCTCGATCAATGTGTTTTTGAGTACGTAACGGTGCGGTTGGTCTTAAATTTAAGACAATGTCTGGCTTGTATCCCTCTTCTTTTTTAAACCACTTTAGAGTATGGCGGTAGAAGGAAAGATCATGACTGCGGTCAGCAGCAAGTTTTTTTGGCCGCAAAAAAGGCACTTCACAGCCGAAATTTTGAGCAATTTTTGCAATTTCTGGGCTGTCTGTTGAACAAATTAGGCGATCAATATATCTTGACTTTTTGGCCTCTAATATGGCGTAATATATTAAGGGTTTGCCTAAAATGGGGTAAATATTCTTTTTAGGCACTGATTTTGAGCCGCCGCGGGCTGGAATAATCGCTAAAACTTGGTGTTTTTTGTACATTTTTTATAATATCTTGACACAGAGTCAAAAAAGTATTATTGTTCAGTAACGGTTAATTTTAGTATATTTTGGTTGATTTAGCAAGCAAGATGGTCGTTTGTAAAATCCTAATCAGGACCGGTTTCTAAAAGACAGAACCTGTCCGCACAAAAAGGAGTAGGCAATGCCTGAAACATCTGAAGATCAACACATCATTGACTGTGACGCCGATCCTGTTTTTCTAGAAAAATGGAGTATTGAGGAACACAAGAAAAATGGACAGATTGAATGGGATGCCAGCAAGGTTGTCCTTTACTTGTCTGAAGTCCAGAAAGAAGGCGATGGTCTCATTACAGGCAATGATCTCCACGCAAAACTGGCTCAACAATCAGTTTTTAACGCCTGTATACTTGATTATTTGTTGGCTCACCCTGAGCTTATCCCTGAAGAATGGAAAGACAAATGTGTATTCTTCTGGGGGACCATTTACCGCGACGCGCGTGGCAGCCTGTGTGTTCGTTGCCTTTGCTGGAGCGACGATGAGTGGCGCTGGTACTCCCGCGGGCTCGAATTTGACTTCAAAAGTAGCGATCCTGCGGCAGTGCTTTGTGAATAATTAGTTCTTTGAGCTCGAAAATCCGTATCAATGTTTAATTACTAATGCGGATTTTTATTTTTATATTAAAAAAGGCAAATATCATTTTCCTTTTACTTCTTTAAAATTATAAAGCTTTAATGATATATTGGAACACCCTTTCCCTTGCTTTTCCATCAAGGTAAGTGAGCATTTTTTTGCAGGTTTTAATCCTTGCTTTATGATTTAATTCTGGCCGGATTAAGTATTGATTTACAGCAGAAAGCAGTTGTTTTTTGTTCTTGACAACCGTGGTTCCTTTTTCATTAATAATCTCTTTGTAATGTTCCTTAAAATCCTTGACTACTGCGCTCTTGCGCCAGGTAAAGAAATCAAAGGGCTTGCCAAACATCACGTTAATAGTCGGCGTGTCACCAAGCATAGATTCGATCGCTGCTGTTGAAGAGAAGTTAATCATAAGATCAGAATGAATCCAGAGGCTGGTTAACATGCACATGTCTTCTAGGCTTGGGTTGTAGCGGAAAAGAGGATGGGGGGACCTGTCTTTGCGGCCAAAGCTGTAACGCAGTTTTGCTCCGTATTCTTTAGCATACCATTTATGTTTTTCAATATCTCCGCCTGGATGTACAGAACAGTAGATTTCAATTGGCTTAGTAATTTTGCCTTTGTCCCTTGCTTGGGATAAGATTTTAACTACATAAGAGATATCATAAAGCTCTACAGTCGCTATATGAATAAGCTTTTTTTGAGGATCAACAGATAAATAGCGGCACAGCTCTTCTCGCGAAGGAATCCTGTCTTTTTTCCAAAAATAATCAAGGCGGGGTGAGCCAACACAGTGTATATCATCATCTCTATAACCAAAGGCTTTTTTCGCATGTTTTTTATTAATTTGATTCCAAACCAAAAGTGTGTCCACCTTGATCATTTCATCTTTGCGACGCTCCATCTTGTAGATATTGTCCCAGCTTTCAATATAGGTTAAGGTCGGAATTTTTCTTTTTTTTGCTTGTCGCAGGATCAGGATATCAAACTGATCCAGTCCCGTAGTTGTCGTAACGACAAGATCAGGATTGAAATGATCAAAGATTTTGGGCTGCCAAGAAACAAAAACAAAGCCAGAACCCTTAAATTCGGAAAGTAATTCAGGATAAGACCGCATGGGACTGACTACTACCAATTTTATTTTCTGCTCCTGAATTGCTTTTTGGAATAGAGGCCGCAAAGGCTTTAAAAGCACGCGAGCATGGGAGCCAGAAGGCACAGATAAAAGTATTGTTTTCATGAAATTTAAGTTTAAAAAAGCTTGTCTATCTTAGCATATAATAACAAGGAGAGCAAAAAATTGACAAAACAGCGATATTCATGTTAAACTGCAAGTAGATAACAGGTATGTATGACCTTATTATTGCCTGTTTCAGTATCCTCAGTATCCTCTGGAGGAGCAGGATAGCAGATTGTCGGCATTTAGGAGGAGTTATTAAATGCCGTATACCTACGTGTTATTCTTTATATATCTGGGCGGAGCTGATAACTCCGCAGAAGCGAAGCAGATATCTGATCAATGGAATGATTATGACACCGAAGAAAGTGGATCTGATATAGTAGTGGTTTTTGAAGACATTAATAGGGTAGCCCATTACTTTTTAAGGATTTACCTACCTGTGTTACTTCCATTTTGGGCTTGAGTTCTTGAGGTTGACACTATGATATTTGTCTATTGTTTAATATAGTGCTCAACCTTTTTTTTATTCTTGACAATAGCTTTAGATAAAGGTTAAAATTAAGTTAGAAAGAGGTTTGAGGTGTTTTGAAATATAATTAAAATTAAAACTAAATTTATGAGCAGAAGAAACAAAGAAAAAGGACCAGAACAATTAGAGTTAGAGGGGCTTCCGGAAGCAGATCAAAGTTTAAAAGAACTTAGAGCAGAGAGAGTAGACGCGGCAGGTGCAGCTGTAAAGAGGTTTGCTGGTTTTGGAGGTAAGTTGCTTAGAGGCGTAGCGAGATTAACGCGCAAAACAGCACGAGAGGGAGTAGGATGGGCTGCCATAACTCCTGAATTAGCCCAAGCAGGATCTAAAAAGGGAGATGAAGCACTGAGAGGGGGATCCAGCAGGGCAGAAGACTGGGCAAATCAAAAATCCGAGGATCTATTTCAATGGAAGGATGAGACAAGTGAACAGGTTCGCCAATGGGCCACTAGTAAAGTTGAGAGTGTCAAAGCAAAAGGCCGCGAGGCTCGTGATGGATATCGAAATTGGCGCCAGACTATTAAAGATAATAGGGAAAAGGCAAGGCAACTAGCCGAAAGAAGAGAGCTTGTCAAAGCAGAGGAATTGCTTAGTGCAGAAGTCCAAGTAGACACAAAGAGAATTGAGGCACTTCAGGCAGGCAGAGAAGCAAAACGAGGGCGATTAGAAGCGATTCAAGGAAGATTAAGTGAATTAAGAGCGCTGGCAGGATTAGAGGCCGATCTTAGTGCAGAATTTGCTGGAGGTGAATAAAAAATAAAAATTATATAAACTAATATGGATAAAAACAAAATTATTGAGCTTATCGAAAAATCCGAGATTTCTCCCGAGCTTAAAGCCGAGTTGCTTGCTTTAGCGGAGGCGGAAAACTTTGGGCCGGAAACAGCAAAGAAGATCCAAGTTAAATTAACAGAGCATGCCCAAAAGGCAATCGGTGAGATTAGTGATTTAAGAGAGGAGAATGCGACAGAGAAATTCAACGATGATATGGATGATCTAGAAAAGGACATTAATGATTTTCAAGTGGAGGCAAACAAGAAAGCAGACGAAATTGATAAAAAGGCTGTGCGAGAAGAATTGGCAGAGTAGAATATCGCAGACTAAAATAAGGAAATTGATTTATTTAAAGGGGCTTTTTAATTGAGTTCTTTTTTTGTTTTTTAAAAATAGTGATAGCAGTGATGCTCATGATTATCCCCAAGGTCAACAGAGAGATATAGAAGCCTAACTTTACACTTTTTGGTTTAAACCTAAACACGACTTCGTGGTCGCCTGCAGGAAGCGCTACTCCCCTGCCTATATAATTGGCTCGATAAATTTTGTCTTTTTCCCCATCAACAAGCACCTGCCAGCCAGGGTAATAGGTATCGCTTAAAATCAAGAATCCGTCTTCTGTGAGGCGGGTTTTTATTTTTATTTCCTCTGACTTGTATTCTGTGATCACGAGAGAAGAACCCTGCAGGTTGTTTGAGCCTTCTATTTTTGGTTTTTCTTCAAAGATAGCTGTTTGCAAAGGCTCAAATTTTGGATCTGCCAGAGCGTTTAGAATTTCTTTTTTATCTTCTATTATTTTAACTTGAGGCACAAGAAAAGCGCGAGGCAGGACCTTTTTGTTTTCGTAGATTCTAACTTCTTGATCATAGACAAGCTTAAATTCCTTTTCTTTGATTGCTTGATCAGGCGGAGTGATAATATATTTTACGTTAAAAACATCAAGTAGGGGCGAATTATAGCGGGTTAGGGTGATATTAGTATGGAAGGGATTATCTAGGCTCGCGCGTTCACTGCTTTCTACAAAGCTCATATACTCGTTATAACGCAATGGGTAGATATTTTCTTCTAATCCAACATCTGAGATATCATAAGCAGAAAGAGAGTTGGGGAAAATAACATGCCATCCGTCAGTTTCCATCACGCGGTAAAGGGTGTGATCCTCTTGTAATAATTCTATTGCTTCTATTTCCGGAAAGACATCGTTTTTTTTGGTCAGGATCGGGTTATAAAACCAGCCAATCAAGAAGAGATCGCAAACAGTGATCGCGAAAAGCAGAATAGCAAGGGTCCTCTTTTTCATTTTCTTTTTATAGAAAATAATAAAGAGTAGGGCGATGAATAGGAGTAAGATGATAGGCAGATAGAACGTGGAACTCTTGAAGGAAAAATGATCTTGGCTTTCTGTTAAGATATTTTTGAAATATTTTTGAAAAATTAAAGCACTACCGGTTGTGAAACCGAAGATCACAATTAAGATAGTGAGGATTTTTGCGATAATTTTTTTAAAAGCCCTTGGTTTTTCTAAAAAATAATTAAAGCCAAAGGCAGAGAGAATGGAAAAAGCAAAGACATAGATAACATTCAGGCGGTAAGTATTCCACATCGTATTGACAAAAGGAATATTACGAGCAAGTCTGCTCCAAAGAGGGGCTGTTAAGTGCAAAATAACAAGAGCAAGGACGGTTCTGCTAAAAAATTTTATATATTTATCGGCTCGGAATTTTTTAAAGGCAGCGCCCAGGCCGAACAAAAGGGGCGCTAATCCCAGATAAGGCAGGGTAATTAAGGGGAAGTCTAGATTAAAAGCACGTAGGATGTTTCTTTCTATTTTAGCAATAAGTTCGAAACTTGCTTTGGTGCTGCCAAAGAGCTTGGGGATAACTGCAGTGAGGAGATGGGCGGGCGAAAGCCATTGCGGCGGTTCATTCGGGGTGCGATGGCCCTGGCCCTGGAGTTCAAACATCGGGATAAGCTGCATTGCGGAAAGCAACGGAAGCAGGACAAAAGGCAGGATAAGAAGCAGAGTCAATTTTTTGTTTTTTTGCCATCCTTGTCTTTTGATTCTGATCGCGAGTTTGCCTAAAGCATAAAGAAGAACAAATAGAGTGACATAAAGCCCGGTTTGGGGGTGGCCGCCTACAAACTGCAAAGCCAAAAAGATAGCGGCGAGCATTGAAAAGTAAAGCTTCTTTCTGCGAATTGTTTTTTCAATGAAGAAAAAGATAAAGGGAATGCCCCATAGGCACTGTGTCATCCATGGGATTTCAAGCTTAAGCATGGCGAGGGAGTTGAACATATAGGCTGCTGATCCGAATAAAGCGGGAATCCTTCTTATTTTCAAAAGGCGTAAATACAGAAAGAGGCCTAAGCCTGCTAAGAAAAGCTTTGCAATTAATGCCCAGGAGTATCCGAGAGCTGATTTTGGCAGCAGAAGAAAAATGGTAAAAGGGTTTAAGATTAAAGATGTGCTGTTAGCGAGGATTGGATAGCCGCCGGAAAGAGTCGGCATCCAAAGAGGAAGACGGCCTTCTTTTAATTGCTTGCTGTAAAATTTAAAAATCGGAAAGTAAAGGCTCGATGAGTCACTGTGGCGATAAGGATGGCCAGCTTCAGTTAATTCTGCAGACAGGTGTTCACTCCAAGGCAGTTTGTCAGAAAGCGCGGACATATCCACTAAAACATAGCTAAAAAAGACAACCTTATAAAAAAAGGCAATTATGATCAGAACAAGAACAATTATCGGCAAGATTTTTTTTAGCATAATTTAAGGCTTCATTTTTTTTTTTGGCCGTGCTATACTTCTTTAGACATTTTAAATTAAATCAATCTATGAAGCTAATTATCAATGCTGATGATTACGGCTTAAGCAGGAGCGGTAATTGCGGCATTATTGAGGGGCATAAAAAAGGTGTGATCACAAGCGCAACTTTGATGGCTAATATGCCTGGGTTTCTTGACGCGGTGGGCCTGGCGAAGAAGAATCCTGATTTAGGGGTTGGCGTGCATTTAAATCTTTATCGCGGCGAGCCATTAAGCAGCCCTGCTTCTATTTCCTCTTTACTGCGCGCGGATGGCAATTTTTTTGCTTCGCCGAGATTAGTGAGAAAGATATATTTAAAAAGAATAAATCCCAAAGAAGTTCAAAAAGAATTGAAAACGCAAATTATTAAAGTGAAAGAAGCCGGGATTGCAATTACTCATTTGGACAGTGAAAAGCATTTTCATGTTTTTCCTGTGATTTCCTCCGTGGTGATTAGGCTCGCTAAGTATTTTAATATTAGAAAGATTCGTTTGCCGGATGAGAAATGGCAGACCCGTAAGTTAGGAGATTTGTTTTCACCGCAGTTTTACAAAAGACAGTATCTAGCCCGCCGTTCTAGGGTTTTGACTCCCTTTTGCAAAGGCGAGGGCATCAAACATGTTGATCAATTTTACGGAATACTGTACAGCGATAGCGTTAGTCTCCAGTCTTTTTTGGATTTGCTGGAAGGAATCCCTTCCGGCCTCTCGGAATTAATGGTTCATCCGGGATACATTGACGAAGAACTTCGGAAAATTTCTCGAAAATTAAATTACTCAATGATTGACTCGCGTGAAAAAGAGCTAAAGATTCTGCTCCATTCTTCTGTCCTCGGCAAGATTAGGGAGCTGAATATTGATTTGGTTAATTACCGTGAGCTGTAATAATCTCTTTCAGTCTTTGCTTGGAATTTTGATAGCTTGACTCTCTCACTTTGTTTTTTGCTTGTTCACAAACCTTTTGATAAAATTTTCGATCATTAATTAGTCTTTCGGAAAGTGATACTGCCTTATCAATTTCTTGAATATCAAGGGTGGCAAGATCAGGAAACATTTCTATTTGGTTATTGGCATTTAATCCGACAGAAGGCGTGCCTAGGGCGGCACAGTCAGCCTGCAGGCGGCCTAAGGTCCAGATATTGTCCATATTGATTACGAGTAGGATTCGAGAAAGCCTTTCTAGGTGTTCTTGCCAGGGAACAAAAGGAATGATTTTAAAGCGGGCATTAGCCATTTTCAAGGGAGCAATATTGAGGCCGGGAAACTGAACTATCTTGATTAAAATTTCAGGGTATTTTTTTTGAATTTGGATTGCGGCATACTGTCCTGCAAGATTGTCCGTGCGGCTGCTGTCTCCGCCGACCAAAATGCTGTTTTCTTTTTGGCTGCGGGATTTGGAGAATTTTTGAGAAAATTCATAGGGATAGAATTGGGGAAAATAAACAACATTCGATTTAGTGATGTATTCTAAATACTTTTGAGCAGAGCGGTTTACATTAATAAAAATATCGCACTGGTCGGCAAAATTTTTAAAAGCTCTGAATTCTCTGCTATTTTTCCAAACCTCGCGCAGTTTGCCTAAAGGGCTGTCTATTGATCCGAGATACAAAGCTTTCGGGTTTATTTTTTTAAGGCGCGGTAAAAGGTCGGCTAAAAGCGGCATTGAGAAGCTGTGAACCAGCACAAGAACCAAAT
>Ga0114923_10002028_pt1 | contig 13857 bp, 15 predicted proteins | sample SumtaG_FD_89578 | JGI IMG/M metagenome (GOLD analysis project Ga0114923, IMG submission 89578) | Deep subsurface microbial communities from Indian Ocean to uncover new lineages of life (NeLLi) - Sumatra_00157 metaG | ecosystem: Environmental > Aquatic > Marine > Oceanic > Sediment | place: near... | reverse complement strand
TCCTAAACGTTTTGGTATCCTCGCCAGTTCAACACAAGCTATGGGAATGCTTGGAGCAGCAATAGGCACAGGATCTGCTGCGGTCCTAACCATGCATTTCGGTTGGCGCCAAACTTTGGGATTAATTGGGGGTACGTTATTACTACTAGCTGTAGCTTTATTCATTGTATTACGTGACCGCAAACCAGCAGACACTACGGCAAAATCATCTACACTTGAACCAACAACTTCGTTTTGGCAAAATTTTGTTCAATTGTTGAAGAACCCTCAATTATGGATAAATGGTTTAATTATCGGATGTTTGTTTGCACCGACCGCTGCATTTGCAGAATTTTGGGGAACATCATACCTTACGCGGGTACAAGGCCTCCATTTCGCAATTGCAGCAAGTGCCGTAGGAACCATATTTATTGGCTGGGCAATCGGTGGCCCAATTACTGGATGGACATCAGATTATTTACAACGCCGTAAACCAATCTTAGTTTTTAGCGGCTTACTTAGCTTATTATTGCTATCTGCCGTTTTATTTTTACCACATATTCCTATTACCATAATTTTTATTTTATTATTTTGTTATGGCTTTTGTAATTCTGGAATGGCTATATCCTATACTGTTGCCAAAGAAATCAGCCCACACGAAACTTCAGCAACCGCAATCGGCTTTGCTAACATGGCTTCTATTTTAATCGGCTCATTACTACAACCAATTATTGGCTTAGTACTTGATTTAACTTGGGATCACAAAATGGTAAAAGGGGTTCCTTTTTATAGCGCATCTAGTTATCATATCGCCATATCAACATTACCGATTTGTTTCATAATCGCTTTGATCGCAGTTATCTTTTTAAAAGAAAGTTACGGTGCGCATTTAGCTAACACGTAAAACTGAAGCTTTTGCTTTAGATAATTTCTGCGGATAATCCTCGCGATAATGCCCGCCGCGGCTTTCATGACGTTTTAAAGCCGCGCGTATAATTAATTCTGCCACTAAAAGAATGTTGCGCAATTCAATTAAATCGCGCGTAACTTCATGTTTCCAATAATAGCTTTCTACCATTTCACGTCGAGTTGAAATTAATTTTAATAAATCCTGTAAACCCGCTTTAGTACGAATAATTCCTGCATAAGCTGACATCTCGCCGCGCAAACCACGCCAATGCGTATTAATTTGGCTAGCGCGCCGCACGTCAGTTACGCATTTTGAACACCAGCCTTTAACTTTTATATCAGTTTTTATCGGCTGTTTCAGCCATTTTATGCTATTTTTAGCGGCACTTTGCGCCATCACCACACCTTCCAACAAAGAATTACTCGCCAAACGATTCGCGCCATGCAATCCAGTACACGCGGTTTCACCAATCGCATATAAACGCGAAACATCCGTGCAACCTTTTATATCAGTTAAAATTCCGCCGCAAAGATAATGCGCCGCCGGCACCACCGGAACTAAATCGCAACTCAAATCAATTCCAACGCTCAACAAAGTCTCAAAAATATACGGAAAATGTTGTTGCAAAAATTCGCGTGACTTGTGGCGAATATCTAAATAAACATATTTTTGCGTGCTGCGTTCGATTTCATTAAAAATTGCACGCGCCACCACATCACGCGTTGCCAATTCCATTTTTTTTGGCGCAAATTTTTGCATAAAACGTTGTTGTGTATCCGGATTTAATAAATATGCTCCTTCACCGCGTAAGCTTTCCGAAATTAAAAAATTATTTAATTCATGGTTATACAACAATGTTGGATGAAATTGATAAAATTCCAAATTACTAACGCGCGTACCAATCCGATATGCCATCGCTACCCCATCACCGGTTGCTACATCCAAATTGCTGGTATAACGATAAACCTTTCCTGCACCGCCAGTAGCTAAAATCACAACGTTTGATAAAAATGTATGAATTTTATGGTGCTTTTCATCTAAAACATAAGCGCCGATCACAGCTTTGTTGTGATCGGTAATCAAATTAACCGCGGTATGATATTCTAAAATTTTAACTTGTTTATGTTGCTTAACTTTTTGAATTAAAGCATCGATAATCGCTTCCCCAGTACGATCACCAACATGATAAACACGACGTTCGCTATGCCCACCTTCTGTAGTTAAATATTGATCAAAAGAAACATTATGATCAGTTAAAAATTTAATGCTTTGCGAACCTTTGGACAAAATTTCTTTAACCATTTCTACATTAGCCAACCCGTCCCCTGCCGCAAGCGTGTCTTTAATATGATTTTCTATTGAATTTTTTGTATCCGGCGCTGCAGCAATTCCACCTTGCGCATAAAAACTATTACATGACACCAATTCTTTTTTGGTAATTAAATTAACTTTGCAATCAGATTTGAGCTTTAACAATTCCAAGACATAAGTTAACGCCGCAATGCCGCTGCCGATCACCAACGCATCGGATTGATAACGTTTACCTTGTTGTGAAAATAAAATTTTGTTTTTCATCAATCGCTCGCAATTATAGATAAATCAACCTGCCCCGCTGCATAAGTTAACATGCCAACCGATGCATAATCAACTTCGGTTTGTGCAATGTTCACAATGTTCTGTAAATTAATACCTCCTGATGCTTCGGTTTCAAAAACTCCATCAACTTCATCGACACATTGTTTAAGCTGTTGATTGTCCATGTTATCAAACATCACGCGCGTTATTTTATCGCGCCCGTACTTTATCGCCATACGTAATTCATCTAAATTTCTAATCTCACAAATAACCGGCAAAAAATTATTTTTTTTATCCGGCAATATTTTCAACGCTTTTTGTAAACCACCGAGCAAATCAATATGCGTATCTTTAAGCATAAACGCATCATATAATCCCATGCGATGATTTACTCCACCGCCACAATGTACCGCATATTTTTCTAGATGCCGCATCCCAGGTGAAGTTTTTCTGGTATCTAAGATCTTTAATTTTGTACCTCTAACCAAATCCACAAATTTTTTAGTTAAAGTTGCTACCGCACATAAATGCCGTAAAAAATTTAACAAAGTTCTTTCAATTTTTAACAAACTTATAGCTTGACTTTCAATTATCATTAAAGTCTCATGCGCACGCAAAACCTCTCCATCTTGCAACTTATGTTTTAGTTTAAATTCCGCATCCATTTTAGTAAAAAGCACATTAATAACCGGTAAGCCCGCAACCACAATATCCTCAGAATGTTTAGAAATAATTTTTACTTTTTTATTTAATTTTTGATTTTTAAATAATGTATCAGTGGTTACATCACAGTAAGGAAAACTTAAGTCTTCTTTTAATGCCAAATCAATTAATTGATGATCGATTTTATTTAATTGCCATGGAGAATTTTGCATAAAACATTTCCAACTAATATTCTAATACGCATAAATACACACCCCGTCATCCCGCGGCTTGACCGCGGGATCCAGGAAAACATCACGCCTCTCTGGATCCCGCGGTCAAGCCGCGGGATGACGTCCCAGAGGGATAATTCGCATCCAGGCATGCCCTCTATACACACATTCCGCTATACAATTTATGCAGCGCCACTACTTGTTCTTGTAAATATTTTTCATCCCTCGTATTATCAATTATGTCATCAGCTATTTTTAATCGCGCCGCGCGTGTTGCTTGTGTGACAATAATATCTTTAACTTCCTGTTCGCCAGCCTCATCACGCCGCATAATTCGCTTAATTTGTTGTTCCTCTGTCGCATCAACCACCAAAATCCGATTGATTGGATATGGCAGATGCGATTCAATCAAAAGCGGAATAATCACGATACAATAAATTGATTTGGTCGCTAAAATTTGATGATACATCTCTTGATAAATAACTGGATGTAACAATTTCTCCAACCATTGTTTCGCATGTAAATCCGTAAAAATAAGTTTGCGCATTTTCGTGCGATTTAGTGACCTATCTTGATTTAAAATTTTTGTGCCAAATTTTTCTGTAATTTTATTTAATGACTCAGAACCTGGATGCACAATTTCACGTGCGATTTGATCAAGATCTACAATATCAACCTCAAGCGATGCAAATAATTTTGCAACTTCAGATTTACCGCTGCCAATTCCACCAGTTAAACCAACAACAAATTTATCTTTAATCGCACGTTCTTGCAAATTTAAATCCCCGGAACAATTAGAAGATTTATTCTCATTAAATGTAAATATGATTGCGTAATATCAAACCCCCAAATGATCCCGACCCACATAGCAATTGCAATAAAAGGACCAAATGGAATCGGCATACTGCGCGATTTGCCTTTTAACAAAAGATAACCGCCACCAATAATTAACGCCAACAAACTACTACACAATATGACAAACGGTAAAATTTGCCACCCTAACCACGCACCCGCAACCGCCATCAGCTTAAAATCCCCGTGCCCAATGCCTTCTTTGTGCCTAATTAATTTAAACAACGCATTTATCAACCAAAAGAAACCATAACCAATAATCGCACCTAAAATTGCATCATGGCTATTGGTAAATAAATTAAAGCAACTGGCCAATAATCCAATCCATAATAATGTCAAAGTTAATATATCTGGTAAAATTTGATGATCAATATCTATAAAAGTAACAGCGATTAAAAACCAGGTAAAAATTAAAATGCTAAGACATTCCCAAGAAAATCCAAATTCATATGCCGCCATCATAGACAATATACAAGCTAGGGTCTCAACAATTAAATATCTCAACGGAATTCTACTTTTACAAGTCGCGCATTTCCCCCAAAGCATAATATAACTAACAATCGGAATGTTATGCCAAATTTTTATTGGTATATCACAAAAAATACAATGCGACCTTGGCCGCACAAGGTTATAACATTTTACCTCGTCATGAAATTCAGTTTTAGAATCCAAAAATTCTAAACAGTCTTGTCGGCGAACACAATCTATCATGACTGGTAAACGATAAATTACTACATTCAAAAAACTACCAACAATTAAGCCTAAAATACCCACCAAAGTTAAAAACACCACTGGATATGAAACTATAAAGTTAATCACTAAATCACCATTCCTAGTTTAAATATTGGCAAATACATCGCAATAACCAATCCGCCAACGATTATCCCCAGCACCATCATCACAATTGGTTCAAGCAACTGGTTAAGTTTGTCAACCAACTGGTCAACCTCTTCTTGGAAAAATCCAGCTGCTTTTTCTAGCATATCTGATAGTTTACCTGCTTCCTCACCGATAGCAACCATTTGGATGATGATATTGGGAAATAATCTACTCATTTGCAAGCTCTGGTGTAAAGTTTGGCCTTGATCAACCGCCGTATAAACCTCACCCAATGCCGCATAAAATTGCGCATTATTAGCAATTTTTTGTAATAAACGCAATGATTCTAACAATGGTACTCCACTGGCAAAAGTCGTCGCTAAAGTTTGCATGAGTCTTGCGATAATCGATTTTCTTAAAATGTTACCCATAATAGGGATTTTCAAAATCATTCGATCAAAAAATTTAGCATATGTTTTATTGTTGCGCCACATAAATATTACGCCACTTATTGGCAAAACTAAACACAGCAACACCAACCACCAAAATCGTTGTAAAAAACTCGACAATTTTATAATCATGCGAGTTATAAAAGGCAGTTGTGCCCCAAATCCTGCAAATAATTCAGTAAACTGTGGTACCACAAAAACTAATAAAACATAGGCAACTACCAAAGAAACCACAATTACTGTACACGGATAAAATAACGCCTTCTTGATTTTATTTTTTAAATGTTGCATTTTTTCACGATACACTACCGCCTTCATTAACAAGATATCTAAGGTACCAGATTGTTCGCCAGCAAAAACTAAAGCATAAACTAAATGATTAAAATATTTTGGGTATGCTTGCAAAGCTTCGGACAAAGAATGTCCTTGTTGAATTTTCTCTTTAATTGCAATTAATAAATCTCGCAATTTTAAATTTTTGCAATTTTTCGCAATTACCTCAAGCGCTTGTAAAATAGGAATCCCCGCGGCCAATAAAGTTACCAGCTGACGCAAAACCAAAGTAATTTTTGCCGAAGTAATACGTTTTTGATAACCACTTAGCCAAGTAAATTTAGCTTTGCGTTTAAGTTTTAAAATAGAAATTTTTTGCGTTTGTAATCTTGCTTTTGCCAACCTTGAATTAAGCGCTTTAACTTCCCCCGCCACCTCACGTCGGTTTGCATCTATGCCACACCAAATATATGTAGTAAACTTTAGTTTGTTTTTCATAAATACATCCGTCAATTCCACCTTTGAGATTCTTCGGTCGTGCGGAGTTTATCCTCGAACGCAGTGAAGGACACTCCCTCAGAACGACAAGCTCCTGTCATTCTGAGCACAAAACCTGTCATTCTGAGCACAAAACCTGTCATTCTGAGCACAAAACCTGTCATCCTGAGCCGAAGGCGAAGGATCTCAAACCCAACCATCGCTCAAATCTTTCCATCCTGGATTAATGTTTTCAATTAAAACAATCTTCTTTTTTCTTAACCAACCTTTAATTTGTTTTTCTCGAGGTAATTGCAGCATAAACATCTTCTCCAACTTCGTAATACACTAATTTTGTTAGATTATATTTTTTTGTAAAACCATCCAGCAGTTTATTTTTATGTTCATATATACGGCGCTCAAGGTCATTTGTGACCCCAACATATAACATCTTAGATATATTTGTCATTATATAAACATAGTATTCTTTCATCTAATAAAAACCTTTGTAAATTTCACCTTTGAGATCCTTCGTCGCTTCGCTCCTCAGGATGACAGAACATGTCATCCTGAGCACAATCCCTGTCATCCTGAGCCGAAGGCGAAGGATCTCAAACCATAAATTAATCACCGACAACTCGCAGAATTTCTTGGATGGAAGTTTCTCCTTGCATAACCAAATCTAATCCGACTTGCCGCAAACTTATAAACCCATTTTCTTCCGCAAGTTTTTTTAATTCAATCATTCTAGGTTCCTTTAAAATATATTTATGGAAATTAACATTAATCGGCAGCACTTCGTGCACCCCAATACGTCCAACATACCCATTAATACAATGTTGACACCCTATTGCTTCAAAAATAATTTGTTTTGGCGCAAAATTAAATTGGTTGCGCAATAACGGTGAAACCTCACATGCCTTTTTACAATGCGGACATAATTTGCGTATCAATCGCTGCGCGGTGATTAAGCTAAGCGAACCTATAATGTTATACGCCGCTACCCCCATATTACGCAATCGAGTAAGCGCTTCGATCGCATTATTCGTATGCAAAGTTGCAATTACCAAATGGCCAGTTTGCGCTGCTTTTATCGCGATTTCCGCAGTTTCAAGATCACGAATTTCGCCAATCATAATAATATCTGGATCCTGCCGCAAAAAAGCACGCAATGCTTTGCTGAAAGTTAAACCCGCTTTAATTTTGACGTTAACCTGATTAACGTTAGGCAAATTAATTTCTACCGGATCTTCAATTGTCGCAATATTTTTCTCGCTTATATTTAAATGTTGCAAAGCAGCATATAAAGTAACGGTTTTGCCACTTCCAGTTGGTCCCGTAACTAAAATTAATCCTTGCGGTTGTTTAATTGCGTTAATAAAATTATTTTGTTGCGGCGGCATAAAACCAAGTTGCGTAATTTTACGCAAAACTTTATCTCCACTTAATAAACGCAACACAATTTTTTCACCAAATATAGTTGGGCAGCTGCTCACACGCGCCTCAATCACATTACACGATCCAATATTAATTTTACAATGTCCATCTTGTGGTAAACGCCGTTCTGCAATATCTAATTTTGCCATAATTTTTAGGCGCGAGGCGATTCTTGTCGCGCTATGTTTTGGCGGTTTAATTACTTCATGTAGAAGACCATCTTGACGAAAACGCACCCGACAATCTTGTTCATATACTTCAAAATGAATATCTGAAGCTCGATGACGCACTGCGTCAAGAATTACATGATCAATAAAATGAATCAAAGGTTCATCGTTTTGATCAGCAAAATCTAGATTATAATTTTCTGGTTCGGAAGCTTTTTGGGTAGATGTTTCCAAAACATTTAAATCGTTGGTTTTGCCAATAGTCGCAATTTTTTGCAGCAAAATTTGTAATTGATCAAATCGCGCCACAAAAATATTTAGTTTCATCCCGGTATGAAACCTTATTAACTCAATTGATTTTAAATCACACGGATCAATCAACGCAATATCAAGTTGCTGCTTATATGTACGTAGCGGCAAAATATTAGTTTGCATGATTAATTTATGCGGTACTAAATCAATTGGCAATTTATCGATCGAATGTTTTGTTAAATCAACCGAAGATAAATGAAATACCTTAGCGATTGCTTGCATCAATTTATCCGCTACAATCAAATTATTTTTAGCCAAATAAATAATTAAGGTTTGTTGCGATTTTTGCGCTGCTTGTTTTGCCTTTTGTAGTTTATCCTTGTCAATCAATTTGTGTTGTAACAAATATTGTTCCAACATTTCAGCAAACTCCCGCCGCAACACAAGTTCCGCCAATCTCCCAATGACTACCATCCTCATCCGGTGTTAAAATATAAGTGTATCCTCCAGCGGTTTTGCTCGCGGTTGCCGTGATAATTCCATGCGCCACATCTAAACTAGCTAGATTTTTCGTGGCCTTGGGTGCCTTTGGGATTCCATCAACTCCCAAACTCAATTCCCCCATCGGTTCGCCTTCTTGTAATGCCAAAGCAATTGAAGTTTTATAAGGGGATGCCGTCATAATAACTTCAGAAAAACGCGCTTTTTCGGTATAATGCCGATATGATGGTATGGCAATTGCGGTTAAAATTCCCACAATCGCAATCGAAATTAATAATTCAATTAATGTAAATGCTTTTATTTTTTGCATAAAAACTCCTGTTTGTGTTTTTGAAAATATAAGACATACATCCACTTTTGTGGATAAATGTAAGGTATTCAAAGAACGATTATGACGACTAGCGCCAATGGATACAGGCGCGGGAGGTACATGGATGTGACCCGCGAGAAGAAAAAAAGCAACACAAAATCCCTTAATTGTTTAAACCAGAAAAAACAACTGAATATATATGAAGAAAATAATCAAGAAAGGGAGTTAAAAATTATCACCTATTCTTTTTATTAAGTCAAGCAAAAAATATTTAATATCCCCACACTCGGTCAATTGTATTCAAGATTTTTTCGCCCGCCTGGGAGCGATGATAATTATTTATGATTTGTTGCAACGCGGTTTGCATGATCGGATTAGAAGACATATGCGGGGTTATGATGATTTTTGGGTGAACCCAAAAGGGATGATCGGTAGGCAATGGTTCTTCGCGAAAAACATCCAAGCATGCGCCAGATAAGTGATGATTGTCCAACAAAGTAATTAAATCTTCATCCACCAACAACGCGCCGCGCGCTACGTTAATAACATAAGCACCTTTAGGCAACATCGACAAAATTTTATGACTTAAAATATTTTTAGTTTGTGGCGTCATTGGTAAAAAGCAAACTAAAATATTCGTGTGCGCTAAAAAATTTTGGAATTCTTTTTCCCCTACAAAAACCGAAATTTCCTCAACCATTTTTTTCGAGCGACTCCAACCGATTACCGGATAACCCAGCATTTTAAGTTTCAACGCCGCATCTATTCCAAAATTACCAATCCCCATAATGCCAACGGTTAAATCACTCATATCAATTTCGGGAATTTTTTCCCACTTTCGAGTCATTTGTTGTTGTTTATATTCAAGAAGATGTCGTCGATAATTTAAAACCGCCAACGTAACATATTCTGACATTTGCACTCGCATCATCGGATCAACAATGCGCGCCACTGGAATTTCTGCTGGAATTTTATTTAATTGTAGATGATCAACGCCTGCCGCCAACGAAGAAATGCATTTTAAATTTGGAAAGGCGCGGTAATCAATATCTTCATAACTCCAAGCCGCGATAAATTCAACTTTGTTTGCATCAGGCACTTCTGGCCAAACATAAACTTCGATATCCGGCGCTTGTGCGTGAAGTTCTTTGACCCACGCGGCTTGATTTTTGAACGCAGAAATAAATAACAATGCCATAAATTACCTCGAACGCAAAAAACACTTGAGATTTATAACACAAAGCTATATTGTTGTCATATATTTTAGGAGGAATTTCTATGACCAAAAAAAATGCTTTTTATGCTCAATCTGGCGGGGTAACCGCGGTAATTAATGCTTCCGCGTGCGGCTTAATCAAAACTGCGCGCGAACATAAAACTAAAATCAATAAAGTTCTTGCCGGTAAAAACGGCATCATTGGCGTTTTGAGGGAAGAATTAATCGACACCAGCAAAGAATCCGCCAAAGCCATCGCCGCGCTTCGCTATACACCATCTGGCGCATTTGGTTCTTGTCGGTATAAATTAAAAAGCTTAGAAAAAAACCGTGCTGAGTATGAACGCTTAATCGAAGTTTTTAAAGCACATGATATCGGTTATTTTTTCTATAACGGCGGCGGTGATTCACAAGATACTGCATATAAAGTCTCACAATTAAGCACCAATCTTGGTTACCCAATGACGTGCATCGGTATTCCGAAAACTATTGATAACGATTTACCTTTTACTGATAATTGCCCGGGATTTGGCTCGGTAGCAAAATACGTCGGTGTTTCGATTCGTGAAGCAGAATTTGATGTCGCCTCGATGTATGCAACTTCAACTAAAGTATTTATCATGGAAGTTATGGGACGCCATGCCGGCTGGATTGCAGCCGCAGCTGGTCTTGCAACCAACATGGGCGAAAATCCTTATGTAATTTTATTTCCTGAAATTCCTTTTAATCAAACCAAATTTTTAGCGCGGGTAAAACGCAATGTAAAAAAATTCGGTTATTGCATTGTAGTGGTTTCTGAAGGCGCGCAATATAAAAACGGAAAATTTTTATCGGATACCGGCATGAAAGATGCGTTTGGTCACGCCCAATTAGGCGGCGTCGCACCAGTAATTGCACAATTGGTAAAAGGAAAATTAGGTTATAAATATCATTGGGCGGTGGCGGATTATTTGCAACGTGCCGCGCGTCATATTGCTTCAAAAACCGATGTCGAACAAGCTTATGCGTTAGGTAAAGCTGCAATCGAATTTGCATTAAAAGGCAAAAATGCAATTATGCCAATTATCGTGCGCAAATCCGGCAAGCGTTATGCCTGGAAAATTGGTGAGGCAAAATTAGCCAAAGTTGCTAATAAGGAAAAATTTATGCCGCGAAGTTTTATTACGCGTGATGGTTTTGGCATTACCAAAAAATGTTGGGATTATATCGAGCCTTTAATTCAAGGCGAAGATTATCCACCATTCAAACGCGGCTTACCAGAATATGTTAAATTAAAAAATATTCTGGTGCCGAAGCGGCTGAAAGAGAAGTTTAAGGTGCATTTTTAACAACAACAGCATTTTGTTTTTTTCCCATCTTGATTTTTAGTTTTTGCAGTCAGAGGGGTTTTTTCATCGGCTGGTTGAGAACTAGCTATGATCTTTTTTTCTATTGCTCCACACAAATTTCTATATTTAATCTCCTTGTTTTCAGCTTCCTCACTTCTCATTTGATATTTGAGATATTTTGCATTATTCTGATCAAGATATTCATTCTGCTCAAGATAGTTTTCCGCTTTATTTTGCCAACATTTTTTACGTTCCTGCCAAAAAAGCTGCAGCTTAGAATGCACAAAATATTGCTTATTATTCGTACAATGTTTACAATATCTTTCCGCTATTTCTAAACACTCAAATTGCTTCTGGACATCTTGCCTCTGCTTGTAAAAATTTGCCACCCCAATAAGAGTATCAATATAACAAGGTTTTATGTTATTTTTACCCATACTTATAAATTTAATATCAACCCCAAAAAAATCACCCTTCTGTGCCAAGCTTTTTATTTCCTGCTCTGTTTCTTTTATAACATTTTGTTTAGAAATCTTTTTTTTAGGTTCAGAAAAACGAAAAACTTGATCTTGCGGATCTCCCACTTCGCAATATAGTTTTTTCTTCTTCTTAAACATAGCCAAGCCCTCCAAAGTTATTATTCACATTTTAAGTATAAACGATAAACCTTAAGGTTTTCTTAAGCTTTTACGATTTTTAGCAATTTTTTTATAGAGAACAAGTTATTGATATATAAAGCATTTTCTCGCCTAAGTGTTGGTAAATTGATGATTGAGAGAAAAATGAACAATTGATTTCATAATATGTTGTTATTAACTACTTTTATATTTATAGGTGGAGGAAATTAACATGAGTTTTTTGGGCAACCATGGTTCTAGCGGGAGCAATTTTTATAGTAAGAAAAAAACCGCTGTATATTTTATAATTAAAATTGCGAATGTTCCGGAGGCACTGAAATTCTTTGCTAATAAGAACCAGGTATCTTTGAGCAATATAAGCCGTGCTGTTGATGATTTTATTGACTTTCATTCACAATCGACAAAAGTCAAAATTGGCAACAATGTTCTCTACGATAATCAAAAATTAATAGAAAAAGTTTTCGCACAAAACTCTAAAAGTGCTTATATCAATATTCCAAATGGCGCTGCAATAATGAAACTTCATTATCGGATCCATAAAAATACCAAAGCAACAGACTTAGAATCAATAATACAATATGGAAGTCTAATTAAAGCTGACCTTCCGGGAAATACTAAGTTATCTGTTACTGGTGAAACAACCGCAGATTATGATAAAATTAAAAATTCTTTCGCAAATTGTGTAACAACAACATTAAGCAACAAAGTCTAACAAATATTTTTTAATGTCTTAAAAATCCCATGACATCTTGGGCAGCAATCATTATTTAGGTGTTGTTTAGTAATTTCGGTTTTTAATGGAAGATGAGATCGCTTGCACGCGATAAATGCCGCAACCAATTCTACCCTCGTGAATTTCTTGATGCCATTCGGTATATCTTGTCAAAGCTGAATCATATTCGTATTCACCGAATTTGGTTATGATTTCTTGCTTTTTTGCACGGATTTTATCTACTAAATTTTTATACCAATACGCGCATTTTTCGCTTAAATCTTCATAAATTAAAAATTGCCAACCTGCATTTTGCAGCATTTTTCCCAAAGCTTTAATTGAATTAGCTCGCACAACTCTATTGCGTTGATTACTAATAAGCACACTTGTACCATCGCTGCGATCAACTAAATCGAATAAAAAAAGCTTAGTATTATCTTTGGCAACTTTTCGCAAAGATTTTAATGCATCTTGTTGGTCTGCAAAACACAAAAAAGATCCGCAAATATAAATCAAATCAAATTTTTGTTGCAAAATTTTATCTGCATTTATTACATCGGCAACATAAAAATCAATTTCTGGATAAGTTTTTTTTGCGTATTCAATGGTTTCAGCTTCAATATCGATGCCGGTTACTTTACCCCAATGTTGATTCTGCACATATTTCGCCGTACCGCCCAATCCACAAGCAACATCAAGAATCAAGCGATTCACATTAGGCGCAACATCCTTCATCATCAGATCAACCGGTTCTTCATTGCCAGGATGCGCATAATCCCCTTCGCGCACCAAAGCAAGCACCTGTTTCCCCCGAAATGTCCGCATTGGTAATGTCATATTTTTCCCCTTTACAATACAAAATTGACTGTATTATATCACCCTCTAAAGCAGGTTACAGCGACTTACCACCCTAAAATGGTCGAATTTGACATAAATAGTCAGCTGATTTTATAATTGATAGTCTTTAGCTACATTGTTATGATAGCGGCACATAAGAATTTCACGAGTAGCTTTAAGGTGCGCCTTTAGGCGCACCAATAAATATCGTAGGGGCACAGCGTGCTGTGCCCTATTTCGAACACCCGAC
>Ga0114923_10002026_pt1 | contig 13886 bp, 11 predicted proteins | sample SumtaG_FD_89578 | JGI IMG/M metagenome (GOLD analysis project Ga0114923, IMG submission 89578) | Deep subsurface microbial communities from Indian Ocean to uncover new lineages of life (NeLLi) - Sumatra_00157 metaG | ecosystem: Environmental > Aquatic > Marine > Oceanic > Sediment | place: near... | reverse complement strand
TTTTTAATTTTTTATATTGTTTTTTTTCTAGATAGCCTGAGTCCCAATGTCTCATAATACCATCATCTAGTAATATCTTAACTTTCGCGCCATTTATAGCTAATAATAAAGCTGCAAAGAGTTCAACATTGATTGAATTTTTTTGACTTCTTGTAACGTTAAAAACTATTTTTTTATTATATAATAGGTTTTTTCTTTTAACTCGTTTAAGTAACTTACCAAAATAATTATATTCTTTTCTTTCATTAATCCAAACTTTAATTATTTGAAAGAAATAGAAATTAATTCCTTTTATTATTTTTCTTAACATTCTATCTATTAGCAAAAGTTTCATGGCTTAAATTTTTTTCAATAATTTTTCTAATTTTTAGGTTTAAAAAAAACATAGTTATAATTCTAATGATTAATTGAATGAGTATTTCTTGGATTTAAGACATTTTAAATATTTAACAGAAATTTAACAACTAATCTAGGCAGAATTAAAATAATAACTACTGAGTTTAATATTGGAAGTATTTAATCACCAAAGAGAAAGTCTCTTATTCTATTTATAATAAAATCTTGGTCTTTAGTTGTAAATCTTGTTGACATTGGTAATGTTAAAATTTTTTTGGAAATGTTTTCAGTAATGGGTAGAGTTCCCTCATGATATCCAAATTTTTTTCTATAGTATGTTTTTAAGTGGATAGGAAAAAAATATATTTTTGTAAAAATTCCATTTTTTAGGAGAAAATCTTGAAGATCCTTTCTTTTATCAGGGTTTTTTAAAAATACACTATACAATTGATAAACAGTTTTAGATCCACTTAATTCAGGCAAAATTTGAATCTCTGAAATTTTCTTTAAGTTTTCATCATAGTAATTACCTATCTTCCTCCTAAGTTGAATTATTTTTTCAATTTTTTGTAATTGGGAGATACCTAAAGCAGCACATATCGTTGGAATCCTAAAGTTATATCCGATCTCTATATAATCCATCTCATTAATATTATTAAAATAACTTACTCCAGGATGTTCTACTCTTCCATGCGATCGAATTAATAATAATTTTTTATAAATTTCTTCATCATTAGTACAAACAGCTCCACCTTCTCCAGTTGTTAGTACTTTATTTTGACAAAAACTAAAAATGCCTGCTTGTCCGATTGTTCCTGCATATTGATTATTAATTTTTGCTCCAAAGCTTTCAGCGGTATCTTCTAATAAAAGTAGATTATAATCATCAGCAAGTTCCTTCAATGCGTAAATATTCTTGCATACCTTACCCCCATAATGCACGGGAATTATTGCTTTAGTTTTTTTAGTTAATTTTTCTTTAACATTTTCAATTGCCAAACCAAGAGTATTTTCTTCTACTTCAGCAAAAACAGGAATTCCACCAGCTAAAATTACACTATTTGCGGTTGAAATAAATGAAAAAGATGGAACGATCACTTCTCCTGATCTTATGCCATATGCTAATAGAATAGAATGTAATGCTGAAGTGCCAGAATTAAATGTAACAGCATATTTTGAACCAAAATAATTTTGTAAAGAAGTTTCAAACTCTTTAATCTCTGGCCCTACAGCCCAGTAAGAGCCTCTTTTTATTACATTTGAAACCATTTCTAAGTCTTTATTATCCCAGTAAATATCAAACAAAGGGTACTTCCTAGACAACGAGAAACCATCTTAAAAATATATTTATATTAGATTAAATTTTTTGAGAAATAACTTCACTTCCTCTTTACTTAATTGAGAAGTATTTTCTGTGCTATATTGGAAATTCTCACCGAATACTACTTTTGAGCCATTCATATTAATTTGATCGTATTTGATCTCTTGACCAAAATCCGTGAGCGGGTATATGCTAAACATATCGTTCGTCTCATAGCAAGTAGAAAATTCAATTGGAGATATTAATTCTTCATTTATTTTTTCACCAAAATGTCGACCAATAGTCTTAATTTCAATAGAGGAGGGCTCTTTTCCTATTAGTGGGCAGTATTCTTCAATAATTATATCAATGAGATCTTTAATTAAGATTGTTGGCATTTTAAGTACAAAAATTTCTCCACCATTAGCAATTATCATCGATTTTAAAACCAACTCAACAGCCTGTGAAATCGAAAGAAAAAATCTTTTCATTTTTACATCCGTCAAAGTAACTACATTACCATTTTTTATTTGTTCTTTAATTAATGGAATTATTGAACCTCTTGAGCCTAAAACATTTCCAAATCTAACACATGATATTTTAGTTGATTTAATTCCTTTTGATAATTCTCTTGATAGACATAAACGTTCTCCAAGCATTTTTGTAGCACCCATTACGGTTGTTGGAATAACTGCTTTATCTGTCGAGATGTGAATTAATTTTTTTACATTACACTTGAAAGCCGCGTCTATTATGTTTTCTAGACCATGAATATTCACATTTATCGCTTCCATTGGATTATATTCACTAATAGAAACATGTTTGATTGCTGCTGCGTTAAAAATAAAATCTGCGTTATCAGCTGCTCGAATAATCCTGTCCAAATCCCTAATATCCCCTAATAAAAACCTTAATTTTTTAACAAAATCCTTGAATCTTAATTTTGTCAACCATAATTCATTTTCAGAATTAGATAAAATTCGGATTGTTTTTGGATTAAATTTCAATAATTGAGAAACTATTTCAGAACCAATTGTACCAGTTCCTCCTGTAACTAAAATCACTTTATTTTTAAAAAATGAAGAGAAATCCAATTATTAAACACATTCAGTATTTGTATTACTTTATTAAATATCTTTATTCTTATAAAATATCTTATCTATGAAATAATTATTTCAAAATCTTGAATTAATCATTTTTTAAATGAGAAATAAGCAGTTTTTACATTCATGCTTATATTTGTTCCCATATAGGATTTTTAAGTTTCCATTGTCCATTTTCATTTTTTTCAAATAAATCTATATTATAAAACGTATCCACAATTTTCCAAAATTCTGATAGTGAATATCCTAAGAAGTTACAAAAATCCTCGACACATTTTTGGTCAAGATTATGGTCGTGTTTTCTGACTAATTCGATTGCTGCTTCTCTCGTTAAATCGCCATTTTTTACTAATCTTGCTGCCATATCTGTAGCTGTTGCATGTCCATATTTTGGGTATTTTAACCATGGGTGAACTAGATAAGCCCTACTGTCAATCTGAACCCAATCCTCAATCATATGAGTTCTTTTCCACTCACTTGATAAATCTCTAAAACCACGTTTCTTTGCTAACTCGTAATGTTTTAAATCCCTCCATTGATCAAAGTAACTTAAATATATAGGCTCGAGTTTTGCTTCTTTCATCTCTTCTAAAGTGGGATAAGTTAATAGATTTAAGTCTTTCATTGTAATTCCATCAATTAAAAATTCTTCGAGAGGGATTCCTGATGCTACTCCATTATAAATTTGTTCTAAGGCAGAATATGTTTCTTCTTTTTGCGCGCCACCATATTCATAATTAATATTTTCTCCATATATTATAAATGGAATGTTAAACTTCATCGCCAATCTAAGAGGGTACGAATAAATCAACACATCGATATAATATGTGGGCATTCCATACTTTTCAAATGTATATCTCATAATTCTCTTTTGAGCTTTAATATTTGGTTTTAAACTGATAATATCGCACCCAAACTCTTCTGAGATGTTTTTTATATTATGCATCCCTGCCTTAGTCATTGGGAAGTTATCTTCTACTGATGCAAGTAATGGGTGCATTCCCATTATTTCTTTCATATAATATACTTGATAATGACTATCTTTACCACCACTAACTGCAATTATACAATCAGGTTCATTGCCGTTTTTACCTCTATATTTTGCACATAGATCTTCTAATTCTTTCTTTCTCGCATCCCACTCAATAATCTTTTTTCTTTCTTCCGCCCTACATGCTTGACAAACCCCATCTTCATCGAAATCTATTCCAGGTCGGGTATCTGGCATTACACATTTTTTACAATATCTCATATTATTTTCAAACTTTACTCTTTTAATTTTTTATCTTAAGTAAACACTTAATTAGTATTATTGAAAAAATTTATTATTCATATATTTAAGCTAAGATCTATTTAATTTTATTATAAAGAAAATCGGTTAGATTTTTAATAATAGTTATGTACAACTTTAAATCAATAGGGAAAAATGTTAAAATTTTTGAATATGCTAAAATTATAAAGCCAGAAGTTATCGAAGTCGATGATTTCTCCGAAATTGATGATTTTACCTTTATTTATGGTGGAAAAGGAATAAAAATTGGTAGATATGTTCATATTTCGCGTTTTGTAAGTATTATAGGCGGAGGAGAATTATATCTCGGAGATTATACTGTTTTAGCTGATGGTGTAAGGATTTTAACTGGTACAGATACTTATCATGGGGGAACTAGAATGTCTACCTGCTTACCATTAGATCAGAGAAATGTTAAAGTTTCATTTGTTAGAATTGAAAAAGATGCTTTTGTGGGAACTAATTCTGTAGTCCATCCAGGAGTTACTATAGCTGAGGGGGCAGTTATAGGAAGTAATAGCCTTGTATTAAAGGATGTTAATCCATGGACTATAAATATTGGAAATCCATGTAGAGTTATAGGTAAACGCCCAGAAGTCAAATTTGAAGATATTTAGACTTTAAATTTTAATTTTTTTGTTACAAATTCTTTAGTAATTTGTAAGTCTTCTAAAGTTTTGACAATCTGATTAGATGCGTTACCATCTCCATAAGGATTTTTGACACTTCTACAGAAAGCTTTAAAATTATCAGATAATCCTTTTAAAACCGCATTTTTAATCTTATTGTATTCATGAGGCACATCTATCACGTTTTCAGCACTTTCTCTATCTTTATCACGGTCTCCTATATTTACAACAGGTAATTTAAAAATTGGAGACTCAATTTTTCCACTACTAGAATTTCCAATAAGTAAATCGGCATTTTTCAATAAACTTAAATAATCAATTCTTTCTAAATTTTTAAAAATTTTAAAATATGAGATATCTCTATTCTTTTCTATTTCATTTATTATTAATTCGCTGCCAGGATCATTATTAGGATAAATTATTACTGTGTTTAAATTTAAATCTTTTAAAATTTGTAAAGTTAATTTCATTTGCTCTCCCGCGTGTTGAGATTCAAAAGTATTTGGATGTTGTACGCATAAAATTAATTTTTTATTTATATCAAATTCAAATTTTTTGCAGATATCTTCTTTATTTAATAATATATAGCTATAGATTGCATCAATAGCTGGTGATCCAAACACAAATACTCTGCTTTCATCTTCACCAAGTAGCAATATTCTCTTCTTGCTTTTTAAGGTTGAAGGAAAATGAACGTGGGAAAATTTTGTAATTGCATGTCTAATACTATCATCAATGCTTCCAGAAATATCTCCCCCATGAATGTGAGCTATTGGAAGAGAAATTGTTGATGCTGCAATGACTGCCGCAAGAGCTTCATACCGATCTCCTAATACTAAGAGTAAGTCAGGATTAAACTCAATAAAAGCTTTTGTAAAATTAATTATTGCTTTTCCCACCGCATTTCCTAATTTTTCTCTGTTAAATTCATTCTCTTCATACATTGGGATAATTTTATCTATTATAATTCCATTCTTTCTTATGATATCAATTGTATTTCCATATCGTTTCAGTAAATGCATACCAGTAACAAATAATAATAAATCTAATTTTTTGGATGCTTCAATTTTTTCTATAATTAATTTGAGAATACCATATTCCGATCGAGAACCCGTAACTATACACACTTTTTTCTTTTCCATCTATTCTATATCCTCCCAAGAGATTATTGAATTTTTTGAAATATCTTTCAAAATTTTTTTTCCAAGTATGGTTTTGAAATATTTAGGGGGAATACCACTTCCTGGTCTTTTTATGGAAATGTGTTCATCTGTTAATATTTCACCTTCCTTTAAGTCTTTAATGGTAACAATACTTTTTCTAGCAATTTTAGCAATTTCTTTTTCTGATTCTGTAGGTACTTTTTTCTTAGTCCCTAAAGCTTTTTCAATATTTCTGACTGATTTAACCCAATTAAATAATTCATCAGGTCCTAATGAAGCAGAATGATCCGGTCCTTCCATATTCTTGTCTAAGGTAATATGTTTTTCAATAATCTTTACACCTTTAGCAGCAGCACCAATTGACGCTTCCATACCTAAAGAATGATCTGAGAATCCAATTAAAGCAAATGGAAACTCTTGTTTATATAAATCAATTACATTAAGATTTATTTCCTCCAGTGAAGTTGGATAATTAGTTGTACATTGAAATATCGCAATATCACTAATATTATTAGACCTTACAAATTCAACAGTTTCTTTAACTTCATCTAAAGTTGACATACCAGTCGATAACAAAATTGGTTTTTTATATGAGCAGATCAATTCTAATAACGGAAAATTATTCATATCTCCTGAACCAATTTTAAATGCTGGTACATTAAGTTCTGCTAAAAAATTTACAGATATTTCATCAAAAGGAGTAGACAAAAAGATAATCCCTTTTTCTCTGCAATATTTGTTTAATTCTCTAAAATCTTCTTGAGATAATTCATATTTTTTTATCATTTCATAGAATGTTTCACTTTCTTCTCTTTTGCTCTTTTGATATTCTGCTTTAGGTGTTTCTGTTAGTAGCAGATCTTCAGTTATAAATGTTTGAAATTTAATAGCATTACACTCGGCTTTTACTGCCAAATCAACTAATTTTTTAGCTAATGATATAATTCCATTATGATTTATTCCTGCTTCAGCAATCAAAAAAATTGGATAATCATTCCCAATTTTTTTATTCATTATTGAAAATTCTTTCATGTTCTTATTAATAATTATATTAGTTTTTATAGAATTCGAAAATTATATAAAATTTTATTAAATAAATATTTTTTTATATTGGTATGAATATTATTTCAATAATTCCAGCAAGAGGTGGTTCAAAGGGAATCCCAAAGAAAAACATTAGATTGTTAGCGGGTAAACCTTTGATTGCTTATTCAATTATAGAGGCAAACAAATCAAAGTTTGTAGATTATGTAATAGTATCTACAGAGGATTCCGAAATTGCTAGTATTGGAAAGAAATTTGGAGCAGAAATTATTGAAAGACCTAAAAAATTAGCCCAGGATGATTCTTTAACTATTGACGTTATTTATCATACTATTGACAAATTAAAAAATAATATTGATAAAGATAAAACTATAATTGTTCTTCTTCAACCTACTTCTCCTTTAAGAACAGTTGAGGATATTGATAATAGTATTAATTTATATTTAGAGCAAGAATGTGAGTCAGTTGTGAGTGTATGTAAAACTTATCACCCTCCACAATGGAGTTTAATCATCGAAAATGGTTTTTTAAAGCCCCTTTTTGGAAAAAATTATTTCATGAAACAAAGACAGACCTTTGATGATACTTATTTCTTAAATGGTGCGATTTATATCGCTAAAGTTGAAACATTATATAAATATAAAAGCTTTATATGTCAATATAGCATCCCTTATATTATGCCTTACGATAGAAGTATTGATATCGATGAGGAAAACGATTTAATGTTAGCAGAATTACTAATGAAAAGAGAAAATTAATTTAATTTTACAAAATTCCATTTAATTATAGGGATATACCTTCAAGGGAGTGAGCGTTTTTCTGATTTTTGAGATATTAAATTGATATAAAATATAAATTAATTCGGTATATATTTTTCTTTTAGCTATGAGAAGTAATATCTCTTTTGTGATCAGGTTAAAATTTCTTTTGAAATTTGCCTTATTTATACATAATAAAACATTAGTTTTTTATTTTTTTTAGATATCCATTGGGATTTAATGTCATAAAATATTTTTCTTTTTTCTTGTCAATAATAAATTTTTTATTTTCTTCTAAAAATTCTACGATTGCTTCACTTGGTCCAGGGCCGAAATTAGGTAATACAGGATGATTATTAATATTCGAATCTTCTACGATGATATAGCTTCCTAAAGTGACAAACTTACTGTACAATTTTAATTCTTTGAGAACATGATATTTTTCATGAAGAGAATCTAAAATCACCAGTACTTCATCATTTTTATTCATAAGTCCTTCAACTTGCTTTATAATTTCACTTGAAGTAGAAGAATCTAACAAATATATTATTCTATCATGATTTGGTCTATTTGGTTTATCTAAAACATCGATAGTAATAATTTTTCCATTTTTTACTAAATCACAAATCGAAGCTAAATAAAGAGCACTTCCACCATATGATGTTCCTGATTCTATAATAACATCTGGTTTTAATTTATATATAATTTCTTGATAAACCCATAAATCTAATGGACATTTATTTAGGATTTTACCAAACCATCTTGTATTATGCAGTGTACTTTCAGGAGTTCTATAATATATGACATGAAATAGATCTATTATAATCTTTTTTAAATAACTGGAGGTACAAACTATTTTATGGATTATTATATTAAAGAATTTTATCATTTTGTTTTAAAATAATATTTTTGAATGCAATAAATACCTTATCTTACTTAAGTAATTATGTTAATTTTTAAATAATATAGTCATTTCAATATTAACTGTAAAATTGAAATATTCACTTTTTTTAGTTATTACAATGCAATATTTTTAGTATTTATGGAAATAGATAACTGGAATAAATTTAAAAAAAATGAAAGATGTTAAAAATTCCATAAAAATGGTTCTTCATATTATTTTTAGAAAATATCTGAGATTTTTGCAGAAACGGATGATTTCAAAGAATAAGTATGTTCAGAGCATTAAAGAACATTATTCAAATTGCCTTAAAGAATTAAATTATAAAACAATATCACCCAAATATGAAATAGTATTTAAAGATAAAGATGAAAGATTTCTCAATGAGCTAAAAGAATCATATATAGAGAAACATCCTTCGATTTATATTCGATGGATTTCATGTGCTAAACCTGAAAATATACCTCGATTGAAAATTCAAAGAGAAGTCTTCACATGTAAATTTAATAATATAAAATTTTTTGGAAGTTCCGGTGGTTTAGTTTGTAAAGATTTAGCATTAATGGAATCCGCGTTTAATGAATTTAGATTCGAAAATTGTTTCATGGTGGATAGTAAATTATTAAAACATAAGAACATGAAAGGTGTATTTACCTCGATTATGCATTATTTTACTAGTTATAGTCATCATCACTGGTTTATTGATAATCTACCAAGATTATATGGCATCTTAAAAATAGATGAGCCAGAGATTAATTTTATTATACCGGAGGAATATAATACTTTACAATTGGAGATATTAAAAGTTTTTTTAGGTAATCGATTCAATATTATGAAAATAAAATTTAATGAAGTATGGAATTTAGAAGAATATTATTTTTCTTCTTTCTCATCATCAGATTGTTCGGGACATATGCCTAAAAAATATTTAGATTTCGTTGGAAATAAAATGAAAGAGGCTTACAATATTGATAATAGAATAAAAAATAATCGAATTTTTTTAAGTAGAAGTGAAGATAGATGGAGAAATTTGGTAAATGAAAATGAAGTAATTGAGATATTAAAGAAGTATAATTTTAAAGTAATCCATCCTAAAAGCTTATCAATTGAAAAACAGATTAAGGAGTTTGATTCTGCTGAAATTATTATTGCCCCTCATGGTGCAGCATTATCTAATCTTATTTTTGCTGAGGAATGTAAGGTTTTTGAATTGTTCCCCCCATATGAGTTTAAAAGTCATTTTTTTATGCTAAGCAAAGCATTAGATTTTGATTATTATTTCTTAAAAGGAGAAAAACAATATGATAATAATGATTTTAAAGTAAATATTATTGAATTTGAAGAAAAATTAAAACAATTGATTAAAAATTAATTTTGTATCTGGAAATTAAAGCATAATAAAAAGTATATTAAAGAATTAAATGTTTTTAAGAAAATCTTTTTTAATTTGAACTGCGGAAATAACTTTATTCTTTTCCAAATCATAGCTTTTAATTAGAGGTTTAATTTTTTTAAACAATTCATTTTTTATATAAACCACTTCTTCTATAATGCTATTATTTAAATCGATAAGTTCATGGGGATCTTTTTTAAGATTAAAAAATTCAATTTTTTTTGTTTCATCATCATAAATTAATTTCCAATTAGTAGTTCTACAAGAGATCTTAATGAAAAATTTAAAATTTTCCTTATTTAAAAAACCATACATACTCTGTTTTTTATGATAAAATGCACTTATAACATAATTTGAATGAAAAAAATTATTTTCTCCCTCAATTAAGGGTATTAAATTTACGCCAGAAAAATCTTTTTCTTTAGCAATATTAAAAAAGTTTAGTATGGTGGGCGCTAAATCATTTAATTCGATTTGATCTTTTATTCTTTTCTGTTTAATTGCCAAATAATCTGGTTTTATAATAAATGGAACCTTTAAGAGCTCATCATATAATGAATCTCTATGGCTTATTTTATTATGATTAAATAACGATTGTCCGTGATCCGAAGTGATTATTAAATTAGTTGAATCAAAAATTGCTAATTTTTTTAAATAGGTAAATAAAATTCCTAAGAAATGATCTATATAATAAATTCCCGTATCATATAAAACTTTCACATTATTAATGAATTCATTAGAAATAGTTTTATAGACATCAGAATCTTCAGTGAAATTAAACGTATTGTTTAATTGTCTAATTTCTGAAGAGGAAAATGTTTTATTTGAAACTTTTTTAATATACTCAGGGTGAGGCAAATAAGGTCGATGAGCATCCATAAAATGAATCCATAGAAAAAATGACTTATTATAATTTTTTTTTAACCAATTAAGAGCGTTTATAGTTATAGTTTTTGCATCAGCATAAGGAGATTTCATCTCTAATACAAAAGAGGGTAGTCTATCAATTAAATTAACATTTTGACTTAATTTTTCAATTAATTTATTTAATTTTAAGCGATTAACTATTAAGGATACTTTTTTTTTAAAATTCTGTTTTACAGTTTGCTGTTGGCTATCTTTTAAATCAATAAAATCATCAAATCCTTTATGATAATTGCATAATTTCCCTAGATGAGGATTTGAGTGAATAGCACATGTCAGAATAGAGTCTTCTTGGAGGATTTCTGCAAGTATTCTTTTATAATTTGGTATAGGTGCGTAATCTCCATCTAAGGTAGGGGTAGTGGATGTAAATATTGAATAAAATGAACCAACTGTATATGCACTATTTGCTATAGCATTATCGAAAATAATTGCCCTTTTTGAAACTTTTTCAATATTAGGAGCAATATTTTTATTATAACCGTAGAGTTGTAAATGATCCGGCCTTAAGCAGTCAATAGTAATTAATATAATTCTTTTTGGCATAAGATTTGTAGAAGCAATTTATTAATTAACCTTTAAAATTCTTTAAGAAATATAAATTTTAGGTTGATTTCTTAAAATAAAAAGAGATATTAGATAGTTTATGGGGTTAAAATAATTTTAATGATATTTTTATAGTTTTTGGTTAAGATCCTTTATTTTAAGAGGAATAAATAGGATTAAATCATTTTATGCTACCAAATCATAGATTTTATATGTAAGTCCATAGATTCTGACTATAACAAAACTAAAATTAGATAATACCGTGATTTTTATATAATATTAAATCTACGTTTCTTTAAATGATTGAATTAATTTATTCCAATATTGAAAATAATAACTCTGATTAATAAGAAATTTCTTTATTTTTTTCCTTAAATCTTGATAGGATTTTGCGTAAAATTCTTTATCTGATGGAAACAAGTATTTTAAATCTATTTTTTCCTCAAGATTGATATATATGAATGGCATTTGATTTAACAATTCAATCGCATAGCTAGAATAAAAAGTTAAAGCCAGGCATCTATAATCTACTATATCTTCAATTTTTTCAATTACCTTGATATTTTTTGATAAAACTTTATCTTCCTCTTTTGAATTAGGATGATATTTAACAAAAACCGGTAGTCGATTTTCTTCAGCTAATTTTTCAATGTAATTTAAGACTTTTTTATAATAAATCTTAAAATTAGAAGAATTGATTATTTTTGAAGTAAAAATATTTTGAGCGATGAATAAAATAGCCAAACTCTTTTGGGTTTCATTTTTTGGTAATTTTAATGAAAAATTCCATGGAAAATATTTAAATTTTGTAGTGCCAAAATAAGCGCTTTTTTGCATTTTAGAATAGACGTAAAAAACATCATAGTTTACGAATGGGCAATATACTCCGTTTCCATGAGCAAAATTAATTACTTTAATATTATTTTCCTGCAATTTTTCGGTTAAATACGTTGTTCCTGGATGAAATTCCTCTTTTGTATAAAATTTTTTAACCTTTGGAAATTCTTTAAGAAGATATTCTATATAATTATCAATTTGATTTCTCTGAATTATGATGTTTATTAATGGAATTTTCAATTCTCCATGATTATTATTAAAATAAATCTTAATGGTTTTCTTTAAAATGTTATAAAATTTAAGCTTGGGAACATAAAAAAAATAATTTCTTTTTTTTTCTTTGAGGTGTTTGATATATTTTTCCTGTCTCTTTGAAGGTAATTCTCTTAAATATCCAGGATTAACATGAATAATTGTATTATCTAAGGATTTATTTAACTGATTTAAATAAATATTTTCGGCAAGATTGACCCATGCTCTTAAAATTTTAAAATATTTAATATTACTATCAAAATTCGAATTTTTTTGAGGGAATAATTTTAATTCTTTATAAAGTCTTTGGATCTTAACTAGAATGGTTAGTAGAGCGTAAATAGAAGTTAGGATAAATTTTTTTATTTTTTTTGATTTTACTTTATCAATTTTCAAATTAAAAAATTTCAGAAGCTTAAAATCCTCTTTTGATAAAAAAATCGTTGAAATTTCTCTGATATCGACAATATTATTAAGTAGAAATTTAACTATGCAAGTCTTGTTATAAATTTGTTGATCTCTAATAAAAAGATGATTAAATAAATGATTTTTAAAAGAGATACTAAAATTACAATTATTTAGATAATAATTTATTATTGAAATCTTTAAATCCCTAACTTCGATATAGGGATCATAAAAAATTGTTTCTATTTTAAAACTAATTTTCTTATTACGTATTTTCAGTACTACTAAATCATACCAGTATCTTCTAAATAATTTAATGAGCCAAATATTTGCTAATTTCTCAAGAGCCATTTTTAAAAATACCATATAAATTTATTAGGGGAAGTTCTCATATTTTTATCAATAATTAATATTTAATTCTGAAGATCAAATATAATCAATTTATTAGTTGGTAGCTCGTAAATACTTTTCTTTATTTCTTTTAAAAAAAAAAATCTTTTATTTTTTCAAAATATATCATTTAACTATTACAAATTAAAATTGTGAATGTTTTTCTAAATTAATTAAAACTTATAATCTTTAAAAAATTCTAAATTTTTTTCCTTATTTATTAGCTTTTCAATGTAATTAAAATCTTTTTCATTCCATTTTATTTCATATCTACGTGCACGAGGATTTTTAAAAAGTATTTTATTACATGCATTTAAATAATCATTAGGCACATCAAGTTCAAAGAAATGACATAATTTAGTTATTGTATCATTAGAATCATTAATTAATGATTCATGAGTTATAATTAAAATCTGATCCTCAGGAATTATATTTTTAATCTTTTGGATGGTTTCAACATTTTTAAAATAAATATTTGTAGCTATTTTTATAGGTATATTATTTCTTTTTGAAAGAGCAACAATATTATCATATGGATTTCTAAATACGCTAATAATCTTAAGTTTTTTTCCAAATATTTTTAAGAATTTATATATATATTTAGGATCCCTATC
>Ga0114923_10002025_pt1 | contig 13887 bp, 17 predicted proteins | sample SumtaG_FD_89578 | JGI IMG/M metagenome (GOLD analysis project Ga0114923, IMG submission 89578) | Deep subsurface microbial communities from Indian Ocean to uncover new lineages of life (NeLLi) - Sumatra_00157 metaG | ecosystem: Environmental > Aquatic > Marine > Oceanic > Sediment | place: near... | reverse complement strand
TTCATAAGTCTTTGTATTTAGTCTTAAAATAAAAGGAAAATACTTCATTTTCCTTTCTTGTTCGGCAATGGAAGACTAGCCCCATTTAACCTTCATATAGAGATTCTATCTTAATCATTTAAGCTTTGTCAAGTGAAAAAGTGGTGATAATTTAACGCTTAACCAGACATTTAAGCCTATCATAGCTAAATAGAGCAAATTAGCTTAAAGTGCTCACCCAATTGCCAATATAATAAGTAATAATAATAACTAAAATAGTGATGAAAAGATGTTCTAATATGATTCGAGATGGGTTTTGAGCTTGTTGTCTAGCAATATAGAAGCTAATAATGGCAATTAAAAACAATCCCCAGATAACACTTACAATGATTGCCAGCGACAATTCAAGAAACAAAACTGGCACAATAAAGGTTAGCGCAATAATGAATTTTGACAAAAAAGTAGAAATAGTTGATTCCCAAACCTCTTTTATATTAACCTGATGGTCTGATTCTTCTGAAATATGAATACCCAAAGCATCAGAAAAAGCATCAGCAATTGCAATCACCAAAATACCGCTCATAACAATTTTTTGTGAGTGAGTGCCTGAATGAAGCCCAACCATCAATCCTAAGGTAGTAATAATTCCAGAAGTGAAACCAAAACTTAACCCTGTTTTAACTGATTGTTTAAGTTTGAACATTGTTTTATTCTAACAAAAAATCATGTTTTTTAAAATTCTTGATAATTTATGAAAAGCATGTTATCAATATCATGCCTTATCCGTTATGGATAAGGTTAAAACAAAACAAAGGAGGTCTGTCGTTATGGCAGATAATGATGCTCATCGTATCTTAAAAGGACCATCAAGGTTTGATCTAATGATTGCACTCTTCGAGGGCAAGTCGGTAGATTTTACCATTACTAATCTTTCTGGATATCCGGAGAAGGTTCCCGCCAGAATCACTAGTATCGGAGTTAAAGATCGTAGTAAGAAAACTTGGCTGATAGAAGGAGACTTTACTTTCCGTTTTTCGGTCTTGTATTTTAAGGGTCACTTTAACTCTCAAGGACGTCAAGGATGGATACGACTAATTCAACCATAGTACCCTAAAAGCCACACAAAAAGTGTGGCTCCTCTTTTTAAAGTATGCCTATTTTATAAAAAAAGAAGGCGAAGCATTTTTTGCATCGCCCATTAGAAGGTTCTATTCCTTGATGTGGAAGACGATCAAGTCTTTTCCTGATTGACTGTAATGAGCTTTGGAAACAGCTTTTTGAAGAATCTTCATTCCCTTGGAATTCTTTTCGTCACCTTCTCCAACGCTCACCTTAATTCTTTCTTCTCCGTTCAAAGGATTTTTTGATGTCTCAATAGTTATTGAAATAACCCCTTTAAAGTCTGGAGGAACATTTTCATCTGGCAAGAACTATCATCTCTATCATCTCTTTGTCTGCCTAATTGGGCAAGATAATTATATTATAATTATTTTTTGAAAACTCGTAAAGTACCTTCGAGCCTGATTTTTTTCATAACTCAGTTGTCTTCTTTAAAAATCATATTTTTCACTTCATTTATCTTTGCGGGATCCTCTAATAATTCTCCTTTGTGTAATTTATATAATAAAGGAATAACGCCACAACTTTCACATTTTCCCCAAGCACAATTTCCTTTTTTTGATAACTTTTTACAAATAGCGATTTCTTTATCAAAAACTTCTTTATTAATCATATTTTTGTTTAAATTTTAATTTTCATTAAATCCTTTGCTATAAAAACAGGTCCTTTATAAAACTTCTTTACTTCTTTTTTAACATCAAAATTCTTCAGGTAGTAAGGAGAGATGTGGGTTAAGACCAATTTCTTAACCTTTGAATTTTGAGCTAATTGTCCCACAACCTCCCCAGTCATATGACCACTTCCAACTCCTTTTGGGTTGCTGGTTTCAATAATAGCTAAATCAGTATTCTTGCAAGCTTTTCTTAATCCTATGCAATCTTCTGTATCTCCTGAATAAGCCAGTGTTTTGTTCTTTGAACTAAGACGGAAAGCTAAGCAATTAAGGGTTGGAGAATGTTTAACTATATAACTCTTTAGCGTCCAATTCCTGTTTTTGACTACACTATTATTCATAAGTTCCTTTACTTTAATGTTATGAGTGGGCCAATACTTTTTAAGATCAAATGCTTTAAGCATATGATCTAATGTTTGCTTGATTCCTTTAGGGCCATAGATGATTAAATCTTTTTCTTTAAATTTACTTGTGGCTGGTTTTGCTAAAGTAATATGTAAAAATGAAGATAATTCTGAACAATGGTCAGCATGAGTGTGTGAGATAAAAACTGAATCAATCTCAAAATAATTTACTCCTGATTTTAAAAGTTGGTCTAAAGTGCCTCTGCCAAAATCAAAAACTAAATTCTGCTTTCCAATTTTCACCAAATAACCCGAGGAATGTCTTTTTAATTCTGGCTGATAAGTTCCTGAGCCTAAAATTGTGATTTGCATAACTTTATTCTAACAAAAAACCTCTCTTAAAGCTATTGACTTTTAAACAACAATATGTTATTCTCTGTTACTAGATAGTAAGTCGAAATATTTAAAGTTTAGATAGAGCGACTTAATAATCAAATAAAAGGTCGTTTCATTTTAAATTTTAAACGTTTCGAATAGGTTTTAAAAAACTTAAATTCGCGATTTTAATTTACATGTTCAATGATTTTAAAGATCGTCCAAAAAGAGATTTTGGTCCTAGAAAAATGTATGAGGGAAACTGGAAATGTGCTGAATGCGAAAAGGAAATAACAGAACTTCCTTTTGAGCCAACAGAAGGCAGACCAGTTTACTGCAGAGAATGCAATGCCAAAAGAAGACCTCCAAGAAGGGAGTTCAGACGATAAACTAGAATAAAATTAAAACCCCGTAAAGATTTTACGGGGTTTTAGTTATTTCTGAGCATAATTGCAAATATCTCGAAAATCACAAAACTTACAATTCCAGCCTGGATTTGCATCAAAATTGCTGCTTTTTATCTTTTCAGCCATAGTTGTTATTTCTTGTTTTTGTTTTTCTTTGTCTTGATCGTTTCCTAAGAATGAAGTTTTTTTACCTTCTTCCAGGTAATAATAACTAAGTTTTACAGGCTTTAATCCTAAAGCCTGCTCAGCTGCCATTTGATAAATTAAAAGCTGTTGTTTATTTTCCGAAGATAATTTTTCTTTGTATTTCCCTGTTTTGTAATCTATTATTTCAATTCCTTCTTGAATTTGATCTATTCTATCTATTTTACCGATTAAAGTATTGCCAGCTACTTTAAATCTAAATGATATTTCTAAAGCCGGATCTCCATTAATCCTAAAGATTTTAGGTTGCTCTTGAATAAATTTCTCATAAAAACCTTTAATTATTTTTTGGCCTAATTTGTAATACTCTTGTTTCTGGTTTTTTGATTCATACCAATCATCAATCCAATTCTTTTTATATAATTCAACTAAATTGGGTAGATTTAAATCCTTATTTTTTTGTTTTTCTTTTTTATCTGATCCAAATAAATCAGACTGAACAGTATTCTTTCCTCTATCAACTAGTTTTACAAAATCATATAAAGTATTGTGTATTGTCTTACCAAAAGAAAATACTGCCTTGCCTCTGACAGGCACTCTTAACACATGAGCAAACTTATACTGCAAAGGACAATTGCCAAAAGCTGCTAATTGTGAAAATGAAAGATGGGGAGGTAAATTTAAAGGAGCAATTGTTTTTTTTCTCTGTTTTCTTGCAACAACCGATTTTACAGTTTCTACAACTAATTCATCGTCTTTTTTAACAAACCCCATTTCCATTAAAAATCTAGAAGGTTTTTTCTTTCTAACTCCACCATAATTATCAGCAGAAGTTAAAAACAGTTTTTCTTTAGCCCTAGTCATTGCTACATAACAAAGCCGCCTTTCTTCTTCTAAGTGAATATCACCTTCTGGAATAATATCTTTAACTAAACTTACTGGTATTTCAATTGGTTCTCTTCGCTCTGAAGTAGGAAATCTTCTATCAACCAAATTAACTAAAAACACATATTTAAATTCCAACCCCTTAGCTGAATGAATAGTCATCACTCGAACCATGTCCGGTCCTTGGTCTGGATCAAAATTAAGCTTGCCTTGTTCACCTGATTCTAGTTCCATATTTAAACTTTCCATAAAGTTTTTAAGAGAGGCGTCTATATTGGCTTCCTCAAAATTTTTTATCTTTTGATGGAACTGATTAACCAAATCTAACTGTTGTCTGCTTTCTTTGTCTGATAAATACTTTAGATAACCTGAATCTTTTAAAAATGAAACTAAAACCTCTGAAACATTTTTCTTTTTAGTCAGTTCAGTATGTTTTTTAATTAGGCTCAAAATTAAATTCATTGATTGTTCAGCTAAAGGAGAAATACCAGATATAAGGGGAAGCTCATTTAAAGCTTCATATAAAGATTTTGTTTTACGTTTGGCATACTGGTTAATCTTTGCAATATCTTGAGCTGGAATATTGAAAAAAGGAAGATTTAGAATTCTATATAAAGCAGGGCTTTCATGATAATCATCTAAGAGCTTAAAGTAAGAAATTATGTCTAAAATAATTGGTTTAGAATACAATCCTCTTGATGCTAAAAATTGATAAGGAAAATTAGCTCTTTCCAGGGCTCTGGTAAAAGCATTGGCATGGTCATTAGCCCTGACTAAAATTACAAAATCACTAAAAGAAATATCCTTATTTTCTTTAGCTATTTCAGCTATTTTATTAATCACGCCCTGTGTTTCTTCATATAAGTCTTTAAAGTGTAAATGCTTTATAATCCCCTTGCCTTTTTTAGCAGCTCTTAATTTCTTATCTATTTTACTGACATATTCCAAACGATTTGGATCATTGGCTTTAATGAATTTATAAGATAAGTCTAAGATGTTTTGAGTTGACCGATAATTTTCAATCAAGAAAATTTCTTTGGTTTTTGGAAAATTCTTTTTGAATTGAATGATGTTGTTATATGAGGCTCCCCTAAACCGATAGATGCTTTGATCATCATCAGCGCAAACTGTCAGATTATTTTCAGGTAAAGCTAGTAATTTAATCAATTCATATTGAGCCCAGTTAGTATCCTGAAATTCATCAACTAAAATATATTTAAACTTTTTTCTGAATTTATCCAGAATAAGCGGTCTCTCTTGAAACAGCTTTAAGCAGTAATTAATTAAATCACCAAAATCCAAAGAATTGTTTTCCAAAAGCAGTCTCTGGTAAACATGATAAGCTGTAGCCACTTCTTTTAATCTTTCTATTTCCTGATTTTCTTTTAAATCAGTAAGATTAGTTTTTAAGCTATCTGCATATTTTAAATAATCTTGAGGATAAACACCCTGATCTTTACAGCGAGAAAAATGATTTATTAAAGCATAAACAAATTTGGTTTGATTTCCCAAAGGACGATAATAATTAAGTTCAAACTTTTCTAAATTTTGCCTAATCAGCATCCATGCTGTCACAGGATCCACTAGCTTAAAATCAATTGGCAAACCAATATCTAAGGCATGATCTCTTAAAACCCTTTCACAAAAAGAGTGAAAAGTTGATATCCATAAATCTACATATCCATAAGGCAGCAATCTATCCACTCTTTCCTCCATTTCACCAGCTGCTTTATCAGTAAATGTTACTGCTAGAATTTCTTCAGGCTTAGCTTTTTTTTGCTCAATTAAATAAGCAATTCTTTTTGTGATAACTGTGGTTTTACCTGTACCAGCTCCTGCCACGATTAAAAGCGGTCCTTTGTTGTGAACAATCGCTTGTTTTTGCTGCTGATTTAAATTGTTGAATGATAATGAATCCATTTTACTATCAATTTACCCCTCTTTTTATTATTTGGCAATAAAAATAGTCAAAAAAAACAGCTTTGTTTGAAGCTCAACAAAGCATACTCAATGTTTCTGGTAATAATGGCTTAAAACTGGATTACAAGCAAACCTTTTTCTTTAATTTCTTTTTCCTGACCAAAATCATCAAGATTGAATTTCAAGACATAATCTACTATTTTTTCTATCTTTCGCCCTGTATATTGCTTTATTTCTGGATTCCATTCTTCCAGCACTAAAGTATCCCCTTCTTTGATATCAAAATCATTTAACCTTAATTCAAACCTCTTTTTATCAGAAGTTATGAGCTCAAAATAACGAGGCCAAATTTTCTTTTTAATGATTGCCATAAATTTATTCTATCAAAAAATCGCTTCATTCAAACACCATAAAAATCCATGAAAATACCTATTAATAAAGCTATAAAAGAAAGGATAAAGATTAGCCCTGAATTCCATTGTGATTTTGAAGTTAAAGTAGTTTTAACTAAGTAATGAAGAGCTAGTTTTTTTTGAGGCTCAATACAGTCAGCTTTGTCTACAGTTTCAATTAATTTATGATCCCTGACTAAGTTTGCTCTTTTTCTGGCAATATCAAAACGATGACCAAAATAAAAGATAAAGCCAATAGTACCAATATACCAAGCAATCTTTACCCATAAAGGACTATATAAATTTAGTACAATAATTATCCTATATGCAATAGTAGCGATTATGCCCATTACAAAAAAGAACAAACGAACAGGTTTGGGATTTGGCTCAATAACTTTTAAGATTTCTTTATCTTCCATGTTCTCTTATTCTATCAAAAAACCGCTATTAAAGCGATTTCTTTGCTCCGAAATCATTTTTAAGTTTTTCAAAACCTTCTATCGCCATCTATTTTTATCTCTTTTTTCATATTTTTCCAAAACACCATTAAAAGCATCTTCCAAGTCTATATCCATAGCATTAGCCATACAAATCAAGATGAATAAAATATCTGCTACTTCATGGCTAATTTCATTCTCTTTCTCTGTTGGTTTCTTGGTTTTTTCTCCATATTTATGATTTATTTCCCTTGCCAACTCCCCTACTTCCTCCATTAATCTTAGCGCCATGCTAGTTGGCTTCCAGTATCCTTTTGTATTAGTTTTTATCCACTCATCAACTTTTTTTTGCATCTCTTTTATTTCCATTTTGTTTATTTTTTTTAAAATTATCTAATTATTAAAAAAAGTCTTTCAACGCCGATTTCAACAATCACTTACGTTTCCAATAAGTAATTATTTTCTGCCTGCGTCTATCTAAAGAGTCTTTGGTAATTACCCCTGCCCCATTAATGCAACCACCTTCACAATAAAGAATATCAAGCACTTTCAATTCTGATTGGTTAGGAAATTCTTGAATAGTTTTTTCTGCTAATTTTGGCCCAGAAATAACATCATATTCTGGATCTGTAAATTTTTTAATCAAACCAGCTGATTGCGCCAAGCCGCCTGAAATTGGATACAATCTTGTTTTTGGACCAATAATATCAAAAGAAGAAGATTCGTCGTTTTTTTCAGAAGAAATATCTTTAATCTTAAATATCTCCGCTATTTCTTTATAGGTTAAAACCAATATCTCTAATTCTGGACGATCTTCTTTGGCTTCTATTTTTTTAACAAAACAAGGACCTATAAACACTTTTTTATAATTCGGATATTTTTTTGCAACAATTTTTGCAATAGCTATCATTGGTGAATCAGTTGGAGCTAAAAATGTAGCAAGATGCGGATACTTATTTTTAACCATCCGAACAATACTAGGACAAGGACTAGTAATGTATCGCTTCTCAGGATAACGTTTTAGCAAAGCATTCAGCTGCTTGTTTGTTTGAATTGCTCCTGTGGACACTTCTACCACATATTTGAAGCCCAATCTTTTCAACATCCCTACAATTTCAGGGTAAGAAAAATCAACAAGAAAAGAAGGAGCAAGCATAGCCACTAATTTGCTTTCTTCCTCTAAAAGATTAAGCAGTTTTTTTGTTTCTAGAGTTGTATTTTTCATAAAAACTAAATATTATCCAGGAGATTATTCCGCCAGCTAAAGCAGTAAAAAACTGGTTTAATCCCATTAATTGTACAAAAATTTTGGGTGCAAGAGAAAGTTGAAAATAAACATTAGCGATTGTGAATAAAAATAAAGATTTGGCTGTGGCAGCCAAGAAGACAGAAGAGAAATAATTTAAATGCGAAAAGAATTTCTTAAAAACCAAGATTAATACTAAATTAGCCAACCAAATAAACAACAAAAAATAAACTAAAAGCATTGTAAGCGGTCCAAAGATTATGCCTCGTGATAAAACCCCTAAGCTGGGAAAAATAATTAAGGGCAGAATAAACTTTCTTGGCAAGAAAATGGCTGTCAAGAATAAACAGGCATTAACTATTGTTCCTACCAGCCACTGTGGATGACCCAAAGAAAAAGGAATTGAAAAAGACAACAAAGATAAGCCAATGAAAATTAAGATTGGGATAGGTGCGGCTAAACTTACAGGTAGATTGAATGATGAAGTTTTTTGAAACATATCTAAAATATAAATAAATAATTATAATTCATTCTACCAAAAAATCGCTTTAAATAGAATTTAAAACCTTATGATTTTTTATTTTTATATACAGGACAATCTTTATCTTTAAAGTCGCAATAATCACATAATTTAGAGGATTTTGGAGGAAATTTATCTACCCCTCTTATCTTTTTAACCCTTTCTAAGGTTGTCTTTTTGATTTCCTGAAAATCAACGTCAGAAGTCTGAAAATCTACAATCTCACCTTCATTCAAGTAATAGAAACTAACAATACTTACAGGAATCTTGAAATTTAACTCAGCCAGTACTCTGTAAAAATCTAGCTGGTCTTTGTTTTCTTGCTTTTTTCCTGTTTTAAAATCAATAATTCTTAAGGTGTTGTCTTTAAGCTTATCAATCCTGTCAAACTTACCAGAAATAAAAGATTGATCGTCAATAGGTTGAATCATTTTTTCGTAATCACAAAAAGAATTCTTAATATCTTCTGTTGGAATATAAAATATGGGTGGATCTATGTCTTTCAAGTTAAAGAATCTTTTTAGTATCTCTAGAGACTCTCTATATGTTTTTCTCTCATCTTCTAAGGTATTAAAGCCACCTATTTCACCAAGAGGAGGTTTTTTTGTTTTGTCTTTATCTGAAAACCATGCCTTTGAAAGACAATCCTTAAGAGTTTGAAAGCTTCTCTTTTCCAATGGTAGATTATAAAACAATGTTAAAGCGCCATGAATTGCTGAACCTTTTGTATTATAATCTTTTGGTTCTTGATACCCTTTCCATTTTGGATCTAGATAATAAAAATAATAATCCAAAGGACATTTTTCAAATCTGCTTAGCTTAGAATGAGAATATATTTTTGAGAAATCAATTTTCTTCATAATATTTATTCTATCAAAAAATCAAGCCCGAGAGAATTCTCATGATTTTTTTCTTATTTGCGCAGAAGAAAGATTTGACACAGGGGGCAAGAATGTAATTTTTTTTAAGTTTTTATTTTTAATAACACCTTCAAAATAAGATTGATTATAAGCATATCTTTCAAAAACAATTATAGGATATTTTTCTAATATTTCTTCTAAATTTAAATTGTTTATAATCCAATACAATCTATCTCCTCCCATAATCCATATAAGATCTTGATAATGATTCAAGTATGTTTTTTTTAGTTCTTCAGCTGTTTCCATTGAGGTTGGAAAATAGTTTTTTGAAACATCTATTAATGAAATCATAGCTTTAGGTAAATTTTTAAAAGCTTTCTTTAATAAGCTTACACGAATTTTTGACGGTGAAAGACCTGCTTTTTCATAATAATCACTAGATGGAACAATGATTATCTTATCAACCAGATTCAAGTTAATAACTTTTTCTACAATTTCAATATGTCCTTGATGAATGGGAGAAAATGCACCCCCAAAAAACCCGATGTTTTTACCCTTTAATTTTTTACAATTCATAATTATTTTTTTTCATAATTTTATTCTACCAGAAAAAACCGCCTTTTCGACGATTTATTTTTTCGCAAAAAAATAGAATTGACACCATTTTATAAAATAAACTATATACAAAGTTCAGAGTTAAAATCTTGATGTCCACGGTTTGGCTGACACTTAAAATCATCTGCTATTATTGTTCCTAGCTTCCAAGTATTATCTGCATAATAAACCTCAGTAATCTTTCTTACAGCCCTTACAGAGTCGTCTCTTACACCATCATAAATTGCTTGCACAAACCAAACACCATCTTTTTCGTCTAAAATACTTATTTTAAGTTCGCTGCACATATCTTCAGTACATTCCCCCCAAGTTTGTTTTATTAAACTTTCAGCAATTTCTTGCGATAGAACAGGTGGTTTAACAGTTTGATTAAAATAAAGGCCAATTCCTAATCCAAGAATAATAATAAAGATGATTAATAGAAAGTTTTTCATAAATATCTTCTTTTTTTTAACTTTTTAGGTAAATAATCCTGCTCTTCTTTGTAGTCATGATCAGGACTATATTTATAGTCTTTCCCATATTTTAAATCTTTCATTAATTGAGTTGGAGCATTACGTATATGTAAAGGCACTGGTAAATTACCATGTTTTTTAACATCTTCTGCAGCATTATTATATGCTTCATATAAAGCATTAGATTTCTTGCATTTTGCCATATAAACTACTGCCTGAGCTAAATTAACATTACATTCAGGCATACCAATAAAATGACATGCCCTATAAGCAGCTACTGCTTGTTCTAGTGCACGTGAATTAGCTAGTCCAATATCTTCTGATGCAAAACGAACAATTCTTCTGGCAATATATAAAGGATCTTCCCCTGCTTCTAACATTCTTGCTAACCAATACAAAGAAGCATTAGCATCAGAGCCTCTCATTGATTTATGTAAGGCTGAAATTATATTGTAATGTTCTTCACCATCTTTGTCATAAAATAAGTGTGATTTTTGAAAAGCTTCTTTAATAAGTTCTAAAGTAATTTTTTTACCTCCTGAACTTACTGCAGCATATTCTAGAGCATTTAAAGCTCTTCTTGCATCACCATTGCTCATTAAAGCTATTGTATTAGCTAATTTTTTAGTAATCTTAATATTTAAACTACCCAAACCTTTTTGCTTATTACTCAAAGTGCTTTTAATGATTTTAACAATATGATCTTTTTCAAGTTGTTTTAAAACAAAAATCTGACATCTTGAAAGCAAGGCTCCTCTAACTTCAAAGCTGGGATTTTCAGTTGTTGCTCCAATTAAAGTGATAAGTCCTTTTTCAACGTGAGACAATAAAGCATCTTGCTGTTTTTTATTCCAGCGGTGAATTTCATCAATAAAAAGAATGGTTTGTTCACCCAGTCTTTGATTTTCTTTAGCTTCTTGAATAATTTCCCTTAAATCTTTTAAACCGCTAGTAGTAGCACTAATTTCTTTAAATTTTGACTTGGTTTGTTGGGCAATGATAAAACCCAAAGTGGTTTTACCACTTCCTGGTGGACCCCAAAAAATCATCGAAGGTAATTTATCAGAATTAATGGCTTGCCTTAATAATTTTCCTTTACCAATAATATCTTCTTGGCCAAAAAAACCAGCCAAAGACTCTGGTCTCATTCTATCAGCAAGTGGTTTATGTTTGTTTTGAGCATTCATATGAATTATTCTATCAAAAAATCGCTTTAATGGCGATTTTTGTTTGTTTAAGGTCGTGAACAATATTAAAACTTGTTTTTAATAAAAAAACGCTTATTTATGATAAGCGTTTGACTTTTGATGTCCAAACAAGTTAACCTACTACCTTTTCTGAAGTGAAAATAGGTATTGTAAGAACATCTGAAGGATATTTACCAAGACCCTTTCTAGACAACCATTTGCCATGCTTGTTAAGATACTGGATCTCAAGCTTTCCTTTAAGTTCTCTTCGTCTTTTGACGACCATCATCTTAGTATCTGAAATGTGTTCCTCAATAGAGAATTGCCAACCATCGTGAGCAATAACAATAGTTAAACCATTGACAGCACAAACATCAATACTTTCTATTCTTTCATCCCGAAATTGTTTTAGATGGATAGAAAAATCCCTATCTTTTCTACTTATTGTGGCTTTTCCACTAGGGGTTACTAAGAGTTCTCCGCCAAAAAAACCAAAATTAACTTCTAGTTTCATTTTAAGGTACGCCTCTCTTAATAGTTTATAAAAATCTCTTCAAAAGTCAAGCTTGAGTGCTTCGAAAGTAAAATTAACACGTCTTAGTCAAACTGATATAATCAAAAAGAGAATTATCGTTCCAGAAATAGTGTAAGTAAATTATTTATTTTTATTGTGTCCATGCTTATGTGCGTACACGGACACATACGCACAGACAGGTGTTCCTATTTATCTTGGAGTTGTGGACGATATTAAAACTTGTCTGGAGAAAGTTTAAAAAAATAACTATTTATTCCTTAAGAAAAGATATGCTATTCCTCCGACAACACCACCAACGATAAGCAATATCAAAAATCTTGTTAATAAATCAAATCCGAATTCACTTCTTAGCCAGCCTGATGAACCGCCACTAATCGCTCCAACAATTGCTACAATAATTACGACCTCTTTTGACCATCTTTTTTTGGTTGGTTGATTATTCATATACTTCATTCTACTAAAAAATCGCCTTCTTGGCGATTTTTCTTGATGTACAATTACATCTAATTTTATCCAATTTGGCTTCGGCGGTAGGACTCAAACTGCATTCGATAATGTTTGGGGTCTTAGACGATGTTAGAATCTGTTTTATACTTCTGTTGTGCTAAAAAGCCAAGAGCCTAAAACAACCATCAGTAATGCAAATCCCATAAGCACGAAAAAATCTAATAATAAAGAAAATTGAGAAAATCCAATTAAGCTTGCTCTTAATCCATCAACTCCATAAGTTAAGGGATTAATATATATTATTGGTTTTAACCAAACAGGAAAATTATTAATTGGGAAAAGAGCTCCAGAAAACAAAAATGTTGGAAATATAATAAATTGCACAATCATAGAAAAACCATGCATATCTTCCATTTTTGAAGCAATGGCTATTCCAAAACCAATAAATACAATTCCTATTAAAGCCATGAAGATAATAGTTAAAAGAATATTTAAAAAGCTAGTTATTTTAAAACCAAGAAAAAGAGAGATTGTTAAGATTAAAAGACCTTGAATTAAAGAGGTTGTTACTCCTCCAAGAATTCTTCCAAAAATAATAGCTGATCTTTTAACTGGAGCTACCATTATTTCTTTTAAAAATCCAAATTCTTTATCAGATAAAACAGAAAGGCCTGCAAATGTGGAAGAAAAAAGCATTGTCATTCCAAGAATGCCAGGAACTAAAAAATCAAGATAATTTGCTCCTTCAGGCATCCCAGAAAGCATGAACGAAGATTTAAAACCAAATGACATAGAAAAAAGAAAGAAAAAAGGGATTGCTAAAGCGCCAATAATACGACTCTTAGCCCTAAAAAATCTTTTCATTTCTCTTAACCACATTACATAAATTGTTTGAATATTGTTTGATTTCATAATTTTAAATATTATCTTTTCATTCTTTTTCTCATCATTATTCTATTTTTTTCACTCTGACTAACTTCTCTTTCTCTTATAGTTTTTCCAGTGAAATGAAGAAAGACATCTTCTAAGGTAGGTTTTCTTAAGCTAACTGATTTAATTTCAAAACCTTCTTGTTCTTGATCTATTTGAATTAATAAAGGAATCTTCTTTTCTCCTTGATCAACATTTAAATCAATTAAACCATTGTGCTGATTAATCTTTTTAACCCAAGATAATTTATTAAAAGATTCAATGGCTTTTTTAGGAAAATCAGTTGCAATAGAAATTACATCACCACCCAATACATTCTTAAGATTTTCAGGAATATCTTGAATAACTATTTTACCAAAATCAATAATTGCTATTCTTTCACAAAGATAATCTGCTTCTTCCATATAATGAGTAGTT
>Ga0114923_10002023_pt1 | contig 13889 bp, 17 predicted proteins | sample SumtaG_FD_89578 | JGI IMG/M metagenome (GOLD analysis project Ga0114923, IMG submission 89578) | Deep subsurface microbial communities from Indian Ocean to uncover new lineages of life (NeLLi) - Sumatra_00157 metaG | ecosystem: Environmental > Aquatic > Marine > Oceanic > Sediment | place: near... | reverse complement strand
GGGGGGGGGGGGGGGGGGGGGGGGGGGGGGGGGGGGGGGGGGGGGGGGGGGGGGGGGGGGGGGGGGGGGGGGGGGGGAGGGGGAGGGGGAGGAGGCGGAGGCGGTGGGGGGATGACGCACTCTGCATCGAGCCGCTCGACCACCAGTAAGGTCTCTCTCGCGGTGTAGAGCCGACAGCGGTCCTCGGAGCAGGCGACCTTGCCGCGCTTGCTCGAGGTGTTCTGGTACGCCGAAGACCATTCCGAGTATCCATACAGCACGCCGCCACACTCCGGATCGGGCGCCGCCGCGCTCCCGTAGAGGTCCGCGACCTCCCCGCCGGGCCGGATCCGAAAGAGGTGGTCAACCGCGTCTCGCGACCGACCGGCCGGGCTATTCATCCCGGAGCCGTAGAAACAGAATGCTTCAGAGCCGAGGGAGTCGCAACTCAAGTACCGCAGCGCGCCGCCGGTCACCGTCGATGAGTAGACGAGCGCCGGCGACGTCACGCCGCGGTACAAACGGAACTCATGCGAGATCGGGAATGGGATCGCGGTCTTTTCGACCGTCGCCAGATAGCTCTCGCCGTCGATCTCGAAGAGCTGCGGGCTGTGGGTTTCGCTCGCCCCGGCAACCAGCAGCCGGCGAAAGGTCGGCAGGTACTCCCAGACCTCCAGCCGTAGAGGGAATGGCGTCGAGCCCTCGCCGTCAGACATGGCGACCAGCAACCGGCCGCCGATCACTGCGGCGTCGACGTAACGGGCGCGGCCCGGGCGCAGTACGCCGAGTTCCGTCCCGCTCGAGAGATCGTAAGCTCGTACGCCGGCAGCCCCGGCCGAGAATCCATAAGCTTTGCCGCCGAATGGCGCCGCGCCCACGCTCTCGGACGAGTCGATGCCCTGGAAGGTCTGCCCAGCCGCCGTCCCCGAGAGCTGCCAGATCGACGTTCCTAGACCGTTCGCGCCGGCGAGGATGCACCGGCCCGCGGCACACGCGACGTCGAGCGTGAAGTGCTCGATCTCGCCGCCGGCCATACACTTCTCGAACGGGCCGAACGGAGCTAACGGGCCGCCGGGTTGGCAAGACCCGAAAGGCGGGCTGAACACGTCGTAGGTGCCGACCACGGCGGGGTGATCAGGATCGGCGAGGGTGTACGTCACGATGCCGCCGTTGATAGCTACCACGGCGACCCCGTTCGAGACATCGACTGCCTGCGACAGCCAGCAGCCGCCCTGGATACCCGGCCAGAAAAAGGTGTTCCAGCGGGTGCAGTCGTGCGCGATCCCCACCGGCTGGACCGTGGCTGGCCAGATCGCAGGAGCCGGCAGGGTGGCAGGTGTCAGGTTGCCGCAGTCGGCAGCGGCGAACCGGGCGGCGAGGATCAGGACGGCGACGAGGGCGAGTCTTCCCGCTTGGGTCATCTCTTGCTCGCGATCTTCTCGAGCCTCTGGATCTCGGTCATGTAGGCTGCGAGCCGACCGCGGTCATCAGCGCCGGCGACCGCCGACGGCAGACAGAGCGAGTCCTTCAAGGTCCGCAGGCCGTCAATCACCACCTGAGCGGCGTCGAGCGCCAGGCCGAAAGTGGTCAACGCCTGTTGAAGCTGCGCGATCCGACGTTTTACCTCGTCGCACGTGCCGTTCCCGGCGCAAAGGTCGAGCAGGCCTTTCGCTACCTCGAGCTGTATATCCAGAACCGAAACATTGCCCTCGAGAGCCAACTTGACCCTCTCTCCGCGCACCAGAGCGGCCTCCACCTGCTCGCAGGTTTCCGGCGTCAAACCGCCTACCGATGCGCAACCGGAGGCAACGACCGCCGCGACGCCGACGACGGCCGCGGGTCCGACGTTGGCGGGATTGGAGATCAGGGCGAGTCCGAGAGCGAGGATTCTTGGGAGTTTCATTCTGATTTCTCCTTCTTGATCAGCTCGTCCAATCGGCCGAGCACGTCCTTCGTCAGGTAGCCGCCAGCCAGTCCTAGCAAGACCACCAGGCCGACCGGCTGCTCATCAGCGCCGGCGACCGTGACCTCCAGAAGACCGCCGGCCAGTAAGAGAATCGAGATCAAGCCGCCGATGCCGCCGACGAACGGGCGCATCACATACCAGGCAACGAAGGCGGTGTCGAAACGGGCGCCGGAGTGCCCGTAGAAGCCGCGCATAGTGGCGACGGTCGCGCCCGCCACACCGAAGACGACACCCAAAACCATCTTGGGATCCCATTCTGTGAGGTAGAGCCCGGCGACGGTCGACACGATCGCAACCGCAACGAGGTAGAAACCAACGGCTCGTTGAGTGTTCAAGATAGCTCCTCTGGCCCCGCGGCCCGATGCGGCGGCCGAGTCTTCTCAGCGGCCTGGTGTTGGTCGAGGTAATCTCTCAGAAGCCTACGGACCAGGCGGGAGACGCTGACTCCGGCCCTCTGGGCGGCTCTCCGGGCGATGTCTCGATCGAGGTAGACGTTGGTCGATTGCACGGCCCATTATGCACATGAACAAGAACGGCCTGTCAAGCCGGGATCTGAGTTTCACGTGGAACCTATATGGGTACGCACTGCCAAGCTGCAAAGCCAAGATATCGGATCAGCTCCTCGACCGACCAGCGCTCGCGCGAGATCATCGCCTTGATCCCCGGCGCATCCATCGAGACGAGCGCGCCCTCTAGACTCTCGGCCTTCGTGCGAATCGCCTCTCGGCTGTAGCCCTGCCGCTCTTTCCACGCCCAATAGGCACCGCGTAGGTCGGCCTCATGCGCCGCCGTCTGTCCCCTAAGCTTCTCCGCGACATAGAGCCGACCGCCGGGCTCGATCACTCGCCGGCAGTCTGCGAAGACCTTCGCCCGATACTCGATCGGCACGAACTGAGCCGTCCACAGTAAGAAGATGATCTTTGGTCGCGGCACGTCCGGAAGCCCTCGCCGGAGGTCATGCTCGATCAGTTCTGCGTTAGGTATCTTCTTGCGGGCCTTGTCGAGCATCCAGGACGAGGCATCGACCCCGATCAACTGGAGCCCCGAGGCGAACTCCTGGAGCTTCAAAAGCGTCTCGCCGGTAGCGACTCCGAGATCGAGAACGGTATCCCCGGGCTCGAGATGCGCCGCGGCCTGCCGGCAGAGTAGATCGATCTTCTCATGGTAGAACGGAATCGACCGCTCGGCCATATCGTCGAAGACCTCGGCGACCTTCTCGTCGAAGACCCAGGCGCCTATAGGTCGGTGGTTCCTGCTATCCAATTCTGGGGCTCCCTTCAAGCCGTTGCCGCGACCGGCTGCCGGAATTTCGACCACTCGAGGAGCCGACTAGCCGCCGCCTGCTCATTCATCTGCGTCGGCGGAGCTTTCATATAGACCGCGCAGGGATCGCGCAGTATGCCGCCCTCACCGCGCTCCAGCGCCAGCTTGGCGATCCTCACCAGGTCGATCACGCAGCCGGCAGAGTTCGGCGAATCCCAGACCTCCATCCGGACCTCTATCGACAGCGGAGTACCGAGAAAGGCCTCGGCCTCGAGGCGGATAAAGGCCAGCTTTCGGTCACCTAGCCACGGGATCTCGGCGCTCGGACTAATGTGGATATCGAGCTCCGGATCGAGACCCGGCGCAAGATCCAGGACCGCCCCGGTCTTTGACTTCCGCTTCGACGCAAGCCGCGACGGCTCCATCAGGTTCACGAAGTCGTAGTTGCCGCCCGCGTTCAGCTGATAGGTCCGCTTGAGCTCGACGCCGCGAGACGCGAGGAGCTCCACCAGCGCCCGGTGCGCGATGGTCGCGCCGACCTGGCTTTTGATGTCGTCTCCCATCAGCGGCAGAGAGGCATCTTCGAACCTTCGAGCCCACGCAGCGTCATTCGCGATGAAGACCGGAATGGCGTTGACGAATGCGCAGCCAGACTCGAGCGCGGCCTCCGCCCACCACCGGCTGGCTTCCTCCGAGCCGACCGGGAGGTAGTTGACCAGCACGTCGGCGTTCCGGAGGACCGAGACTATCTGCCTCCGGTCATCCCCTCCGGCACCCGTGTCTTGGACGTCGGTGATATGGCACCTAAGGCGCTCGCCGAGACCGTCGAGGAGCGGCGCCGGGGATACCCGCACTTGGCCGCACTGCCGTTCCAGATCCTCATCCGTAACCGGTGCCCGGTAGGTGCAGTTGGGTGGCTCGACGATCACCTCTCGAAGCAGGCCCCCGACCTTCCTGGCGTCAACATCCCAGGCGCCGACAAACTGAATGTCTCGAGGCCGTAGGCCCCCGAGATTGAAGTGGATGAGCCCTGGGCCCGCAGCTCGATAGAAGGCCGAGCCTTGGACCAGCGCGCTCGCGCAATTGCCAACCCCGACCATCGAAACCTTCACGTCGTTTCTTCCCATCACGATCTCCTTGCTTGTCGAATGTCACGGATCCAGTCATCTAGCTCGTCTCCTACGCACCACGGCGGCCGCCGGCGATCCCCGATAATCACCGAACGCTCGAACGCCCGCTGAGCCTCTCGAAACTCTGACCGGCCACGGCAATCCGTCCGGCCCTCTCCCTCGAACGCCTCATCCCGACGGCCGCTGAAAACAGGATGAGTCGGCAGGGGGGCGACGTCACCGGAGACCGGAACATCGAGCAGCTGGAGCGCCGATCTTAGCCGGCCCGCCGCCGTAGAGCTCTGCGCTAGAAGCCTGAGCTTATGGCGGCAGATCTGAGCACCGGCAAGACCAGGAATGCTCACGTCTGCGCTGACTAGGCCGGTCTCGAGCCGCCTCCCGGCCTTGATCGCGGACTCCACAAGCGGGTCTGCCGAGGTGATCATCTCGGCCGCGATGTAGGCCGGCAGCTCACCTAGCTTATGATTCCCACCCTCGAGCACCGCAACCCTGACCTTTGGCGCTTTCTCGCCAACCCACGTCTCGCCGAAGTTCGCCAGCATCCGGACCTTCGCAATCAGTGACTCGTCGCGTGAAACTACAAGACCGCCTTCGCCGGCGCCGATGATCTTTGTCTGATTGAGAGAAAAGACGCCGACGTTGCCGCGCAAACCGCAAGAGACCCCGGCGGGATCGACTGAACCCCAGGCCGGGCAGGCGTCCTCGATGACCGGGCACCCAGCAGCTCTACGAATCGCCGCGACGTCAGCCGGTACGCCATCGTGGTCGACGACGATCACCGCCGTCAGGCCGCACGCTGGTACACGGGTAGGGTCCATACAGAGGCTCCCGGGATCGACGTCGACAAAGACCGGCTCAGCGCCGATCGCCAGGACCGCCAGTCCAACGGCGTGGAACGCCAGCGAGGGCACTCCGACGCGATCACCCGGATGGACGCCGACCGCCTGAAGCGCCACGATCAATCCGGAGGTCCCGGAGGAGACGCCGGCAACGGCGTACCCGTCGAGACGGCTTGAGGCGACGGCCTCGAGCCGCTCGAGCTGCGGTCCCTGGGTATAGACACCCGATCCAAGAATGGCCGCGACACCGTCAGCCATGTGGCGCATATTCTGCCAGCTTCTCAAGCTGCGGCCTCCCCCTCAACCACCTGATCCAAACGCCGGCGATAAACGGCCTGGACACGAACCCAGCGACCGCTGGGATTCAGATCCTCAAATCCCAGAAGATCCTTATGCCAGCGGCGGATGCCGCCGTTGATTTGGAGCGGTGAGTTCCGCCGCCAGAAGCGCCGAAGATCCTTGAAGAACCCCGGAAAGGCCCGCAGCGCGATCCCCTTCTGCCGCGGCCGGTTCATCTCACGATAGCTGAGCTCGAGCGCGTGGGCCGCAACCGGCTCCTCGGAGTAGGGCTCTCGAAGCGGGACGCCGAGCATCTCAGATGAGCGGTGCATCCACCCCGTTCCGCAGTCCTGATTCTTGTCGTCGAGCTTCAGCCGTCGGTACTCGAGAGCCTCGGCCTCGCTCGAGGCCGCCAGCACCGCGACGGTCCGATCGTCAAGGATGATAGCTCCCGTACCGACCACGGCGCCGCGGTGGCCGTCGGCCGCGATTCGTCGCGAGAGGTACAGCATCGGATGGACGCACTGGACAACCGTCTTCCTCCACCGCCTCGTCATCAGGAGGATCTCGTCTAGGTCCCGGCGGAGAACCGCCTCTGATCGCTCGATGGGGACGTCGACAAAGGGGAGCTCGAGCGCCGCTGCGACGTTCCTGGCCGAGGTCCAGTCATCCGAATAGAAGGTCCCCAGGCGGTAGGAGTAGCAGACGGGGCGGCCGCCGAGAATGACCTGGCAGAGCGCCAGCGTCACGCTATCCATGCCACCGGAGAGCAGGATGGGAAGATCCTTTACCGGCTCGACGGTCTCGAGCAGCTTTTCGCGCCAGGCCGCGGCGATCGGATCGAGAGCAGGAAGATCAATCATCGCGTCGCTCCGGTACTCTCAGGAGCCAATGCCCCCCCCCATTGGTGCCCCCGACGTTCCTGAAACCGTTGGTGTTGACCGTGGGGGCCGGGTCGTCGAGATCGCAAATCACTAAGCCGTCCAGAATCTCGTCGACCGGCGCCCTATCGGGTACGCCGGACTCGCGGTCACGCAGCGCCAGCACGACCTCTCCGGGCCTAACATTCATCAAGGATCTCCCGAACGCACCGGGCCACGGCCGCCATCATCACCGGTGGAACCGCGCGCCCCAGCCTTTCCCACTGCTGGCGGTAGGATCCGGTTAGCTGGAAGTCATCGGGAAAAGCGCAGACCCGCTTGAGCTCTTGGATCGTGAATTTCCGACGCTCAGTCGGGTGGGTTACGCCGGCCGCTCCGCGGACGCCGGCCGTCTGGGTCACGACCGGACTCGGCTTTTTCGGGTCCGGCTTGATGAGGTTGAAGTACTTGTCCGAGGACTGACCCGGCCGGAGCTTGTCCCATTCCTTGCCGATTGCAGTGCCGTCGAGAGTCATCTCCGAAACCTGGAAGTGCTGGCTGTTGAGTCCATTGACTCCGATGGTCACTGCCGGGCATGGCTTGTCGGTAACGTCTCCCGTTGACCATTCTCCGCTTGTGTCATGAATCACGCGGCTCCCCTCGAGCAGATCCCCGATCGCATCCCTCAGCGAGTAGCGGTAGGGCAGCGGCGAAGGGTGCCGCGGCTGGGCCTCGAGGTCGTTTCGGACGCCGACGAAGATCAACCTCTTACGAGTCTGTGGAACGCCGAGCCACTGAGCATCAAGGATCCTGGTCTCCACGTTGTAGCCGCAGCTCTTCAGCGCCGCGAGGATCGCTAGGAAGTATCCCTTGGCCACCCCGCGGGCCAGGCCGGCGACATTCTCCGCGATGAAGACCTTGGGCTGTAGGCCATCGAGGATCCGCGTGAACTCCCAGAAGAGATCATCAACCCGCTGCTTTGTTTCCGAGTAGCTGCGGACCTCTCCCCACGCCTTCGCCAGCTTGCCGGCGGTGCTGAAGCTGGCACACGGCGGGCTCCCCTCGAGGACATCGATCTCGCCCCTCTCGATCCCAATCTGGGCCAGGATCTCCGCCGGCTCAACGTTCCTGATGTCCCGGCTGTCGACCGGTACGCCCGGATGGTTCAACTCGTAGGCCTCGCGCGCCGCATCGATGAACTCGCTCGCCCAGAGGACCTCGAATCCCTCCATCTCAAAGCCGAGACAGGAGCCGCCGCAGCCGGAGAAGGTGGAAATGACCTTGTAGCCGTTCGTCGCCCTGGACTTGGCGATCTCAGCCATCGACGGGACGCTGTAGGGCAGCTTGTCATCGCTGGGCATTTGTGGCGCGAGATCTTCACTACCTGGCTCAACGCGTACCGGGACCGGTGTAGTCGAGACCGTCGGGAAGGTAGAGTCTGTTCGATCGAGCATTCTGTGGGGCCCGCCTCCTCTCCAATGCTTGAAACCCCCCCCCCAGCTCCTCAACGAAGATTCTCACACGCTAAAGACCTCAGCAAGCCTACTGAGCTCAGCCGAGACCTGGGTGTCTGGCCCGTTGCCCTGAGCAGCGTCCGAAAGCAGCTTGGAGATTACGGCTCGGGCCTGAAGCCGAGCTTGAGGCTCTCCATCGACCTTGATACTGGCCAGCGTCGACCCCGACCAAACGTAGCCGCAGCGAGGACACTCATGGTCGGTTTGCAGATTCTGGTCTACGACCGGAAACTCTCCCGGCGCTTTCTGCTGGGCTTGGAAGATGACTGTCCTGGGAGGCAAGATAAGTAGGCCGCCGAGATCCACGCCCGGCTTTTGTAGCTGCTCGAGCAGCTGGGGATCAAATATCCGATCGATCTCCTCGGACGTGAAGCCGCCGCCGCTCAAGGTCAGGGTGTTGTGGTCAATCGCGAAGCGCTCAGCCGCCTCCCGGCTCTCCTGGTCAGCACCAAAGATCACCGGCAGCAGCCACTTGCCGTTGCGGCCGTCGACCGCGATTCCCCGGGGCGGCTTCTCTCCGGCCGCCTGGATCTTCTCCACGGCCTCGGCCCGGCCGTTACCGTAGACCAGGGCCTGGAGGTTGGAGTCAAAGGCCGGCGGGTCGCCGAAGCCGTAGCGCTTGATGGACTCCTGAAGCGCCGGCAAGTCGTGCTTTTTGGGGTTTTGGTCCCAGCGCTTGACGGTGTCCAACGGGACATACCGAAGCTCGAGCCGCCGTTGATTGGCGCCGACGGCCGCCGGATTCTTTCCCTTCGCGGTCACGATCAACCCTTGACCTTGATCTCGCCGCCCAGGGAAACGCCGGCGATGAAGGGCAGCCGGCCGCCGGGCGCGAAGTCTTTCAACTCCAGGCGTTGCCCTTCCGGCGGCTGCCCCAGGAGTCCGAGTACGAAATAGGCGGCCTCGACGAGCTCCACCGCCGAGTCGAGTTTCCCGAATTCCACCAGCGTCTGGAGACGGGCGAGACCATGTTGGGTGATCGGCGGGCTGGTGAGATGACGAACCGCGACGCGCGTCTCGGAGATGGTGACCGGGACCGTCGGGCTCGAAGCTCCCGGTTCGATGCGCCAGACATTGCCGTCGACCACCAGGCCGACGTCGGTCCACTCCTTCTCGTCACCGAAGAGCACGACGTCGCCCGTTCTCAGCTCCGGCCAATGCGCGACAAGGGCCGACGGCGCGATCTCGGCGAGGGCCGGCGGGGAGATGATCTCTGGCTCCGGCTCGGTGCTCTCGGCGGCCTCGGCCGTTTCCGGAGCCTCGGTCTCTTCTGGCAGCGGCGACTCGCTCTCCTCGACCGGTTCCTCGATCTCGTCGGCGCGTACTCGTCCATCGACAGCGGGTGATTCCGGTTTCTCGGCGCTCTTCTTGGACATGAGGCTCCTCCAGTTTTCATCACCGGGTTTTCTACGGCCTCCCTCGGATATACCACAGTTCGACCCCGGGAGTCACATCAGCGACCGGGACCAGAGCTCGATGACCCGCTCATTGGTCTCCGGTCGGAGGTGCCAGAGTTTCTGCGATCCAGTGCACGGGACCGGGGCCGGCAGCGGATCAGATCGCGCAAAGAGCCAACCGAATCGGCTGCCAGGGGCCCGCCAAACCTCCTGCGAGCTCGTCGCCGGCAAACGCCCGGTCACCACCCGGTCGAAGATCGCGACCGCGACCACGCCGCCCAGAATCGTGGCGGGATCCGGAGGATCGCATCGGACACGGCGGCCGGTCTTGTTGACGACTCGGACGAAGGCCTCCGGCGCCGGCGGCTCGCGGTGACCGACCGGCCAGTCGTAGGGGCCGGTCTCCTGCCAGAGGTCCGCGAGCTCCTTCTCCGTGACCGAGGCGTGGATGGCGACCGGCTGGCCGCGTTTCAGTTTCGGTTTCCAGTCCCGATTCTCGAGGAGTTTTCCGTGGCAGAAAGCCCAGGCCCAGGGCTGGTGCAGGGTGATGGCGGCCATCGCCGGCGGTGCGAAGACACTCAACCTCTGCGCTCCTGCATCCAGCGCTCGAGGTCGACACCCAGCCCCGGCACGCAATCGTAGTGGGCCCGGAGATGTCGACCGGCCCAAGATCCACCGTCGCAGTAGTAGCGATTTGCCCCCGTATCGATCGGCTCCCCGCAGAGATCACAAGGCCAGGGATCCGTCGGCGGGAATCAAACCGCGGCCCGTCGACACAAGCCCAGAAGATCCGAGATCGCCGCGCGGTTGAGCCGCCAGATCACCTCCCGGCGGTCGAGCTCTCGAGCCGCGTCCTGGCTCTCCTCCAAAGGAGTCGTCAAGCGCAACCGACGCTTCAGATCGGCATCGGACAGGCTCTCGACCCCCGAGTCGTAGAAGCCGTTGGCTCGATCAAGGAGCACGTCCGCGTGGCAGAGAGCACCAGGCGAGCACCAGCAGGCGAGGTCTTTCCCCCTCAGCTCCGCGAGGTCTAGAGCACCGGCCTTGATTTTCTCGACTAGGAAAGAGCGGTAGCGCGGAATCGCAGCGTCGCCGAAAGCCTCGAGCGAGAACGGGTTGCCCCACTTCGTCGGTCGGCCGACGTAGACCGCGCCGGCCGGTATCCGCCAGCCCTTGGTCCTCCGGCGCTGGATCCTCTTCGGCCGCTCGATGGTCAAGGCTCATCCTCGCGTTTCACACGGATTCTCGGCTCCTCGGGAGCCGCCTCGTTCCTGATCTGCCTCGCCAGCCTGAAGATCTTATCGACCTCGATTTTCCTCATGTCCCGGTCGCTGGCCAGTGCGGACGGTCCGCTGAGACCTTGTTTCAGGCCCTTCTTTGCAGGTATCCAACCCAGCACCATGCTCGAGGCCTGCTGAACGCAGCTGACCCAGAACCTCAAGATTACCTCGAGCTCTTCCGACGAGAGGTCGTCTTCGGTCTCGGCGGCCGCCGTCTCCGGGTCAACTAGATCGATCTCGGCGCAAGCTCGCTCAAGGGCCGCGGACTGCTCTCCGGCCAGGTGAAGCGCCGCGTCCAGGCCCGCCTTCATCGCCTCCTCGAGCGACGGGAGCAGGGGCGCGTGGAGCCGATCGTTCAGCATGAACTGCCAGGTCGGCTTCTCCACCCCCTGCTGGCAGGCGACGTCGAGCCGCAGGCCCTCAGTCTCGATGACGGTCACCGCGTCGGTGAACAATCCCTCGCCGACCGCCGGCATGTCGAATCCTGAATAGGTCCAGTTGTGCTCCTCTCGGCTCTCATGGATTAGGATCTTTCGATTGGCCTCGCGGAGCCGGGCCGCCGTACTCGCATGCCGACCGACTTCTTGCTTGAATCGCTTCTTCCAGTACTTCATCTGCTCGCTCCTTATGTTTCGCCGCCGCGGTGGGCCATCGCCGGCCGACCGCAACGGCAGTTGGTTGACGTGCTGGACACCTTGAAACTCGAGCACGCGCCCGAGCCGACGGCGAACCAACGCTTGAAATCTCTGCTCCAGCTCTTCCCTTCGTAGCGGATCCTGCCGGATGCCTTCAGCTCCTTCTTTGCCCGGCCCAAGACCCGTGCGCTCGAGACCGGCGCTGGCGGCAGAAACCCTACGCCGTCGAACGGATTCATACGCCAGGAGCTGTGGAATCCGTTGGGGTGCCGCCGGATCTGATCCTCGACCGATTGGAGAATCTCGCCCCACTCTCCCGCCGAGTACCGCCGGCCGTCGACCGTGACCGCGCCGTCGATCGGCTTACCGCGGGGCATCCAAACCTCCGAGCGCGGCCAACACCTCATCCTCATTTTCCTCTGCCTGCTGAAAGTTAACATCGGATAAATCGTACCCGCAGCGACCAAGCGCGGCCTTGATCACGTCGAAATCTTGGTGTATGAGGTCGACGGGATCAAGCCCACCCAGGACGCCGGGAGCGAAGGCCGGCGCCTCGAGCTCGAGCTCCTTGATCCTCTCGCGAAGCGCCTCGAGCTCTTCGCAGGTGCAGGTGCACTCTTCGAGCTCGACGACTCCCCAGGGCTCGGTCCCGAAATCCGGCGGCGACTCAGCGGCCGATCGACAGCCTGCCAAAAGGACGAGCAACAAGAGCCCGCGAGTCACTCGAGCGCCCTTACCGATCTTCCGTCGATCTCGGCGAGCCGAGCGGCCCGAGATGAAATCCAGACGATCAACGGGCGCCGGCCGTCTCCAGGGACCGAACTTTGAGCCACCGGTCTCGCGATCGTACCGGCATAGCCTGTGGCCGCCGCAGATCTCACACCACTGGACGCGAATGTGCGGTACGTCGCCCTCGAGTAGGTCGGCGATCACCGCCCGGTTCTGATGGACGCACTGTCGTTGCAGCCAATTCATAATCCAAGCCAAGATTCTTCTCATCAAGATCTCCTTCCTGTTCTGAGGTTCTGTAGTCGGATGGGGTGCTCGAGGCCAGGACCGCACCCGTAGCGGTCTCGAGGTCTCGAACGGTTGATTTGCTACCACGGGTAGATATGCAGCTCTCGAGCTCTCGCCGGTGCTGCGCGCAGAGCTTCGCGGGGTCAGAAGCCCGGCCGGGCCGGGAGCAGATCGGGCAGAGGGTCATATCGAGCAGACCTCGATTCCTGCCATCTGCGCCAGGACCACAAGCGGGCTCGCGCCCATGTCCTCACCCTCCCGGAGCTGAAGAAGCCCGCCGGCGGCCCTGGCTGGCGAGTCGCTGCCGCTGGCCAGCTGTGCCCACTTGAACCACTTGCCCTCCTCCGGGTTGTACTGGACTCCGAAGTCCGGCGGCCCAGGGTCCTTCCAATTCTTTCGCATCAGGGCCCAACCGTCGTTGTCGACCTCGAGCACGGCGCCCGGGTTAGCTCGGATGATCTCAGCGAGCTGTTTCGCCGTCGGGTTTCTCATACGGCCTCTTCCTGTTCGATGTTCTGCATTTTTCTATCGCCCTTTCCATCGGTCGGCCGCAAAGGTCGAGGTGTTGCCGGCTGGTGTCGGCGCGGTCGATGACTATGACTCGAACGCCGAGCCGCCGAGCCGTCTTCTCCAGGCGCTCGAGGTCCAGATCGAACAGGTGGCCAATATCTTTCCCCGCGTTGACGTCGCGGACGAAACAACCGGGCGCCCCGGGCGTCAAGATCTGGTGACAGTGGAGCGCCTGGCCGCCATTCTCTGCATACTGTACGGCCTCGCGGATCTCTCGCTCGTCGAAGAGACCCATTCCGCCGCAGGCGCCGGCGCAGCCCGCCGAACCCAGAGGCTCGAGGCCCTCGCAAATCATGCAGTCGGTCGAGCAGAAACGTCTCCCGACCGGTGCACCATGGTCTCCGTGTTCGCAACAATTCTTCATCATGACTCGGCCTCCGGCGATGACTCGGCTTCCGGCGAGAAGAGCGAGAGCACGGGAATCACGCGGGATCGAAGAATCTCGGTCCTAACCCGGGCGGCCGATTCCTGGAGTTTCTCTTCCGGCAGGCGATCGGCCAGCACGGACACCGACTCAGCGACCTGGATCTCCAGATCCCTCAGCTGCACGTCGTCGAGTTCCGCCTCCGCGGCCGCAAGAAGCTGCGAGTCGATCTCGCCGAGAGCCTTCTCTACATACTCGACATCGCGTCCGACCAGGATCATAATCTGAGCGCGGAAACCCTCCGGAGCCGCCGCGGCCAGGTTCATAAGCCGCTGATTGAGATCTAGCTCTTCCTGCTCACCGGACAATCCTGGTGCAGCCAGCTTATCCTCGTCCTCGGCTTCTCGCCGGCGGTGGTTGTCGAGGTGCGCCCAGATCATCCCGCTCCAGCCGCGGTCACCGGCCAGGCTTACAAAATCTCGAGCGTCGGCCGGCGATCGGCCGTTCTCGATTCCGGAGATCACCGTCTCGAGCTGACCGATCTGTCGCGCGGCGTTCGGACGCCTATCCTCCGGCGTCTTCTCGAGCCGACCGACCCAGAGCTTGCGGGCGCCCTCGACCCCCAGCCGCTCGAGCTCGGCGACGAGCTTCAGGACTCCGAGCTCTGGGGGATCGTCGTCCCCGGAAGAGTGTGTGCTCTCTCCCTCTCCCTCTCTCTCTTCTTTAGAAGAGTCCGGAGCCGGAGCCGGAGCCGGAGCCGGAGCCGGAGCCGGAGCCGGAGCCGGAGCCGGAGCCG
>Ga0114923_10002020_pt1 | contig 13896 bp, 4 predicted proteins | sample SumtaG_FD_89578 | JGI IMG/M metagenome (GOLD analysis project Ga0114923, IMG submission 89578) | Deep subsurface microbial communities from Indian Ocean to uncover new lineages of life (NeLLi) - Sumatra_00157 metaG | ecosystem: Environmental > Aquatic > Marine > Oceanic > Sediment | place: near... | reverse complement strand
TGTATCAGGGCGCTGCTGAAGGGACACCTGGACCTGGCCGGGAATGCGCTGCAGCGGCTCCCGGCCCCGGCTTTTGAAACCGCACCTATCCGCTCGCTGCAAGTAGAGATCAAAGTCAGGGAGGCTGTTCGCAGAGGTCAGCTTTTGTTGAGAGAAGATAAAATCGATGAGGCCCGGGAATTTTTCCGCGGGGCTTACCGGGAGAGAGACCATATTCTTTACGTGGAACCCCTGGAAGAGAACTTAGGCTCCCTTACCGGACTCTATCATAAAGTAGAGGAGTTAAAGCAGCTCTATGAAGAAGGAGACGCTTATTTTAAAGAGGAGCGATTCCGTGATGCGGCCCTGGTATTCTGGAAAGCCAGGGGAATCTCCCAGGGAAGCAAACCGGCCGCCAAACGGTACCAATGCGCCTCCAGCCTGGACACCATTAAAAGACTCCTGGATACCGGCAACCTTGAACAAGCCGTGGAAAAATGCAGCCAGGCCTCAAGCCGCTTTGGAGACGAACCGAAGTTGATGAGTTTAAAGGCAAAGGCCATCGACGCCAGGTGTGACCAACTCCGCACCCTGGCAGACCAGGCCTACCAGGCCCGGAAGTACGACGCGGCAAAACAATACATCTTAGAACGCCTGGAATGGAAACCGGATGATGAGTCGGCAAAAATCAAACGAAAAGATATCCAGAAGGCGATTAAGAGCGGATACCAGGATAGAATCCTGGAATGGGAAAATAAGCTTGAAGAGAAACCCTCTATCGAGGCATGCAAGAAAGCCATCCGTTTAGTAAAGGAAGAGGAATTCGATCTATTTGACGAGGGTATCAAATTCATCAAGAAAACGGAAGAGTTAATGGAAAGTATTGCCTTAGAGGGTAATAAACTTGACGATTTAATAACTGCCGGAGATTTAGACGGTCAACTGGAGGCGCTGAATTTAGCCGAAGCAAAGAATTGGACCTTAAAGCAAGGCGAACCCGGGCAGCTTAAAAAGGAATTAAAATCCAAAATACTGGAAAGGAAATTTGAAAAAATACACAGCCACTTGACATACTGCCGCCCCCGGGAGGCACTGCACCTTTGCGATCATTTGCTTCAAGCCCAATTGCCGGAAGACAAAAAAAACCTGCTTGAAGGGATGAAAAGCCGGGCCAACCGCCTGGCCTGCACCCTGGAAGAGTTGAACCGGATAAAAGGGTTGAAAACAAAACTATCCGGGGAGAGCGAAGAAGCCGAATCGAAAAAGTTGAAACTGGAAAGAGCTTATTTACACACCCTCCGGAAAATGAAATACATAGAACCCCACCTGGAAGTCCCCGAGGAAATACGGCAATATGAAGAAAACCGGGACAATTTTTTAAAGGACGTGGAAAACTTCCTGGAAAAATCATGCTTGCAAGGCCATACTTACCTCTCTTACCGGGATTTTAAAGGGGGCAGGAAGATTTCATCCCGTGTTGAAGAAATCCTGTCCATATGCAAAGAATTTACCACCAATGGCCGTCCGGGGATAGAAAAATGGCAAAATTGGAACCTGGAGTTTGCCGATTTGCTCACCCTGCTTGAAAAGGAATTCCCGGGTTGGTGGTCCGATTACCTGGTGGTGACGGAAAAATTGAAACCCCTGGTACGTGATCCCGGCTTCAAAAAAGTGATTTTTTCCTTCAACGCAGTAACGTTGGCGGACGCCGGACCGGACTTAAACAAACTGCAGATGTTGGAATCCTTTACAAAACATTCATCCGCTGCATTCTGGCTTCATGAAGTATGGGAACAGGAATTAAAAATCAAGACTATCTGGCAAGCAATGAATGAAGATGCCGCCCGGGCAGAAGAGTTGATCCGCAGGAATGTCGTAAGCAGTGAGCGGGCATACTTTGAAAAGGCACTAAAAACCGTAAAAGAAGTGGAACATTTTTTCCACCATCAAAGGGAGCCGTTGGAAGAGAGCAATCCCCAATTGGAATTGGAACGGCTGGGAGAGATTCTCCAGCAAGGAGAGAACCTTATCGGGGAATTAAACGGTTTCCCTGAATTTAACGGCGAACCGGTTGAGAAGCGCTTGCATGACCAGGTCTCCTCATTGCGTGACCGCATTTCCCGGGAAAAAAAGGCTGCCGTTAAAGAGTATTCGGAAAACCTGGATTCCCTCTTAGAAAGGCTGACGAGCACAATGGAAGATCACAGCTTACGGATTCGTTTAGAGGATGATGCAAAGAAGGAAATCGAAAAACTCAAAGGTTTTGATATTGAGAAAGCAGGGCAATTCGAGGAACGTTTAACCGGTTTGCTGGATCAACTCCTTAATGTACCCGCTGTTGACATGAAGAATTATGAGGAGTGGAAGCGTTTAAACGAATTGCAGCGGCGAATCTGCGAGCGATACCGGGCGGAAAATAACGGTGACGTGGGTGAATATTTAAAAGAATTTAAGCAGGCCCCCCGCTTTAAAAATTTGGTTTATCGTTATAAGCGGCATCACGAGAATGCGTTATATGCATTGAAAAAACGTAGTAAAAATTTCACCGAAGCAGACCTGGCGGAACTGTTTGTCTTGAGGGAGAAATTCGGGGAGTTCCCGGAGTTGAATGCAGCCATCGAGGAGACCAAAAGAGAAATCTTCCGCAAAGAGAATGAAGATCGATTCGCTAGCTTCTCCAGGAATTTTAAGATGGCAAGAAACAACAGGGATTGGGAAAAATTGCAGGCAGAGCTTGATACAATCGAGCCGTCACTGTTACCGGATCCGGATCAATCAAAGCTCCTGGAAATGGCAGCGCAGATCGAGAATCGCCTGCTGGTAAGAGAAAGGTTGGAGTCGGAAGATTTTGAAAAATACCTGGCCAAAAAAGACGGCGAACGGGCGGCCAAATGGCTGCGAACCCTGGAGTGGAACGTGAAAGAGGGAAAACGGGTGGAGATACCGCCTATTACCGGGAATAATTTCAAAAAGGGCGCCAGGAAGTGGTTGGACCGGGAACAACTGGGTATCGGATCGCTGCTGAGGCTGCGCTGGGCAAGATTCTTGATACAGGAATTAGAGAGAAAGAACGTCCCATAAAGTCGAATAAAAAGGAGATAAAATTGAACGCCAAACCATCAAACCAGGAAAAAAGTAAACGTTACAGCCGCACTAGGCTCTGGTGGCACCTGTTCCGGTTCCGCTTTGCTTTGGGGAGAGGTAAACCTCTATTGGCATATAAATTTTTGGATCGCATCCCCCTGCCTGACGCCGCGGTGGATAAAGCTGCTTTCCAGGCAGAGGAAGAGACATTGTGGGGAAGGTATGTGAACCGGGACGGCAATCTTCGCCTCGTTACCTGGGGGAACATTGTTTCTACCTTGCTGAAAACGCTGATAGGGCTCGTTGTGATTGCCGGGCTGCTTTGGGGTGTTTATCATTTGGCTGCTTTTTATAAAGAATATAAAGAATTGAGATCGAAATCGAGACCGGCTCCGAAGTTTCAGCCTGATATAAAAACAGGGAAAGAGTTTAAGCTGCTGGACGGTAAATCTATGATGATTGTGGACATGGCGCACAGCCCGGTATCTTCGGATAAAACAGTGTATCTCCCGGTCCCTGTTCTCGACGGTGGAAAGAGTCATTTATTTTATTTGCCGGATAAGAAATTCGCAGGTAAGCCGGACCATATGACTGACGGTGGAATTGCCAGGACATTTACTCTTGCGGATGGGCAAGCCTTATCATATGTCTATTATCCCGGGGAGCCCGGGACCGCGGGGACATGGTTGGACCAGCCTCAACGTACAGAATTGAAAGCTGCGTTAAAGTCAGGGAATGTATTTTTCGTCCCGGAGGGGCAGGGATTGGAACTGCGCAGCGAGTCCTGGGAGAAGGCAAAACCGGTCGTTAAAATACCCGGTGGGACAAGATTGATATTTGTCGGCTTCGCCCCGGTATCTTCGCTTAAATCGAAATTCGTCTGGGTGCAGGTGAAATATCCCGCGAGTCCGGGCCAATACCGGCAGGGTTGGCTGCCTGCTGTTTCCTTAGAGAAGACCTTTGTAAAAGAAGGAAATGAACCGGGTATACTTGAAATTACCGCAGGCATTCTAAGCTTTCGAGATGCACCTTCCCAAAGTGCTGCGAGGATTCCTGGGGTAATAAATTTAACAAGAGGAGCTAGTGTGGAGTTTTTGAAATTTGCCCCTCTTGCCAATATTCTCTCTTCTAAATACGCGATGATCCAGGTAATGTACGCGCATAAACCAGGAAAAAATTATACCGGTTGGATATACGCCGGCAAAAAAATAAAAAAATAATAGGGGCTAAAGAAGAATAATGGATAGATCATTCCAGGAAATAATAAATCGAGCGCGTCAGCATTTGCAAAATAGGGAGTTCAACGAAGGGTTAGCCATCCTTGAGGAGTGCCCGGAAGAAGTTCCCCAGGCTGAATTTATGCGGGAGCAAATTCAACAGGCCAAAATCAAGGAAATCGACGCCCTACTAAAAGCCTTTGAAGAAACCTTTGAACGCAGGGAATGGCAAGGGGCCTACAACCTGCTGCGCAGGGCCGTTAACCTGGACAGCCGGGACGGCAAGGTGCGGGCCGCCAGTGAACGTTTTAATACAGCATACGCCTCTGCTAAAAAAGGCGAAGAGTCCGGGAAAAAAATCCAGTCGGCAAAGGCATTATTGAACCGGGCCGGGAAAACCATCGCTGATATCGATAAAGCTGTCGGTTTACTGGAAGAGATTGCCTCCAGGGAATCCGGCAACATTGAGGCGGACAGCTTACTAAATGACGCGCACCGTGTAAGGACTGAATTTTTGTCAAGCATTGGCCAGGTGGCCACCCTGGAGCAGGCCGGTCAATTCGATGATGCGCTAAAAGAGATCGATGACCTGATTGCCCGGGGTTTAACCGAATATGTAGGGAAAGACATTTTCACAGTCCGTGGTCGCCTGGAGAGGACAGCCCAGGAATTTGCCGATCAAAAAGCAGCCAAATATTTAAAAAAGGCGGAAGATGAGTTGGCTGAGAACCCTAAATTGTCATTGAAGTATATCGGGATTGGGTTGGCTTTGCCGACTATACCCAAAGAACGCCGGGATGCGCTCAATGATTTGAAAATAAAAGCCGAAGTGGTGCTGGAGAAATTTGAAAAAGTGGAAGAGCAGGTACAAAAAGCTCGAGACTTAATGAATGCCCGGGACTATGAACCGGCCATCTCCATATTGAAAGGCGCCCTGGCAAAGCTTCCTCATTTTGGAGAAGCGCGGACTTTTTTGAGCCTTGCGCAGCAAAGTTTCAAAGATGAGGTATTGAAAGAGGCCCGAGTAGTGATTGCCCGGGCATCCGGCGGCCTTGATAAAGAGGAATTGCCGGGGGCAAGGGAGGCGCTTTCAGCGGTTATCGGCCGCCTGGATTTTACCGGTGAGGAAGCAGATTCCCTGCGGTCAAAATCCCAGGGACTTCTTGAAGAGATCAAACGCCGGGAGAAGATCGAAGCAGCCCTGGAAAAGGCAGTGGAGAAAGCAAAGGAGGCATTGGAGCATCATGAACTTACCGGGGCGCAGCAAGAAATCGAGTCACTGGACAAAGAACTCCAGGAACGGCCGGAAGTAAGGAAAATCCGGGCCGAGCTCTCACGTAAACGGGGAATCGAAGAAGCACTGAATGAAGCGAGAGAAGCCTTTGAAAAAGGACAACTGGAAACCGCCAACGACCTGATCATGGACTTAAGGAAACGGGCAGGCGATCAACAGGAAGTAGACGGGCTCTACAAGGAAATAGCATCTACCATCAGTTGTAATAAGGGGATCGAAGCGTTTAACCAGGGAATGATAAGTGAAGCCAGGAAGGCTTTCAGGCGGGTGGCCGGCCTGGGCGCCTCCCACACCGGGGAAGCGGAAACCTATTTGCGGAAAATCAATGACCTAAGCGATCTGGATCGCAAAGCAAAGCAGGCATACCGGACTGCCCGGAAACAATTCGATACCGAACGCTTCAAAGAGGCTTACCAACACCTGGTTGAACACGAAGAGGTTCCCTCTTCCGTCAAAGAAGAAATCCTGGAATTGCGTTCAAAAGCCAGGAAAAAATGGCGCGGTCAACTGGTCAAGCAAATCAAATCGGGCCTGGAAGCCAAAGCCTACGATGATATCCCCGAACTATTGAGTCATTTAAAGGACGTTCGGGAGCCTGAAGATTCGGGGTTGATTAATGACGCCTATAAAAAATATCATATAAACCGGGCGGAAGTTGCCGTAGAACAGAAAGATTGGCGCAAAGCCTGCCGGGAGTGGCAAGAAGCCCAGAAGTACGATGTTGCCGATGAGCGCATCCAGGAAGGATTACTGGAAGCAGGGAAGCAGGAAGGCTTCCGGGAAGCCGCGGCTGAGCAAGATGAACAAGACGTCATCCGCATTCTGGAAGGAGTGATCGACCTCCAGGCTAACGCTTTAACAGACCTGGATTTTAAGATCGAAGAACGGCTTTACCAGGCTTACCTGCTGACGGAAGAATTTAGAAGGGCGCTGAGCCTGGCCGGCAAGAGACTGAACCTGGACCCCAGGAGTGCAAACAAAGCGAAAACCATGAATGAACTTTGCTTAAAACTGAGCAAATCAGAGGAAAAGTTCCGGAGAGGTGCGTTCAAAGAGAGCCTCGATATCCTGAAAAAATGCCGGGATACCTGTCCGGAATATGCGGGAATTCTCGAAAAATTAACCCAACAGCGGTCCAAAAAAATTATCGATACCTTGTTGGAAGAAGCGGCAGAATTGGAGAACAATGAAGAAAACGAAGTCCGAATCATCCCCAAGTATCGTCAACTGCTGCGGTTCGAACGGAATCACAAGGAAGCGAAGGAGAAATATGAACGCTTGCGTACCCGCTTTATGCTTAAAATAACGGACACCATCCAGGAAGCCATTCGCATGCGGGATGATGAAAACGCTTCCCAGGATGAGATTGAAGAACTGGTCAAACAAATCAATGAGATGATGAGTATTGCCGGTACAGACCAGAAGACCAAACTCAAGTCGCACCTGGAGAAATTAAGAGAGAAAGCCCAATCTACCCGCGTATTGAAGAAAAAATTAACCCAAATCGAGGCTTTCCTGGCTGCGGCAAAGGAGAGTGGGGATTTCAACGCATTGGACCAGGAATTAAACGACGTCATCAATATTGCTTCTCATAAAAATCGTGAGTACAGGAGGATTGTTAACGACATTCGCGCCACCAAAGAGACCAGGAAAAAATGCGAAGACCTGGCCGGCCGGATCGAACAGGCCTTCAATCAAATGGAATTCGCCCGGATCGAAGGATTGTGCGATGACCTGAAACGGTTGGATGAAGATGACGAGTTCAATATCCAGTGCGACCGTTTGAAATTTGAAGACGCCTTTTCCAGCCGGGAGATCGGGTTTAATGAGTTGAAGGAATGGGCGCGCAGCGGCCGGCAGAACCTTGAAAATTTGACCGCCTGGTTTGATGACGGTAACAGCGAAACCGGCGATTTTATAGTGAAGGAAAAGCAGTTACGGGACGTGGATGAGATGGATATCGATTGTTACAAGAAACTGTCCGAGGGTATCGATGCACTTGCAAAGGAATACCGGGACCGTGCCCGGCGGTTCGTCAGCCCCCCATGCCCCCCTCTCAGCGAACCCGCGCAAAATATTGTGAAGGACGCGGAAAAACTGGTCAAAAAACTCAATGGCAAAGCACAGGACCTGGAAGAAGAGGCCCGGGTAATCTCACAGGACGATGAGGAGGTCAAAAACCTGGTTGAAGAAATTAGTGATTTGATTAACCAGGATAAATATTTCCAGGCCGAACCGGTGATCGAGGAAGCGTTGAGGATTTCACCCAACCACGAAATACTTCTCTATTTTGACAAACTGGTTAAGGAAAAACGATGAATAATAGCAAGGTTGCCGTTATCTCCGATGTGCATGCCAACTACCAGGCGCTGCAGGCGGTTCTTTCCCATGCCCATGACCGGGGTGCGGCAGACATATGGTTCCTGGGCGACGCCGTGGGGTACGGCCCCGATCCCCACCGCTGCCTGCATTTACTGGAAAAAGAGGTAAACACCGAAGCCTGGATACTGGGCAACCACGACAATGTTATACGTTACAGCCCCAATGGTCAACCGTCTCCGGTGGAAAACGGGACGAATAATCACCACCACTTGCGCACCCAAACCAATCCCATCACTCATTGTATCGGCACACGCACGGACACCCTGGCCGCTTTTGAAATCAATTACGACATTTTAGATGCCTTTTCCGAAAGCAGGGACTTTTTACTTTCCCGGCCTGAAACATCTGAAATCGATAACCGTTTCTTCCTGGTTCACGGTGGGGTTCGCAGCGGGACACCCACCACCACGTATACTGTTGACCGCGTTCAGGTCTACGAGGAATTCTGGCGTCCCGTCTATAAGATAACCGGTCAGGTATTAAAAAAACTCAAATCCGAAAACCTTCCCGGCGATATGATCAAGAAGCTGACACTTCTAAAGAAACGGGAGTTCACCGGGGAACATGAATTCCTGGGCGCACTGAAAGAAACCATCGGAGATAAAGAGGCTGAAGAGCATAAAAAGACAATTAAGGAATATTCCTTTTTGACCCACAGGAAAAGATTTAACACTCCCACTTTAAATATCTTTTTTTCCGGGCATACTCACCACCCCGCCTGTTTTAAAGGAGAGGCCAGGTCTGATAAAATGGAGTTCCTGACCCAGGCTCTTGAACCGGGCAAAGAAATCCTGCTGGATGATGATCATGCCTGGTTTTTAAACCCCGGCAGTGTCGGGCAGCCCAGGGATGGCGATTGCAGGGCCTCTTACCTGATGCTGGACACAAAGGCGCCAACCGTGCAATTGCACCGGGTCGAGTACAATATACGGGCGGTGCAAAAACAGATGGAACGGCTGGCCATGCCGGTTAATTTGATTTCACGACTGTCTAAAGGGCGATAACGATGAAAGGTAAATATATAAAATACAAAAAATATTTTTATTTAATATAAGGAGAAAAAAACATGAGAGGCAAAGAACTGATTGAAAAGAAGAAACGCTATAAACGATTGAAGCGCACCTGTTGGACGATCTTTTTTGTCCTGCTGGGTATCTTTCTTATATCCTTTATTTTTATGTACCTGACTTCCCAGGGGCCGGAACCCGGCGATTACCTGATCACACGAACCACACCCCACACCGTGGTGTTTACCGGTAATAGCGCGCCTATCGATCTGGTTATTACACCTACCGCATTGACAGGCAGCATTCCCCCTGAAGGTGGCCGTCAATTGGACATACTGATCGGTCTGGATAATTCTCTAAGCATGATTTTTCCCGGGACGGAAGAAGACCCGGAAGAGAATGCGTTTAATCGTATCAAAAAAGTGGCAAAAAGTTTTTTAACCAACACCGACCTTGAAAAGCACCAGGTGGGTATTGCCAGGCTGGACCACGATGCACGGGTGGTGCAGGGCCTCTCTCGCAATCTCAAGGTGTTACAAAACGTGATCGATGAAATCCCGGAGGGGGGGAGTACCCGGCTCCATGACGGTATCGAGGCCATGGCGAGAGAATTCCAGAGTATTCGCCGGCGCCCGGGTTCGGTAAGGGTTGCTATTATTTTATCCGACGGCCGCAGCAATGCCCGGCAGGCCCGGCAGGCTGCCGGGAAGTTGAAACAGTTGGAGAATACCTATATCGCCCCCATCGGGCTCGGGGATCACGTGGCGGACGAACTGATGAGGGACCTCGGCAGTTGGTCCTCAGAGTATCGCAAAGCAGCAGGTGTGAAAGACCTGACAGGGATTTACCTGGAATGGATCCGGAACCTGGAACAGCTTGTGGCTGTGGATGTGCGCGTGCGCGAGTATTACAATCACAGCGGTTTGGACCTGGTACGCAGCAGTCCCAATCCAACCGCAGTTATGGATGAGGCGTCCATCACATGGACGCTGCCGTTTTTAACCACCCGGCCGGAAACCTTACGTTATGCACAGAGAACCCCGGCCATCGGTTGGTACCGGTTGGACGATGCCACCGGCACCATCTCTTTTAAACCGGTAGGCAAGAAAGAAATGGAAATGCCCATTCACCGAAAACCCAAAGTAATTGTTCTATCTCCCTTACTCTTATTATTGCTGTTTCTAGTGCTGCTGCTTTCGCTGTTACCCTGGCTCATCAGGTGGTGGCAATTACGGCGGGCGGCTCTTGGGCCGGCCCTGCTGCCGGAAGAAATCAAACAGCCCAAACTTTTTCCCACACCAGAATTCCTGGGCCCCCTGGATTTGCAAAAATTGGTTCGCCGCACCACTCCTACCCTTGTTATCGGCCTGGGAGGAACGGGCCGCTGGGTGCTGACATACCTGAAAAAAGCCATCCTGGAAACCAATTACGGGCATATGCCTGAAACCGTTAAATTTCTACTGATCGATGGTTACGAAGGAGAAGTAAGAGGAGAAGGCGCCTGCACCGTCCAGGTAGGAGGCGTGGAACTGGAAGAGGATGAGTGTATCATTCTCAACGAAGGGAACGTCAAACCGGAGAAACTGCTGGAACGAACCCGCAATATGAACAAAACGCCGGCTTCGGAACCTCATCTAAGAAACTGGTGGCAGGCTGGGGCCTTTAAAGAATTGACGCCCGAAGCCTTCCAGATCTCCAGCGGAACCAAACAGCGGCGGCCCTTTGGCAGAATGGCTCTATTCCTTGACCTGGAAGGCGGAACAGAAACCAGTCGTTTCTGGACCGGCATCAGCAGCCTGCTTAACCAACTCCATGAAATTGGCGAAGAAAAAAATGAAGATACCAATGTCTTTATCACATCGTCCCTGTCCGGCGGCATGGGCAGCGGCATGTTCACGGATGTGGCCTACCTGGTCCGCCATATCGCTGCCAATGAAGAACTGTCAGGTATCACCATCCATGCCGCATTGGCCCTGCAAAATACCTTTGCCGCTTTTACCGATTCCCTGGAACTCACCATTCCCAATACCTTTGCCGCCTTGCGGGAACTTGACCGCTTCCTCTCATGCCGGGATTTTCATTTCCCCATGATCTATTCACCCGGTAAAGAGAGTAAGGTCAACGGTTCGCTGCAAGCCCCTTTGTTGGATAATTGTTACGTCTTCGATGCCGAGCGCACACCTTTCTCGCTGCGCAGGGAAATGCCCGAAAAAGGGGTTTTTCCCTCCATGTCCGATGCCATCCACACCTTTCTTTACAATAAAGCCGGCAGCTCCTTTGATAAGGAGGTCCGGCAGCGCAAAGCCGTAAGCGAATTGGAACGGGAAGAGAGCGGTCATGGTGTGGTCAGCAGCCTGGGAACCTTTGTGTTCCGCCTGCCCATGTTCGAGTACGTCCAAACCTTTAAATACCGCTTTGCAAAAGAGTCCATCGCTGATTTATTCGGTTTTTTCAAGGATGAGAAAGGGCAGTGGACCCAGCCGCCTCTCAAAACCAAAGAGACGGACTTGCTGGAAGGAGAACTGGAACATTTCCTATCCCGGGAAGGCCCGGAGCGCACCCCTGCCGATGTATTGCAAACCCTTGCCGCCAACGATATTGAAATGCTCCTGGCCATCGTTGAAGACGACCGGGCAGTCAAAGATATGGATGACTACATTCGGCTGCACAAAATCAATTTCAGCCGCTGCCTCTCCGATTATTTGATGAATTTTTTGAACGGCAAGCCGGGAAGCATCGATGTTGAGAGGAAAAAATCCTTTGCTGCCGCCCTATACGTGGCCCGGGGCCTGGAAACCCGTATCGATGAAATCTCCAACCAGCAGGTCAGCGACGGCCGCAGTGCCAAAGTAGTCTATGGTGTTTTATCCGCTTACCGCGACGTGGCCGAAATTGTCGCCGAAAAATTGAATGACTATATCAAAACCACCCTGCTTCCCTTATTGCAGTACTTAGAGACCGGCGAAAAACATCAATTGGAAAACCGCAAAATAGATACCTCCATATTGGTGCGCGAATACTTGTACGATGACGCCATGGAAAGGAAACTCTATCAAGATTACCTGGGAGAAGAGGTGCGCAAAGAGCATCTCCCCCGTTTCGTCTGGCACTGCAGGGAGAACCAGGGGCATGTGGCCGTGGAATTGAAATTGGCGGCAGATACCCTCCAGGCCATTGAACCGGCAGTCGAGGTCCCCCGGAATGCCAAAGTAACCACTTCCTTGCCGGAAATTTTACTCCAATCCTTATGGGACCTGGACATCACTCCCTATATGGAAGCCGCCTATCCTGATGCAGATAAATTAGCTAAGAAAATTCATGAGAAATCCATGCCCTTGATCCAATACGAAAAACACAAAGCTGTGCGTCATATTTTGAAGATGTTTTTAAGCATTAAAGAAAGCGAATACCTGGGCCAACTGGTCCGCCACCTGCTCCCCAATTTCCCTTCCAGGGAACACATCCAGGGCACTGAATTCCGGGATGCCCATGTCTTTTCTTCCGTTTCAGTCCTGGATTCGCTTCCCCTGACAGCCCTTCGGCCTTACGATCAATCCTTAAAAGGTTACCTTGCTTTGCCGGTGTCCCACCGGCAGCAGCTTCATGTGTTTGCCGCTGAACAGGATGCTGTTATCTTTGAAGAAATGCTGCCCGCTGTCAAGGAACCCAAACACGCACTGCACCCGAAATTCATCAGCCACCTGGAACACCCGGAGCGTACAAAACTGTTTGCATCCTGTGCCGTATGCGGCTTGATCCCCGACCTTTTCCTTTATGACGTTGATCATTACTACCTGGATACTGCCGATGATTCCGGCCGCCACCGGTTCCTGCTGGCAAAGACGGAAGGAATCCGGAAACCCACTCCATTGGATGCGCTTGACACCTTTATTTCGGGAAAGAGCAAATCGGAAACAGGGGAAGACATTCCCTTCCAACGGATCGAGAATTTCTTGAAGAAAAATCCACCGGTCAAGAAAAACCTGGAGAAAAAGGAAACCGAAATTAGCCGCATGAAAGCCGATAAAGAAGTGAGCATTGAAGTAAAAAGCTTACTATCCTTTATCCATTTAATGTTGAATGAAGAACTTAAAAAACTGGAAAAATAAATAGGGGAGGGGATATGATGAAATACAAAAAAATAATCGGTTTATGGCTGTTTATAATGCTGTCCTGGGGCTATTTCTTCGGGCAAAGCGGGAAAACCGTCAGGATGTTTGTAAATGACAGCAATTACCCGGAAATCGAGTTAATCGTAGGCGTTCGAGATTCGCAGTCCGGGGAAGGGGTATATGGTTTGAAGAAACCGGATTTTACCATTTATGAAAAAGGGGATAAACAAAAAATCACATCATTCCTGGCAATGGAAAAAGGAAAATTCGATGCCCTTGATCTTGTATTCCTCTTTGATCAAACCGGGAGTATGGGAGATGAAATCTCAGCCGTTAAAAATAATGCCCTCCTGTTTGCGGATATTTTAAAAAAATCCAATATCGATTACAGACTGGCAGTGATCACCTTTAGCGACAAGATTGAGAAGAAATTCGATTTCACTTCCGATATTGAAAAATTCAAAGAACAGGTTGCCTCAATAAATGCAACCGGGGGCGGGGATGCCCCGGAAAATGACCTTGAAGCACTGAAACAGGCTTCAGAGTTAAAGTTCAGGCAAAATACCAGGACCGCTTTTATCTTGATCACCGATGCGCCGTACCATGAAAAAAACCATGTCACCGAACTGGAAATGAGACCCCTGGTAAAAAGGCTTGGACTCCGGGATATCCAGGTCTACCCCATAGCCATTAAATTAAAAGAATACCTCTGGATAGCCAACACCACAAATGGCGTCTATTTCAATATTACCGATGATTTTTCCTCCATAATCGAAGAACTGGCTTACGGGTTAACGTCTCAATACAAATTAAGATATATC
>Ga0114923_10002019_pt1 | contig 13900 bp, 11 predicted proteins | sample SumtaG_FD_89578 | JGI IMG/M metagenome (GOLD analysis project Ga0114923, IMG submission 89578) | Deep subsurface microbial communities from Indian Ocean to uncover new lineages of life (NeLLi) - Sumatra_00157 metaG | ecosystem: Environmental > Aquatic > Marine > Oceanic > Sediment | place: near... | reverse complement strand
TAGATTGGTACTACGTTGGCTATTATACATGCAATGTACCTGAGCTTCCCATCTATTATTTTGACAATTCCATCATTGCGATCTATAGTCTTAATAATTTTGTAAATTTCCAAAATAAACTGGAAATTTTTCAAAATAAACTGGAAATTTTTCCAAAATAAACTGGAAAATTGTTAAAAAAATAATAAAAATGATACAATTCGGCATTTTATGTGATTTGGAAATACTCTAAATAGGTGAATAGTTCCAATCGTAGAAAAAGTGCCATTTTTAGTAGAGAAGGTAAGAATAAAAATTCACCCCCTTAATTCTTTAATCTTGAATTTGTTTAAGGGGAGAAATTGTGTCATTTGAAAAATCTTAAAAAATTATGAAAATTGGTGAATAATTTGGTCAAACAAAAAGAAGTATTGACAAGAACTCAAATAAAAGATTTCATTCAAAAAGCGGATTCCTTTGAAACTCAACTGATGATCTTGGTCATGGTAACTACGGGAATGAGAGTTGGAGAATTAGTTAATTTTAAACCAAAATGGATTAACTTTCAAGAGGGGTCAATTCGTATCCAAGAGAATAAGAAACCTATTGCTTGGAAACCCAAGAGGGAATCAGTAAGAAGCGTCCCTATTTCTTCTAATGTGTCAGATAACTTGAAACGTCATCTTAAAAGCAGAAAAACAGGATATGTTTTTCAATCTCAAAAAACCAAGTCTTATGAAGTCAAAAATGGTAAAAAAGTATCGAAAAGAACACACAGAAGATATGCTTATAGAACAATCATTAGGAGAATAAACAAGATCTCCCAGAAGGTAATGGGAGTTGATACAGGAACTCACATCTTTAGAGCCACTTATGCGTCACATTTATTAGCAAATAAAATTAGTTTAGAGGGAATTCGCAAGTTATTAGGTCATTCAGACATCAAGACCACCTTGCTTTATATTCGTTCCATTCCAGACTTTCGCGAATGGGATAAAGTAAGAAACATGGAATTCATGCAAATGGATTTGGGAGATATATTAAAAATAAAACATAAGTAATATTATGTTCTATATCATAAGGACAAAAATCCAATCGTAAGATGAAATGGATTTTATCCATTTCTAGCTTCCTTAGATATATATACTAACTTATTCTATTTAAAGAAATTATACCTTGACAAAATTTTTTTTAAAATTTAAAGAAAAAACCAAATCTCTCTTAAAAAGCCAAAATTTAAAACAATTAACACTGTTTAGAAGGTAAAAAAAAAGGTGATTTTAATGATTTTAATGAATGATTTAATATTATTAATATATGGATCAGCTTTTACTATTGTTGGAATAATTATCGGGACTGTCATTAAATACTTAAATTCAAAATTAACACTTAAAGAGCAACTGGAAAAAGCTCCTGCATATGATTTCATAGTTAATCACTATTACCCTTTATTAAATTCTTTATTTTTAGTTCAAGTCTCAGAGGAGTATTTCAAAAGAAAATTTTTCAAAGGTGAAATAGCAAAAAAAATGCATAATTCATATCTGTTAAATCTTGAAAAAACAATGGATAATATAATAGAGAGTGGAGTTTTATACCTGATTTCTAATGTTGATATTAATATTGGTAAAGTAATTTTCAGCTTGAATACTATGCTAAAAAACAGGGAGATTAAACCTTATGACTCCACAAAAATTGAAATGGAAGTACGAGAATTTCAAGAAACTTCTCCTCTCAGGAAAAAAGTGGAAGATTTAGCATTGAGTCTGGTGGCTATAAAACCCTCAAAATTAGTTAAAAAATACCGAAAAGCATTGAAACAAGGAATTTAAAAAATCCAAAACTTTTATTTTTTATTTTTATTATTATTTTATTAAATTATACTTCTTTAATCTTTCTTCTGAGCAATAATCTGCAACTTCTTTAGAAGAATATCCATATAATATCCCTGATAAATCAGCAAATTCATCTAATAGACTTTTATGCTTCTTTGCATAATTTATCGCTACATTAAACACATTCTTAAAACGAGAGACAAATATTAATCCCGAGAATCCAAATTCTTGCGACTCGGATTCAAAATATGTTTTACCTACAAAGAAAAAATCCTCCATCATTTCCATAAATTGTGCAACTTTCTGGATATTTTTATCATAGAGTTCGAGACTTGTTAAAGGTTTTTCAAATTTAAATGCTTTTATTATCTGATTTCTTATTTTAAATTCACTAAGTATATCGGGATAATTACTGAGAATTTTTTCTAATTTCTTTATTCTTTCTTCACTAATAATGGCCATAATCTCAATCGATAGATCAATCTTTATTTTTAAAATATTTAATTTTTTTGATTTATTTTAAGATTCAGGAGGTAAAAGTCCTTTTTCCTTGGCAATTTTAAAAATACCTAGAAACGGATATTTTGGATATCTTTGCCATTTTTCTAAGACCTCATCGCCATAGCTATCTTCAAAATCTTCGATACATTTATGAAGTTTCCCGCCAATAGGTTTAACGGGATGAATCTTACATAAATTTTTCTCATCTCAAAAGACACAAGGGGATTCACTTTCATCAAAATCATCCATGGCTATACCATAACCATTAGAAAGACGGATTGGTTTATAATCATCTCGATTTGGAAAAAGATAAAGCTTTGGTATGCCATATTTTTCCTTATCAGGTGGCTTGAACGAATTATGCCACACTAGGTATGATGATTTTAAATCATCCTCAGTAATATTCAGAAATTTAGCTATTTTTAGCAAATCTTCTGGCTCTAAATAACAAGGGTGCTTCCTACAACACTCTCCACATTTTTTACACTCGAAATTATCATCGGTCATGAGTTTTATTACTGGTATTATTTCATTTTTAATAAAATGTAGAAGGGCCCATGAAAGCCCCCCTACCAAGTATGCATCCACCCAAAATAAGAGGTTCACCATGAACGAACCTATTTGCTTAAGCTTATAACCTTTTTTGCACTATTTAAATGGGATTAGATTTTAAAATTAGTAATTTATCGTTATCAGTTTGAAAGTTCTTTCTTTGTTAAAGAACTAAATCTCAAAAATGTATTGAATCTATTGTCTTGGGCAAGTAATCGACATGCTTACAAGCTCTATATTATCTGTCCCGAGTGAGATAGAGGAAAGATTTCCTTACTTCTAATTAAAATTTTGTTATTATAATTTGAAATTTTCAAAAATCGAATCAAAAATTGGTTTCATACTTTTATACCAATTTTTATCTATTTCTTCTTCATTACATTCTTTATTAATATGAATATAATTACGAAAATCTCTCAGATAAGTTTGAACTAATTTCCACTTCTTTTTTTGATAGAATAAATTATTATTAATTGCGGATTGTATATAATTTACGAAACGCTTTCTATTTGCCTTAATAAGATTACCATCGGGAGATCTATAATCTACAGGTTGTAAATTGTTAACTCTACAGTACTTAATTAATAAGAATTCTAATATTGATCCCATTGCAATTAAAATGTATTTGTAATCTTGAATCATTTCAAACATTTTTAAAGAAATCAAATTTCTTTCCAAAATTTTCATTTCTTTTCTGTCTGTTATAAAATTAAACGAGGAGATATCCTTTTGAATATCTTTTTGGTATTTTTTATAGATAAATATTTGAGAATGGAGTCCTAAAAACTTTTCGTTGAAAAAGTGTAAATATCTCTCATACGCTTTTAAATCTCTGACAAATTGAATTGAAAATACTACAGCTCCTATCATTAGAAGGATAAAGAAAATAATGAGAAAAGTATCATTTTCCAACTCTTTAATACGGGGAACAAAAAATGCTAAGCTTCCTATAAAAAGAAATCTCAACATAGAATCAAGAATGGATTGTTTTCTCAATTTTTCAATTGAATTATCATCATCGGACATAATAATCCCTTAAAAATAACATTTTATAATATAGTAGAAGTAATTTTAAGTATAAAAGCTGTTTTGTTAAATTATTATCAAAAGAATACTAATAGGTATTGAAGATATCATCTTATTGTATATTAAAATTCGTAAACTGCTCGTTTCACGAGCATTTCGACCCATTTTAAGAAAATACTTTATTATTATGTTTTTTAGCCAAATGCCTTTTTAGATGTGACTTCCTCTTAGCTTTATAGTTACAACGAGGACAGTCATGCCATTTTACTCCGATATTATGTTTTTCAGCCAAATGGCTTGTTAGATGTGACTTCCTCTTAGCTTTATAGTTACAATGGGGGCAATCATGCCATTTCACTCCGATATTATGTTTTTGAGCCAAATGAAGTGTTATACTTGATTTCCTCTTAGCTTTATAGTTACAACGAGGACAGTCATGCCATTTTACTCCGATATTATGTTTTTCAGCCAAATGGCGTTTTAAATGATTTTTTTGTTTTGCTTTATAGTCACAATGTGGACATTCATGCCATGTTACTCCAATATCATGCTTAAAAGCTAGATGAATTTTAATTTTATATTCCTGTTTGGCTTTATAGTCGCAATAAGGACATTCATACCATTTTACACCAATATCATGCTTATAAGCTAGATGAATTTTTATACTTGATTTATCCTTAGCCTTATAATCACAATGGGGACAATGATGCCATTTTACTCCAATATCATGTTTATAAACCAGATGAGTTTTTATACTTGATTTTTCTTTGGCTTTATAGTCACAATGAGGACAGTCATGCCATTCCACTCCGATATTATGTTTATATGTCAAATGAATATACAAATTTGATTTATATGTTGTTCTGTAATCGCAGTTTTTAATAGGACATTGATCAGGAGTCTCCCAAAAATTAGGTTTGAAATCATTATGAATATTTGAAATTCGTTCAATTTTAATCCCTGTTAAATCACAAAGAGTATTTAAAAAACCATTATATCTAGAATATTTACTAATATGTAATAAAATATCAGAAATTGAAATTAAATTTGATTTTGCTAAAACCGCAATCCATGACGATAATGTATCTTCTGAACTTGGTAGTGGGTGTATTGGAATGCGTTTAATATTAAGTTTCATTTAGAATTTCCTCCCTAATTCCTTTATTATCATTCTCTACTCTCCTAAAAACTTTGATTTATATAGATTTCATAGTTTAATTTAAAGTTATAAAAAAACGAATATTTAATATCACATTGGTGTCATTTCACACCAATATCATGGATGCTTGCTAAGTGTCGTTCTAGGTTAGTTTTATATTTTGTTTTAAAAACACAATGAGGACATTGGTGCCATTTCACATTGATATCATGTCTGTTTGCTAAATGTTTTGATAAATGATTTTTAAGTTTTGATTTATAATCACAATGAGGACATTGGTGCCATTTCACACCAATATTGTGGACGCCAGACAAGTGTGTATTTAAACCGGTCTTTGTTTTTGATTTATAATTGCAATAAGGGCATTGGTGCCACTTTACACCGATATTATGTCTATTGGATAGATGCTTCTTTAAATAATATTTGTGCTTACCCTTATAATCACAATGAGGGCAATGGTGCCATTTCACACCAATATTGTGGATGCTTGCTAAGTGTCGTTCTAGGTTAGTATTGTTTTTTGTTTTAAAATCACAATGAGGACATTGGCGCCATTTCACACCAATATTGTGGACGCCAGACAAGTGTGTATTTAGACTGGTCTTTGTTTTTGATTTATAATCACAATGAGGGCATTTATAATATTTTAATCCAATTCCGTGTCTATTTGCTATATGTATTTTTAAGGTATTTTTTAATTTTGTTTTAAAAGCACAAAGAGGGCAATGATGCCATTTCACACCAATATTGTGTATATTGCTTAAATGGGTTTTTAATGCAGAATTAGTCTTAGCCTCATAATCACAATGAGGACAGTGGTGCCATTTCACCCCAATACCGTGAGTATTAGCAATATGTGACGTTAAGGTCGATTTTTTCTTAGCTTTATAGTCGCAATGAGGACATAAGTGCCATTTCACACCAATATCATGTCTATGTGCTAGGTGTATGGTTAAATCAGCCACAATCTTAGATTGATAGTTACAATAGGGGCATTGGTGCCATTTCACACCAATATCATGCCTCGAAGAGAGGTGTCGCTTTAAGGCCCCTTTCTGCTTTGCTTTATACTCACATTTTGGACATTTGTGCCATTTCACGTCGATATCATGTTTGTAAGCTAAATGACTTAATAAGTTATCTCTAACTTTTGACACGTAATTACAGTATTTAAATGGACATTGCTTAGGATTTTCCCAAAAATTTGTCTTAAATTCGTCGTGTAAGTTTGATATTTGTTCCACTGACACGCCTGTTAAATAACTGAGAGTTGGAACAAGCCCATGCTGTCTTGCTGATTTTCCAATATGTTTGAGAGTCACATAAAATGAAGTCTTGTTAGCCTTCGCTAATGTTTTAATCCAAGATGATAAATCATTTTCTGAATCCGGCAGTGGGTGAATTGGAAGGCGATTAATAATGCTTGTCATTTATATACCTCTTTTGTACTTAATCTTTTTCTTTTATCTCTTTTTAACACCAATATAATGTTTATTGGCAAGATGTTTACTTAAATCTTATCTATACTTGGGTTTATAATCACAATGAGGACATTCGTGATATATTACCCTGAAGTTATGTTTATTAGCCAAATGTTTTTTTAGGGTCGATTTACTCTTAGCTTTATAATCATCATGAGGACATTTATACCATCTCACACTAATATTATGATGATAAGATAAATGCCTTTTTAGAAGGAATTTATATCTGGCTTTAAAGTTACAGTGAGGACATTCGTGCCATTTTACACCATTACTATGAATATATGCTAAATATTTTATTAAACTCGATTTATTCTTAGTTTTAAAATCGCTTTGAGAATAATTATGACATAGTACTCCAATATCGTGTTTCTCAGCAATATGATCTTTTAACTTCTCTTTATCCTCTCCTATATAATCGCAATGAGGACACTCGTGCCATTTTAAACCATTACTATGATTATCAGTCATATGCTTTGTAAGAAGGGATTTTTGGTCTGTGTTATAATCGCAATAGAGACATCTATGCCATTGTGCACCAAGATTATGTTTATCAACTAAATGCCTTTTAAGAAGGATTTTATGCTTGGCTTCAAAGTTACAGTGAAGACATTTATATGATGGTGCTCTAATATTATGATTATCAGCCATATACTTTGTTAAAAGACTATTATTAATGGCTTTATCTTTATAGTGAGGATAGCTAAGCCCTATCCTAATATCATGTGAGACAAGCAAATGTATTTTTAGATTAAATTCCTTTTCAGTTTTAAAATCATCATAAGGACATTTATACCATTTCACACCAATATTATGCTTCTCCACCAAATGCTTTTTTAGAAGGAAATTATATTTGGTTTTAAAGTCACAGAAAGGACATTCGTACCCGTTTAGGTGATTGATAAATATATTCATACTTATACCTCCTTATTTTTTTATTCTCTTTTTTATACTTATTTTATGTTTATTGACCAAATGGTTCGTTAAACTCACCTTGGTTTTTGTTTTAAAATCGCAACGAGGGCATTTATGCCATGTCACCCCAATCTCATGAATGTTAGCCAAATGCCTCGTTAGGTTCCTTTTCAATTTGGACTTATAATTACAGTGAGGACAATTATGCCATATAACATCAATATCATGTATGTTAGCTAAATGAGTTTTTAAAGAGCTTTTATGTTTGGTCTTAAAATTACAATGAGGGCATTCGTGAAAAATAAATCCAATATCGTGTATATTAGATTGATGTTTTTTAAGTGTTCCTTTATCCTTAGTTCTATAATCACATTGAGAACACTTATGCCAGGTTACTCCAACATCATGAATATTTGCTAAATGTCTTTTTAGAGTTGAATTCGCCTTAGCTTTATATTCACAATAAGGACACTCATACCACTTTATTCCAAGTCCATGAGTATTTTTAAGATGTCTAGTTAGATTTGACTTTTCCTTAGTTCTATAATCACATTGAGGACACTTATGCCAAGTTACTCCAATATTATGAATATTTGCTAAATGTCTTTTTAGATTTGATTTACCTTTGGATCTATAATCACAAAATTTACAATTATACCACTTAATTCCAATGTTATGTTTTCTTGACTTATGTTGGGTTAGAGTTGAATTTTCCTTGGTTTTAAAATCACAAAGAGGACAATAGTACCATTTAACTCCTATATCATGGATATTAGCTAAGTGTTTTTTTAAATTTGATTTTTCCTTAGCTTTATAGTCACAATAGGGACATTCATGCCATTTTACATTAATCAGATGGGTATGAGCTAAATGTCTTTTTAGGTTCCCATTTATCTTGGTTTTATAATCACATTGAGGACATCGATACCATTTAACTCCTATATCGTGTGTAAAAGCAAGATGGATTTTCAAATTTGATTTTTCCTTAGCTTTATAGTCACAGTGAGGACATTCATGCCATGTTACTCCAACATCATGAATATATGCTAAATGTTTAATTAAACTCGATTTAGTCTTTGTTTTAAAATTGCAATGAGAACATTCATGCCATGTTACTCTAACATCGTGAATATTTGCTAAATGACATGTTAGCTGCGAACTTTGCTTAGCTTTAAAATCGCAGTAAGGACATTCATGCCATATTACTCCAATATTATGTTTATTAGCCAAATGAACTCTTAAATTTCCTTTTTCCTTAACTTTATAGTCGCAATATGGACAATCAATCCATTCTACTCCAAGGTTATGACTATAAGCTAAATGCCTTACTAATTTTCCTCTATCTTTATTTGTATAGTTACAGTTCTGAAATGGGCATAGAGTAGGTCTTTCCCAGAAGTTTATTTTAAACTTATTTGGCAAACTTGCCAAATATTCTTTTGAAAGGCCAGTTAGCCCACTGAGAGCTTGCAATAATCCAAATTCTCTTGCAACCTTTTCGATGTATTTAAAAATAACTGCAAATGGAACCTTATTTGAACTTGCTAAGGTTTCAACCCAAGTTGATAAAGTATCTTCTGGTCTCGGAAGCGGATGAATTGGTAGATGTTTAATACTGCATGTCATCAATATCCTCTCCTGTAATTCTATTTTTTCCCTTTTTTATTGCTTCCACAGCAACTTTTTTTAAATATCTCACTACACGTCGCAAATTAGTCAGTCCAGCATTCTCCCCTTCTAAAACCTTTACATTTTCAAATATTTTCTGAGATAGGATTTTTGAATGAAGCAATGATGGTTCTGGAAATGGCAAATAATCTTCATAACCCTTTAAGAACATTTTGAATTCATTATCGGGCTTCCAATAAGTCAATTTTGAATATTCCCTAACAGGGCATCGATCTGCTAATTGAGAATCCAATTTGAGAATGTTTTTCACATACGGCACACCTATTGCAACAAAAGGAACATGTGAAATTAACATGGTACGTTTTAATTGATTCAGAATAGCTTGCTGATTTCTACCCATTGCATGTTGAAATTCGTCAATGAACAATAATCGAGTTTGAGTTTTTTTTAAGATATATACTAGAGTCTCTTCTAGTTGATCTATTGTAACTTTTTTATATCTTAAAGAGTCAGAATTTGCATAAGGATGCCCATACGCAGATAATAAGGCAGAATATAGCCCCTTTAAACCAGTTACCGAATCTTTTAGCATGCAGTATCCTACTGGATGTCCCTCATAGGTCGGATGGTGCTCAATCGAATGTGTGCGCATAAATTCTCTCACGAGGAATGTCTTTCCAGCACCGGAATCTCCAATGATAGTTAATCCTTCTAAATCATAAGGTAAATTATCATCTTGATAGTATAGACTTTGTTCAAATATCCATTTCAACTGTTTTAGGCATTTTTTGGCTTTCGAATAATAAACGAAGTGTTCCCCTCTAACCCACCGTATTTTTTCTTTTAATGATTTATTAACATACGGAATAGTCGAAGTATTTAAATGCTTATAAGTCATAAGGTCTCCTCCTCTTCTTCATCAAAATATAATAAATTCATTTCTTTTTTGACCTCTTCCCATTCTGTTGGATAACCTATAATTTCATCGTCATCTATATCATCGACCAAATCAGTATCTTTGATTTTTTTTTCATTATTTCTCCTGATTTGCATTGAAGTAGCTTTTGATTTGTGGATCTTTTTTATTTCTTCGATTTTCCTAGCTTTCTTAGCCGTCTTTGTTTTTGTTCTCGCTTCTTTAATCATTGACTCTCTTGCCTCTAATGATTGAACGAGATCTACCTGAGATAGTTTTGAAAACTTCACTCGGTTTTTCTTAATAAGTTTAAGCTCTTTTAAACTTAATGGATAGTCTAATGGATTATCTGGGTTTATTTTTAATTTAGAGAAATACACTTCTTTCAAGGGAATATTATAATAATCTCCTAACTGTTCTGCCCATAAATAAACCTCTCTTATATCTCGTGGATCATATTTTACGATATACTTCTTTTTTCCCGATTTTTGGGTGTCCCTTAATTGTACTATAATCGAAGCATTATATTCCATCCCAAATATACTTATTCCACTTCTACTTAACACCCTCCTTTCAAATGGTAAGAGATCATATCGTAGTTGTTCTGTATTTAAAGGAATTTCAGGCAATCCTATTGTTATACCATTGGAATCAGCAATTCCTTGTTCATATCTGTCAAAAGGATTAATAACAATTCCCTCTTTTTTTTCAATCCCTTTGTGATTTTTTAAATGATAATAATCAACAATCCAATGAACAAACCATTTCTCGAATTCTTCGATTGTCATTTCCGCTTTTTTTTCGGGATCGTATTGCGTCTTTCGTTTTTCGGCTAGGGGCAATACGTAACCTTCTATTAAATCATCTCGAATTGCATTATTTATTGTTTTAAAAATACGCTCAACGTGCGGCTTGAATTCAGGTCTTTTTGGTGGATTGAAAATCATTTCTATATCATATAATTTACAAAAATTAAAAAGCCCTCCACTTTTAAATTCTTTGGCATTATCTAAAAGAATTCTTTTTGGGATACCACAGATTGGCCACGAATTAGCAGTTTTAAAGCGTTTTGTTAATTCATCTTTAGGCAATATTCCATTAAAGAAAGCCATACCCACCGCAATAAGGCTTGGTGGATCATAACTTAAATAATAACCATAAATCATTCTTGAATAAACATCAAGAGCTATTGTTAAAACGGGTCTTCCTATTGGTTTACGATCAATTCTATCAACTAACATAATATCAAGAATAGTATGATCGAATTCAACTATATCCAAAGGATGAGAACCAAAGGGATATTGCCCATTCAATGGCCTGAATTGATCTCTTAACACTTTTCTTCCTCTTCTCATTAAAGTAGCATTAATGTTCGATATATCACGTATCCTTCTCCTAAAAGTACTGTAACTGGGAGCTAAAATACTATTTTTTTCACATTGATATTTCAAAAAGAGATAACTACCCATAATGGAAGGTTGTGAAGGTTTCAAATATCTATTTTCGAAAGTATACTGAATTAAAGCTTCAACTTCTGGTTTTATCATTTTTTTTCTCCCCCGTCTAGAACGTCTAGGAATTAAACCAGTCCATCCATATTGTTCGTATGTTTTTTTCCAATTATACAACGTGGTTTTACTAATCTGATTCTTTTTTGCATAATTTATAATATCTTCTGTCGTTACGCTTTCAATGTTGAATATCTTCAATAATTCAATTTTTTTTCCAATTTCTAATTGTAATTTTTCTGGTAAAGCAAAGAATTCTCGTAAATTTCTTAGATCTGCATCTGGCTCTTTCTCATCAGAAATTAATAACAATTCTTTTGGATTATTTTTCTTTAAATCCGTTTTTTGTAACTCCATAAAATATTCATATATGGGTAATACTGAGGATTTTTCACTTCCCCGTAATGAAAGAACAGTATTGTCTGTTATTGGTATGTTAAAATCTAGTAGGAAAAAGTCATAATATATTAGATGATCAATTGAAGTGATCAATTCTTTTATATCAATTTTTAATACATTTGAAATTTCAAACGCAAGATCAATCCTGGGTAAACTCCCTTTTCTTTTCAGAATTTTTAAAATTAATGGTTTAACTCTCTGGAGAAGTATAGGTTCTTTTTTATTTTTCCTAAACAACTGGATATTGTCCAATCTGTTTCCAAATATCTCATCGTTAGTAACTATTAGATAAAGTAATTGATTTTTATCACAATAGGTTTTTATTCTTTTTTTTCGTGATTCCCATTTCAAAGCTTTTTTAGGATCATTCTGTATGGAATTAAAGAATGTATAATGTTTCACATCAAAAATACACTCAGTTCCACCTTCAAATCTGGCCCAAGCATCAGGGATATATGGATTTCCTTTATTTGTTTCATTTTGGACTTTAACTGGTTGAGATTCTATTATAATGCAATTAGGATCATGATCTAATAGTAATAATAAACCCTCTTCGGTAAGAGATTCAAATTCTACGAATCCATCTGATGGATTTTTAACAGTAAAAAGTGTTCCTCGATCATTTGATTGAGCAGTTTTAATTCTTCTAACTTTATGATATAAATTATCCAAATTTTTATCCACTTTTAAAACTTCTTTTTAAATTTAATATCTTAAGAATTTATGTTTGTCATAGGGTAAATTTCATCAGTTTATCTTCAATATACTATTACTTATTATAAAAGATCATAGAAGAAAGTATTATTCTAGATGATTTCATAAATTTTAGATGATTTTATAAAGTACAAGTACTTATATTAAGATTAACATTTCTTATATATAAACATGGTGGTTGATCTTCGTTAATCCGATTGATTTGATCAGCCACTTTTGGTCGACAAAAAAAATCATCAAAGATAAAAAAAAAATTCTTTACTTATGAAATTCATTTAATGATCTGAAATAATGACGGGTATATTTCGATCGGTTCATAATCTGAATATAGTTACTTTGATTTAATAGCATTATTGGGGAGGTTTCAGAGATAATTTTTTTCCCATTTATTCTGGAAAAGGATCCAATTTTTCCAGTTTATTTTGGAAAACTTTCCAGTTTATTTTGAAAAAAATCTGTAAAAATTGTGTGTACTCTTGTTTTAAGAGAAAAATTTTCCAGTTTATTTTGGAAATTTACACCAGCAAGTTTCCTATACGGAACAATATACTGAAAAGGACGATTCAGAGAGAGAAAGCCCTAAGAAATTCCAGCTTAACATGATGAACTGGATTAATAAATTTAATTTGGGAGTATATGATATGTTCACATGTTGGTATACGCATCAAGAAACCACCGAATGGCTTGATATGGCAGAGGAATTATTAAGTTTATATAATATATATGCCCGTAAAAACATTAAGACTGATACTACCACTACCACCAAAATTGAAAAATCTTATTTCCTTATCCAAAAAGATACGGATGAGGACGGCACCGCCGATGTAGAGTTTAGCTATGAAAGGACTTTCTCCAGCATCTCGGCAAAAACCTATACCAAGGAAAAGACGTCAATATATTTCCAGCCCAAAGACACTATCGAACTTATGCAATTGAGTCCGTATATTACCAAAGAACAAGCTGAGTTTATGCAAGATGTTGTGTACGATTTATTCGGTTTTCATGGTAGTGAACAATATATCACACAATACTTAACCGCCGAATACAAGGAGTATTTCGGCGAATATTCACTTTTGTTTAGGGATTTTGAGTCCGGAGAAGCTGCCAGTTCACGACTTTACTCAGATGGTTTCCCTAACGAGCTTTCTGAAGTATATAACTTGGATAATTATATGCAAACGGCTGTCAATGATTTGGACGATCATGATTCTTATAATGATGTGGTTATACAAATGCAAGATAAAGAGCCGCTGCTTTCCCTTGCCCACGATACCGATAACGTACCC
>Ga0114923_10002018_pt1 | contig 13901 bp, 11 predicted proteins | sample SumtaG_FD_89578 | JGI IMG/M metagenome (GOLD analysis project Ga0114923, IMG submission 89578) | Deep subsurface microbial communities from Indian Ocean to uncover new lineages of life (NeLLi) - Sumatra_00157 metaG | ecosystem: Environmental > Aquatic > Marine > Oceanic > Sediment | place: near... | reverse complement strand
TTTATTCTCTTTCGATGTTGTAGAAATGGAAGGAAAACCGTATTTAATCTCGGTTGCTACTGATATTACAGAGCGAAAGCAAGCAGAACAAGAATTGAAAGAAAGTGAGGAACGTTTTCGCTCCACATTCGAACAAGCTGCTGTTGGAATTGCCCATGTAGCTCCAGATGGAACCTTTCTCAGAATAAATCAGCGATACTGTGATATTGTAAAATATTCTCACAATGAAATGCTTTCTCGATCCTTCCAAGATATAACCTATTCAGATGATCTTGAAGAGGATCTTAATTTCATAGAGCTAATGTTAATGGGCAAACTTTTAAATTACTCTATGGAAAAACGATATATTTGTAAAGACGATTCAATAGTTTGGGTAAATCTCACTGTTACTCTTGTACGAAAAGAATCAAGTGACCCTAAATATTTTATCTCCGTAATAGAGGATATAAGTGAAAAAAAAGCTGCAGAAGAAAAATTACAGGAATCTGAAGAAAATTATAGACTATTTATAGAAAATTTTCATGGTATTGCTTTTAAGGGTTATCGCGATTTTTCTGTTGGATTTTTCCAAGGTGCCATTGAAAAAATTACGGGGTATGAAGAACAAGATTTCATTTCAGAACGGATTAAATGGGATCAGCTCATTCATCCAGAAGATATGCCAATAATTCGGAAAAAAATTGAGGAATTTCATAAATCTCCTCAGAATTCAGAACAACGAGAATACCGAATAATAGATAAGCACGGTAAAATTCATTGGCTTTTGGAATCAATACAAAAAATACAAGGAATAACCAATAATAAAGATGGAGTACAAGGAACAATCATAGATGTCACTGATAAAAAAGAAGCTGAGGAGCTGATTATTGAAGAAAATACTAAGTTGCAAGAACTCAATCAAATGAAAATAGATTTAATTAATAGAATCTCCCACGAATTAAAAACACCATTAAATGCAATTTTTGGTTCAATACAACTTCTTTTAGAGGATCTTGAAAAAGAACCGGATAAAGGTAGATACAAACTTGGAAGACTTATTTATAAAGGGGGAGAAAGACTAAAACAAATCCTATCTGATTTGATAGAAAGTTCAAAATTTGAGTTAAAAAGAATCAAATTAAAGCAGAAGAAAGAGAATCTTAACGTTATTTTAAAAGGTTGTATTGAGGAATTAATTTTCCTAGCAAACAAAAGAAATGTATTTCTTAATGCAGAACTTGGAGAAGTTAAGTATTTAAATTTGGATAGGACCAGAATTGAGCAGGCTATTTTCAATATTATCTCCAATGCGATAAAAAACACACAAGCGGGAGGAAGGATTTTCGTCAAATTGAGTGATAATAGAGAATACATAGATATTTCTGTAAAGGATACAGGAATTGGAATCACTGATGAAGAGAAAGATAAATTATTTACGAAATTTGGCAAAATTGAAAGATATGGGAAGGGATTAGATGTTGATATTGACGGATGGGGCCTTGGATTATATCTTTCAAAAGAAATTGTGCTGTTACATGGTGGTGAAATTATTGTTAAATCAGAAGGAAGAAATAAAGGTGCTGAATTTATAATAAGATTATTCAAAACTGAGCAAAAATTTTAACTTCAATTAGTAAACTCTTTAATCATCTTCATTTTTTATTTACTCAGGCTCCTTTAAATAATCAAAGACAACATTAAATTTCTTGAAATCAAATGGTTTTAGAAAATAACCATCAGCGCCAGTCTCTTCTAGTTTCTCACGAACTTCATATCCCGAAACTGCTGTAATATAAAATACGGGAACATTTTTCCTTACCTTTTTAGATTTAAATTCTTTGCATATCTCATACCCACTTATGTCTGGTAGAAGAATATCTAATAATATTAATTTTGGGTTATAATTTTGTAATTCTTCCAACGCTTCTGAGCCCGTAGTAATAGCTTTGCATGAATATCCTTTCCTAATAAAGAAATCTTTAAGTAGATTAATAGTTAGAAGATCGTCTTCAATAATTAAAATGTCATAAGCAAAATCCCTTGAATCCGGTTTTTCTAAATTAGTAATGATTTTATTTTCAAGGATTAAACTTTGATCATATATTGTTTTCAATTTTAGAGTAATATCCCAATCTAACGTATCTTTATACTCTTCGAATAAAATTTGTGAATAACCTTTGATTATAGTTAAAGCTTCTTTTAACTCATGAGAGATATCTGCTATTGATTTCAATGACCGAGAGTTTGCTTTATATTCCATAAAAAAATTAACAGCCTGTCTAATGAGTTTTGAAATAGTAGCAATATCATAATTTTTAATGAAATCTTGCCATTTCTTTTTACTATCTTCTGAAACTAATATCATAACCCTTTCTTTATTTTTTTCATATATCTTTTCACCTTTTTGCCACTTTTTAAAACCTTCTGTTACATTTCCTCTCCATATAGCTTTTTTGCCTGTTTCTTTTTCGTATTCTAACATCTCCTTCGTTTCTTTCAAATCATCCAAAATTATTTCACTTGAATATTTTATTCATTTATTTGTTTCAAAAATCTTTGAATAAATAAATCGTATATGAAATTATAATAAAATCATCAAATTTTTGAAATTATTAATTATTATTAATACTAAAAACAATTTATATGATATTTTTTTATTTTTATTGAATTATTTTTTTCAAAATTACAACTATTTGATTAAATATCAGGTAGAACAATATTCGATTTCTATGTTTTGCCAAAAAATCGCAAACTTTTGGATTTCCTTAATACAAAAAACCTTTACTACATTTTGCTTCTGGAATCAAAATTATAATATTGCTTCCATTTGAATAATTACCTTTATCTTTATCCTCAATCCAAATATATCCACTATAGGTTTTAATGATAAAATTTACTAATGTAAGACCTAGACCTCCCTTATTAAGAATTGTTTCTTTTTCAAAATTATTCTGAAATAATAATCGTTTCTTATTATCTAAGATGCCTCTCCCATTATCAATAAACTCAAATTTAAGAAAATCCTTATTATCATTTTTACAACGACAAATTTTTATTAAAATATCTCTTCTAGAATTTTCATTATGTTTTACCCCATTAAGTAGGATATTATCAAACACATCTGATAATAATTCATTAGCTTGAACATAAAATGTTTTATTGAATGATTTAACATTAATTTTAATATCTAGATCGGGAAAACTACTTTGTACAAAATTAATTGAACTAGTTAATATTTTATTTACTTCTACTTTTTTTAAAGTAATTTTTGAACTCTCTAAAAACGATAATTTTCGAACATTGTCTATTAATACTCCACCTTTTTGACTCACTTCTTTTATTCTCTCTAATATTTTGCTCATTTCTTTATTATTATTATAAAGAGATCCTAGATATTGTAATGATATTATACTATTGAAAACGTTCTTAATATCGTGTGCTATTAATTTTTGTAGAAATACCATTCTAGAGTATGCATTACGATATTTTTCTTCAGATTCATTCAGCTTTAGTTCTGTTTTCTTACGACTAGTGATATTACGATTATTTCCCACAGTTTCCATTTCATCAATCATTTTTATCATTGATTTTCATAATTAACTGGATATAAATAAAAATTTATAATACTAAGTTATTTCTTTCTTGGAAGAAGTACGATGAATTTAGTTCCTTTAGAATGCTCATTTTTTATTCTATTTTCAACCCAGATCTTTCCGTTATATATTTCGATTACTTTTTTAACAACTGATAATCCAAATCCTAATCCTTTTCCACCTTTACTGTTTATACGAACCCTGTGAAATATTGTTTTTTTAAGATCGTCAGAAATCCCTATACCATTATCAATGAATTCAATTTTAATGAAATTCCTACTGTCATATTGCTCTTTTGAGATTTTAATAGTTATTTCGACTTCTGGATTATTATTGTATTTTACACTATTATTTAGTATATTTTCAAAAGTATTAATCAATAGATCGTTTGCGTGAGCTACAATATTTTTAAATGGACTTTCAACTGTGATATGAACTTCCCTTTCCTTGAAACACTCCCATGTGAATTCAATTGCATCGTTTAAACATTTTAGAACATCGACACTTTTTAACGAAACATCAACATCTTCTTCAACTTGAGACAATGTACGTACATTAGCAACTAACTTTTTTGCTTTATTTGAAGATTTGGAAATCAACTCCATGAGTTCGTTTATTTTACCTGGATTACTCTCATATAACGAATACAATTGGGTTGATCCTTGTATAACGGCTATTATATTGTTCATATCATGGGTAAACAAATCTTTATACAAGTTAGCGAGTTCGTAAGCTCTTCGATATTTATTTTCGGAAGCTTTTAATTTTCGTTCTGTGTCTCTGTGTTCTGAGATGTCGTCAAAAATAGTTATAAATTCTCCTTTTTTTGGTGAAATAACAGAAATTCGAAAATCCCTATTCAGTGGCTGAAAGTAAGTCTCAAAAGTCGTTGGTTTGTTTATTTTAGCCACTTTTGAATAAATGTTTAAATATGGGGCATTATCAACTTTATAAACTTCAGTAGATTTTTTATTAATCACGTCTTCTCTTTTAAAAGATAAGATTTTTTCGTATTGCGGATTGATATCTCTTATTATATAATCAATTGGTGTTCCCTTTGCATCATAAACAATAGTATGATAAGCAATACCACTTGTTGCGTTAAGAAATAAGGTACAGCATTTTTCTTCCGATTCTTCGAATTCTTTTTCTGCTTTTAATCTCTTTGTAACATCAACTATTGTTACATAATTCGCAGTTCTCCCTTGATAAATTATTGTCTTTGAAAAATTATCAACATAGAAAAATTCCCCTGATTTCTTCTTAAGCTGAACAATCCAATTTTCAATTGCTCCAGGTAAACCCATTTGTTTTATAGATAATTGTTCCTTGGCAACCTTAATTGAATCAGGACCAATTACTTTATAAAATTCTTCTGGTCCCCAATTCAGCATTTCTTGTACAGAATATTCGAGTAAATCAGCTAATTTTTGGTTAACATATTTAAGCAAGTTATCTTGTATTATTGCAATACCCATTAATGATTGATCAGCAATGCTTTTAAAATTCATCTCTGTCACTTCTGATCGAAGTTCAATTTCTTTATGTCTTATAAATCCTGATTCACGGTTATTCTCAACCCGAGCCATAGTTTTACCACTAAATTAGTTCAATTCTTGAAATTAGTTGGATATTAAAGTTTTACAAAGTGAATTTCAAATTATTTTTGATCTCAATTCCTCAGATCCTTTAATAAAGTAGATATATTTGAAGGTACTGTTATAGTTCTACTTTCATTTGAAATTTTTTCAAATAACCTAATAATTTTATCAAAAATTATATTGTTAGTAGGGGCATTCGCATTATCCATTGATTTAATCTTTTCAAGGAGAGGTTCTAATAGTATTAAAATCTCTACAAGAGCATCTAATATATTAGCGATATTTTTTATTCTACCCTTGGTAATGAAATTGTGTATCAAATCATTATTGTGTCTTTTATATTCTCTCATTTGGATTTTCTCTTCTTTTTTTTAAATAGTTTTATGGATTAAAGAGGGGTTATCGAAATAACCCCTTTAATGGATTTTAGGAACTAATAAGGTGTAATAACATTGATATTTTAACATAATTTTCCTAACATACTTATACGATTTTAATAATATAAAAAAATGAGTGGATCTTAGTCCACATTTTATTTTAGCTCTTTTTTTTGTTTTATAAAATTCTAAATCTACGATTTACTTATTCATGTTTCTTCTAGTGTTCCATTACGCTTTGTGTTTTTTATGAGAGCAAATGATTTTCTCAAACCGCGTTTTTGTTTACCATTCGAATTTTTAACACGATCCTTCCCATTTCCTTCGGATTTTGATAATTCTTCTTTTAATTCTGTAGCTAGTGTTCCTAATTTATTTGCAGTCGATGTTATTTCTTCCATAGACGCCGTTTGTTGTTCTGATGAAGCACTAATTCCTTCTAAAGCTCGAGAATTTTCTTCGCCTGCAGTTGTTGCACTTTCAATATCCTGTGTGATAGATCCTATTAATTCAACTGTTTCCTCGATACGATTGGTGATCTCCCCTATTTCTGTTGCTGTTTCATCTACAGCACTTTTTGACTCTTCTGCGAGTTTTCTTACTTCATCTGCTACTACCGCAAATCCTCTACCATGTTCACCAGCTCTACCTGCTTCAATACTTGCGTTAAGTGCTAGCAAATTTGTTTGGTCGGAAATACCTGTAATCAGAACCATTACTTTATTTATATCTACTGTAGATTTCAACATCTCATGTGAAAGATTACTTATGTTACTTGACATTTTACTTATTTCTACTAAAGAATTTACTTGTCCCTGAGTATTAAGAGAAACTTCTTGAGTTGTTGAAGCAATCTCTTCTGATGCCGCATTTACTTCGCTAGAACTTGCCGCTAATTCAGTCGCCATATTTGAAACATTTACACTTGCGTCTGATCCTGTTTTTAACACATTTTCCATATTTTTAGTTACCCTCATAATACCTCTGACCGTTGGAACTGCAACCACAAGTCCAATGCCAATAGCAGCGACAATAACAACCACAACTAATATTGTACTGGTCGTAATCAAAGTAGTGGCATTTTGCTTATTTTGTGTGATATGAGCTTCAATTTCTACATCTACGGCGTCTAAGTCACCAACAAGTTCTTCATGGAGTAGATCTATTGCTGAGATGTTAGTATCTATCTGATCATGCATTTCAAATATACCTTCATCAGTCACATTACCAACACAACCCTCAGAAAAGACATCATGATGATCCTCTATGGCGTGTAATTCATCAAGAATTGTAGTATTACCCGCATAGAATGTTTCAATAATGACTGCTGAAGCATCAAAATCATTTAAAGATTGATTGAATTCATTCAAAGTTTCGGTATCTTTATTTGCGATGTATTCGTATACAAATAACATTTGTTCGGCTAAACATGCCTTCATGATGGTGGCATTTAATTTCATAGTTGGATCATCCATCATTTCGACCAAAACATCTAAATCGGCATCGATTTCCTCATGTAATTCAAAAATTTCATGGATATGATCATCGATCTCATCTTCATGATATAATATTCCCTCATCAGGATCGATTATTAATTGTAGTATTTCATCATGGTCATCTGCTAGTTCTTCTATTTCTGCAGCATATTCTGGCATCACATCTTCCAGTTCTACTACAACATCATCGAAACTTTGAGCATGCTCAGTAATTTCCTCTCTTGAATGAGTAGAAGCTTCATCTAAATATTCAAACATTTCCCGTATTACTGTGTCTACCTCATATTTCATGGATTGCATTAACTCCATTGCAACTGAATCGTTCTCCGCGAGATCTGTATATTCTACACCTAGGCTATTTATCTGAGTATAGGATATCACTCCTAAAACAACAGTAATTCCCATAAGTACAGCAAATCCAAAAGTCATTCTTCTTCCAATATTCATTTTTTTTTCCTCTTTTCTTAGTCTTTTTATAGTAATTCATATAATATTTATAGATTATTCTTCTTTTGAAATTTTTTTTATTCAGATATATTTGAAGAATCTATATATTTTATGTTACTATTTTGATTTATTAATCTCATATTTTATATTTAAATCTTTTTTATTCAAAAACTGTTCTTTTTTGTAGTAAAATATAAAGGAAATGTTAGGAAATATTGATTTTTATACAAAAACGAGAATTTTAATACACAAATAATATATTATTAAGAACAAGAAAGAGTGTAAAAACCATAAAATTCCTAATAATTAGAGAATGTTTCATAATGGGAGTTTCTTTTGAGTTAGGGGTTTGAATTAAAGGTATAAATGCATGTATTTGAATACTGAATATTAATTTGATAATTTTATGATCATCTAATGGTTTTAAGATATTTAGCGATTTTTATTGCTAACTTTTCTTGTTCTTCCCAATTCCCAAATGCTAGTCCTTTGGAAATTAGATTTTTAACTATTTTCTTATAGGTCCCTTTAATCCTACTAGCAGGTTCCCTAGAAAAAGGAGTTTGAGGTAAAGGGATAAAAGAATGAGCATGAATCCTTGCACCTTCATCAGATAATTGTTTCATCATTTCTATTGTCAGTTCAACATCTTTATCATTTTCACCTGGTAATCCAAATATGAAGTCTACATTAATTTTAAGATTATTTTCAATTGATAATTCAACAGCGCGATAAACATCTTCAACAGTATGCCCTCTATGACATAAATCCAAGATTTTTTGACTACCAGATTGTGCCCCAATAGTAATATTATCGTTATTACCGTATTTTAAAACTAAATCTAGGGTATCTTGGATGACATGCTCGGGTCTAACTTCAGAAGGAAACGTCCCAAGATAAATTCTCCCTTTTTTACCAATTATTTCCCTAACGCTGGTTAGTAGGTTTTCAAGACTTCCCAAATTAAGGTTTTTTCCATCTTTCGAGCCATATGAAAATGCATTCGGAGTTATAAATCTTACATCCGTAAGATCTCCATAGTGTTTATGTAATTCCCGTACATAATTACAAATATTTTCGATACTCCTATGTCTAGGGATAGTACCTAAAATATAAGGTGTTTGACAGAAATAACATACATATGGACAACCTCTTGTTATTTCAATAGCTCCATATCTAGTATTTATTATTGGGAAAGGAGGGTAATCATTTAAATCAATTAAAACACGTTTCCCAGTATAAATATATTCTTTTTCTTCATGTATGTATGCTATTCCTTTAACTTTGCTCAGTTCTTCGTTAGTGGTGATTTTCTGCATGAGTTCTATTATTGTCTCTTCACCTTCACCAACTACAACTATATCAAAACCCAGTTTAAGCGTTCCAGAAGGGTCTCCTGTAGAATGGGATCCTCCCGCGACAATCAAGCACTTATTCGCGAATTTATTTCTTATTATTTGTACTAACTCATGAATATCAAAAAGTTGGGAAGTGAAAAAGGAAATCCCAACAATAACTTTCTTATAGGATTTGACTAACTCTTCCAGTGTTTTCATAAGTTTATTTTTAGTTGTTGAAAAATAGAAATCAATACTCTCAAATATCTTATCTGTCTCTAACGCGGCAGCAATTGCATTTAAACTGAAAAAATTCTTCTTATGATAATAAAATACAAATGCATTTTTTTTCAAGTTAAAATTACCTTAAACAATATACGATGAATGATTAAATCTTATATAATACAATATTTTCTATACTAAATTTTATTATTGGTTATTTTATATTTGCTAGATCAAAAAAACTATATAGAAATTCAAAAAGGAAATATACCTTTAATAATCTCTGTGCCTCATGGGGGAGCATTAGAGTGCGAGAATATTCCAAAAAGATCCCAGGGAATTTTAGGGAGAGATGGGAGAACTATCGAGATCGCCAAGATATTAGTAGAACGAATTAATTTATTATTGAAAAAACAAAATCTGGAAAATAACAAGTCCTCCTATATAATTTCTAATGTTCACCGTAGCAGAATTGATATGAACAGAGATGAGACAGAAGCCTTTAATCCAAATTCAGATATTGCGAGAGAAATCTATAATTCCTACCATAATAATCTAATGGAATCTGTAAGGGACAATTTAAAATTATTAGATCATTCCCTACTAATTGATATACATGGTTTTGAAAAGAAAAACCGACCTTCGGGTTATAGAGACGTTGATATAATTTTAGGAACTAATAATTTTAAGACATTATTCTTAGAACCAATTTTAAGAAAAGATTGGGGAAATAATATTCGTGGGAAAATAATTAAGAAATTTCTTGAGTTGGAAATACCAATTGCTCCGGGTAATCCTAAAAGAAGAGAATATGTTTTAACGGGGGGTTATATAACAAAAAAGTATGGTGCTTCCCAAGTTCCTAAAAGTCAAGCAATTCAGATTGAATTTTCAGACAAGATTAGACTACAAGATCAGAAGCTTAGAGAATTAGTTTTAAATTCTCTTGCAGAGATTTTTGTTAAGAATTTAATTTAGATGGAAAAGTTCAGGAACAATCCCTAATTATTTAAAGAAACGATTTTATTTACAATTCGATTCATAAATTTACTCTGTTGAATTTTACAAATGTGAGCAACCTTTCTATAGTTAAATGATTCAGCTAAAGTGTCAAGATATGATATGTTATATAAGATTGAAACGTTATCATCGTTTACCATGAAAAGCTTATCCAATTCTCCCTGAATTTGGAGATCATTGGTAGAAATCTTACTTTTAACGCGTTTTTTTATTTCTCTTATTGTTTCAGCAAAGTGTAGATCTCTAATACTTGAAATAATTGAATTCAGAACTATAGCATACAAAACAACGACGCTGATATTTTCAGTCTCCCTTAAATGTTCAAATTTTAGTTCAAGATCCTGGTAGATTTCATTAATATAATTCTCATCTACTCCCTTAATTTTTTTAAATAAATTCAAAAATTGCAGATATTTACCATCAATAAATAACTGTAAATTTGAATTGAAAAGATCCTTAAATTTTTTAATAACTTGACCGGAATTGCTTATTTTTATCGAAACTTCCGGAGTTCTACCAATGATAATGTCTTTACCCGGAACTTTGAATTGTTGCTCTATGAGATTACTGGTAGCTTCTGACAATTGATTCATAATCATCTCTCTGGTAAAACTCCTAATTTTGTCAATATACTCTTTTTATAAGAATAATCATAATTCAAGGATTTAATTTTTGCTATTTCCAACTATAATCTTTTTTGACTTAGTAATAAAACCTAATAATATAAAAGTAATATCGTGTCAAAGAGAATCACCTTTTCAATATAATTTGATACTTCCCGACGTAAAAAAGAAATAAAACCTTTTTGTTTTGCTTTACTTATTAATTAATTAAAAAAAGAAAAAATTAAGTATTTAAAATAAAAAAAAAGAATAAGTTTTGTAGGCTACCTCTGAATTCACAGATCTTCTATCAAATCTTCGTATGCTTCTAAGGCCAGTTCAATTATTTCAGGCTTAGTGTGGAATACACACAAAATTTTTCCGTTTGGAATTATTTAAGCTTCCTGAAAGGCCATAGCATCTTGAAGATTACCTTCAACTGTGATATCCCCTGCCATATAAGCGCTGGTAGCATCTACTTCGCCCATTAAAATTCCCGCACCAACCTCGAGAGTTGAAGACATCGTGAATGAAGGATTTTCTACATCCCCATCACCAAAATCAAGGAGTCCTTCCTTTACTGAGAGCCAAAACTTCGTATCTGCGTCATTAATAACCATTTGTATGGCAATATCCATATCTTCAAGTTCTTCTTTCAGGTCTTCATTCTCAGTGGAGACTTGTTTGATAAAAGCCAGAGACTTCATCATGATTTCTACTGTGGCACTAGATGCTCCAGCGTCTTGCGCAGCCTTCATTTCTTTTAATAATGCTTCGTCAACCATTTTAATTTTCAACCTTTTTATATCATTTTTATATTATTTTTATTTTTCTCTTCTCTTATGAAAATTTGAGAATTATATTAGAATATTCTAAAAAATAACAATATTAAAAGGTTTTGTTAGTTTAAAAATGTTTTATTTGTGTTATTCGGTAAATTTGATAAAATAAAATTACAATAAATTGTTGAGAGTTCCATGATTTATATTGGTGATATGACTTTATTCCTTTAAAGAAGAATTTAATATAATTTTTATTTTGATGAAAGGTTTTCATGCAAGAATTCAAAATTAATGATAATATAACCTTAAGGCTAGAAGGGGAAAATACGGTTATATATGTCAACGGAGCGAAATTTCGAAAATGTAAGTACTTAAATATACCTGTTGATAAAACTAGCACTTTTGATGTGATTGATTTTCGGGGAATTAAATAATCGAAACCAGTAGGCAAACCCAATAGTAATAATTTGGTTTTTATTATAGAGTTGTATTGTGTAGTTTAAATATCCTTAAATTTTTATAAAAATTTTTTTGTTTATAAATTAAAAATTGATTTGATATAAGACCAATATAAACAGGTTAATATTTAATAACATCAATATATATTATTAAAATTAGAAAAATTCAGATTTTTGGGTGAAATAAAATATCTTTTGATTTTACTATAGAACACACTGATCGTGGAGCGCGAATGGGTGAATTAAATATAAATGGTAGTATCATGGAAACACCCAGAATGGGTTTAAATCACACTGAAAGAGGTTATCTTAGAAAAGGAGAAGGTGTGTTAAGATCTACAATTAAACAAAATATTGGAATTCATGAAATTGTTTCCGATCTAAAAATAGATCAGAATACTCGATTTGATAATAACGCTTTAAATGCGCTAATAAATAGTATAAGAGGTAAATCAAGGAGAAATATCCCAACTGTAATCCAATTTCGTATAAATCAAAAAATTATCAGCCAGGATGCTCTAAGATTTATAATCAATGCCCAAATAAATGCAAATTGCTCTGATATAATCACTATTCCAGATCCAACTCTAAGATCTTTTAATCAAGCTTGGATAAATTATTTAGAAGATGCTATAAGGCATGTTACTGATAATTTTGAGACTAGAAGATATGTAAATCTGATGCCTGTTTTATCTTTAAATCAAGGAAAGGGAATATTATTACAAAAGGTAAATTGGTTATTATCAAGAAATATCGATGCAATAGGATTTAGAATGACAGGGTCTGGAAGAAAATATATTAATACTCTAGTAGAAGTTATTAATGCTCAAGAAAATGATATTTGGATCCACTTAACCGATGTAAAAAAATCATGGTTTGGAATCTCAGAATCACATTTAGATACTCTATATGGTATTGATACTATAATTAAAAGAAAGGCATATAAATATGGGGCATTTTTTATGGCTAGACAACAGAGTTCTGTAGCGTCAAGAGGTCTAATGCCTACTCCTGTAGGAGTACGTATTCCTTCTACTCAAACTCAGCAACCAGTAATTCCCCCTATCATAAAAAATAAAAATATTTTTGAAAGTTCATATTTAGGTTTTATAAATCCAAGAGAGATACGCAGTAATTTTGGTATAAATTTAATTTGTAATTGTCCAGCTTGCAGAAATGCAAGAAATATTAATGAATTAATTCGTCAGTTAACGGCTTCCTATGGAAGAGGAATCCTAGAAGTTCACAACTCTTTTAATGCTAATAGAGAATTTGTTAATATAAGGAATTCTATTGATAATGATGAAGTGCAAATATATTTTAATCAAAAAAGATTTATACAAGATAATTTAAATAGTATACAAGAAAGATTTCCTAATATGGTGTGAATAATGAATTTGACAGCAAAAAAAGAAATGAATGAAGATCAAAGAGAGTTTATTGATAAATGGTTAATGATCTTATTTGCATTAGATAATTTTAAACCAATTAAGGGAAGAACTAGGTTAGTAAAAGAATTTTTTTTAATTTGGCGGATTTTTTTTTACCATTTAGATAATATTGCTGAATTTTATCCTTACCATTTTGGACCATATAGTACATTATTAGCTGTGAGAGTGAATGATCTATTTCATCAAAAATCTATTGATTTCAAAGAATCTGGTCAAGAGATTTTGTATGGTTTATCAAAAAAAGAAAAAAAAAAGGCATTAGCATTTATTAACAAAGAAGATCCAGAGATGATTTCAGAGATTACCAAGTGGAAAATAAAATATGCAAAATTAAGTATAGGAAAGTTACTAGGTGAAGTATATAGAAAATATCCTGAATTTTCCCAATATTCTTTAGTTTCAGAAGAATCTACAATAAAAGGAAAATTTCCTAAAGAGGTTTCACAAGCAGAACTTATTGATGATGGGGTTGGATTTGTTAAATCCTCAAATTTTGATGAGGATTTTAAAGTATCAAAAAAATATCTAAAACATGT
>Ga0114923_10002016_pt1 | contig 13902 bp, 18 predicted proteins | sample SumtaG_FD_89578 | JGI IMG/M metagenome (GOLD analysis project Ga0114923, IMG submission 89578) | Deep subsurface microbial communities from Indian Ocean to uncover new lineages of life (NeLLi) - Sumatra_00157 metaG | ecosystem: Environmental > Aquatic > Marine > Oceanic > Sediment | place: near... | reverse complement strand
AGAAGCTCTTGAAAATATGGGGGACCTAATAACCCTGTACAATAAATTCATGAGCGTAGATTGTGAGGAAACAATGCCCTTAGGACAAATTATAGAAGAAGCTACTAAAATGATGACAAAAAAAATAAACATAACTATTAAAAATCCAGAAATGGAATTCGATAGTTTGTTTATACCTATTTTCTATAATTTAATCGGAAACAGTGATGAACATTCCGGTAAAGACAATGTTTCTATAGAAATAGAGGCAAAAGAAAAAGAAATTATCGTTACTGACAACGGTAAAGGAATTGAAGACAAAAATATCTTTATTCCGGGTCATGCTCTAGGAATTATCAAAATCCTAGGTATGAATGTTCTGAACTTTTGGATCAAAGAAACTGGCATCCCAGGAGAGGGAGTTTGTTTCGAAATTAAATTTTGCTGACATTAACTGATTTTTAAAATTAAAAATCTTAATGTCAGCCTTTTTTATTTCCGTAGAATTATCCTTAAAACAAGCTTTAAGCAATCATCTCGTTTTCTCAATAGCTTCGGCAACTCGAGAAACTGCTAAAAGATAGGCTGCTTTATTAAGGCTTATCTTTTTTTCTTTAGATAAATTCCAAACCTCATCAAAAGCTTTTCCTAGTGTTTCTGAAAGTCCGTCAAAGGTTTTTTGTTTTTCCCATAAATCTCCATTTATAGCTTGCAACCATTCAAAATAAGAAGCTACAACCCCTCCTGCATTAGCTAAAATATCAGGAATAACAATAATATTTCTTTCCTCCAATATCTTTTGAGCTTCTTTGGTAATAGGATTATTAGCCATAGCAATAATGTATTTAGCTCTAATGTTAGCAGCATTATTTTTTGTAATAACATTCTCTACAGCAGCAGGAACTAACACATCAACTTCTAACTCTAAAAGTTTTTCATTGGTAATATCTCTCCCCTCTTCAATGTCACAAGAAGAAGTATTACAGTAGCAACCTGCAATTTTATTCTTTTCAGTTTTACACTCAAAAACTTTCTCAGCATCTAAGCCTTCTTTCAAATAAACTCCGCCACCAAATTCAGACAGAGAAATAACCTTGTAACCTTTATCAATGGCAAATTTTGCAAAATGAAAACCAACATTTCCAAAGCCCTGAATGGCAATAGTTGTTTCTCCTGGCTTTAAATCTAAAACTTCTTTTAATTTTTCAAGAATTACCGCTCCCCCATAACCAGTTGCCTCGTTTCTTCCCTCTAAACCATTCATGTCTACTGATTTACCTGTAAAAGCAGCTGGACTAAACTCTCTCTTCAATTTTGAATACTCGTCAACCATCCAGGCCATAATTTGAGAGTTAGTATTCATGTCTGGAGCAGGTACATCTTTATGAGGCCCTATTAATGGAAATAATTTTCTTACATATCCCCTAGAAAGTTCTTCTAATTCTTTTACGCTTAAATCTCTAGGATTTACTATTACTCCACCCTTGGCTCCACCAAAAGGAACTCCAGCCAAAGAACACTTCCATGTCATTAACATTGATAACGTCTTTATTTCTTCTTCAGATACTTTTTCATAAAAACGAATACCTCCCTTGTAAAGACCAAGAACATTATTGTGCTGAGATCTAAAGCCTGTAAAAACTTTTATTTCGCCATTATCCATTAAAACTGGGATCTGAAACTTAGATAAAAAATTAGGTTCTTTTAGCTCTTCTATTAAATTTGGTTTTAACCCTAATTCTTTGGCTATTTCAATAAATTGTTTTTGAGCTTCTAAAAAAATATTGTTTTCTTCCATACACTTTAAGTTATTTAATAATTAAAATTCTTCTTTAACTCCGTCCAAAGATAGCTCAACATTAATAACATCAATACCCTTTTCTTTCCATTCTCTTATAATTTTCTCTGAATTATTTTGATCAAAAGTAACGGCTATTCCACAATCTCCTCCTCCTGCTCCAGAAATCTTTCCTGCTCCTCCGTATTTGTTTACAATTTCACTTAAAATTGCCAATTTTTTAGTTTCAATATTAATACCTGTCTTTTCACCAAGATCTTTTAAAAGTTCTCCATTTTTCTTGAGAAGTTCTAGAATTTTCTTTTTATCTTCAGATTTCCAAGCTTTTATCATTTTATCTACCAATCCTCCTATTTTATTTAACATGTTTTTATATCTTCTCTTATTATTTCCTTTCCACTTATTCATCTTTTTAACCATTTTAGGCGTTGAGGAAGGTTTGCCCGTCCAACCTAAAAGCAAATTAAATCCACCAGGGATATAAAGAGAATTAATATAAAGGTCTGGCCACTCCATTGTTATAATCTCACTAAAATTTATATTTTTCTCTGTTTGTTCTACCAGCCAATCCGGATTAAACTTTTTATAAACGACAATTCCTCCAAAAGTTGAAGACGCTATTCCAAAACCAGAGCCAATCTTACCTTGAGCAAAATAATGAGCAATTGCAGCTAGTTTATAGATTTTACCCTTGGAAGCTTTTCTTTTTATATCTTTACCATAAAATCTTAAAATGCCACCGATAACAGCAACAACGCTAGCTGCCGAAGCACCAATTCCAATTGGAACCATTTCATTATTAATCTTTATAGTTGTTTCCTCGCCCCATGTTGTAATTTCAAAAGAATTAATTTCTCCCAAATACTTTGAAACAACCTCAATAGCAGACTTCATAAAAAGAACACTCTGTTTCTCTTTCTTGTTTAACTTTTTTTCAAATACTAACTTCTTATTTTTAATAGAAGCCTTTAGTCTTTTTATGCCAAAATCTTTTATTGAAATATAAATAAAATCATCTTTAGATTTTTTTATCTCGGCAAAAATCCTCTTATCTACAGAGGCTACAATTAAAGGATTGCCCTGTTCTAAAACAGCCCACTCCCCTGCAATACAAACTTTTCCTGGTGCTGATACTTTGGTCATAATTAAAATAAATGCTTACTAACAATTTTAGAACCTTCTCCAGGTTTTGCAACAATGATATTTTTTATTCCCTCTATCTTTTTGCAATTCTTCACAATTTCTTTCACACTATTTTCAGTACAAAGAATTTTAACTTGGGGACCAGCATCAATTGTAAAATAAGATTCTAAACCATTTTCTCTCCAATCAATAATAGATTGAATAATTTTTACAGTAATATTGTTCCAATAAATAATAGAAGGTTTTGTCGTCATCATTATAGCATGCATTTTTAAGCAGTTTTCTTCAGCAGTTTTTCCTACAATACTAAAATTCTTTTCTTTTATTCCTTTTTTTGTTTTTTTAAGATCATCTTCAATGCTCAATAGCCATTCACTATACATCGGAGAAGTGCTAACACTCTGAGCCATTCCCGCCCTAGACTTTACCTTCTTTTCTTCTTCTGCAGTAACACAAATTACCATTCTAAAATCAGGCCAATCATTAATAATTTGCTCAGCATACGAATCAGAACCATCTGCCTTTTCTCCTTTTTTCCATTCAACAAAGCCGCTATAAATAGACCTGGCAGAAGAACCTGAACCCTGTCTACTTAAAATGCTTAATTCTTTTTTATCTAAATTTAAACTCAAAGCACTATTAATAGCTGTGGACAAGGCAGAAAAACCTGAAGCTGAAGAAGCTAATCCCGCCGATGCAGGAAAATTACCCTTGCTTACTATTTTAATCTTTGAGTCAATATTGTATTTTTCTCTAATAATATTTAAAAAACGTCCAATATATTTTTTATATTCTTCCGATTCCTGTGCTATTTCTTTATCGTTTAAAATAAAAATGTCTTCTGTATATTTATTGTCAAAATCAACAGTTGTATGAACATACAAGCCATCTACTGTCATACTAATACTGCTGTTATAGGGAAGAATAAGACCTTGATCTCTCTTTCCCCAATATTTAATCAAAGCAATATTTATGGGAGATATGGATGATGCTTTCATAGAAATCTATTTATTTTTTTCAATTCTTATAGCTTTTCCTTCAACTAAAGCTTCTGCTATTTTTTTGTGAGCTGAAATTAAAATTCTACTCAAAGTACTTTGAGAAATATTCATTTTTTTAGCAGCCTTAACCTGATTAGTACTTTGAAAATCACAAAGTCTAATTGCTTCTAGTTCATCAGCGCTTAAGCTAACCTCCTCTAAGCTCATAAGAGAAATAGCTCTAGGTTTAAAATATGTTACGCCTGGATTAAATAAAATTCTTCTTGGTTTTATTGGTCTTGCCATGTTTTTATTCGGGGAGAACCCCAAGAGTATTATTAGAACGATTAATATAATTAAAAATAACATAAAAATGGGAAAAAGGACAAAAAAGACCCTTTTAGCTTAAGAGGGTCTTTCTTAGTAACCTTCACTTATTTTTTAGATCCTAATTCCTTGATTCTTGCCTTAATAACTTCTATTTCTTTCTGTAAAGCACCCATATCCTCGGTTAATATTTCTTTCTCTTGTTGGTTAGTAATTGGAGCTCTATAACCCCAGTCACAACCCCTTCCATAACCCATTCCTCTTCCTGAACCATATCCGCAAGGACCAAAACCTTTTCCAGTTCTAGGACCTAATCCACCAGGGCCCATTCTGTCAAATCTTGGCATAGTTTTATTTTTCTTGAGTTAATAATTGACCTTTTGTTATAAGTATATACCCATAACAATATCTTGTCAAGAAAATTAACCCAAAATTTTATCAAAAATTAAAATAGGAGGAATTGTAATGAACCAAACTATAGCTACTATGTCAAAACTTTTTTTATGTTTTTAGAACTATCTAGAAACTAATATTTCGCTAGTATTTTCAGATTCACAAGATTGAATATGGAGAACTCCATCGTCATCGATCATTAAAGCATAACCTGTTCCATTATTGCTATTATTAATTCCAGCGTCCCATTGCACTTTTCCTGCTGGACTAATAGGAACACTTCCCAAATAACCATCGTCGACTAATTCAGAAATATCAATACAATAATTATCATTGTAAATATCAATATCTGAAAAATTATTATTATCATCACAACCAGCTGTCATAGAACCGCCAACAATTATATACCACTCATTATTATAACTACCATTCATCTTTTTTAAAAAAGAGTTGTCATTAGTTTCCTGATAATCTTTAATTGCATTTAAAATCAAAGAAACATCTGACCATCTTTCTGCATCCCTAGCACTTTTAAATTTTCTTACTGGATCAAAAAAGAATAAAGAAGATGCAACAATAATTATAATGACTAAAATAATAACCAAAGACTCAATGAAACTTAAGCCCCTTTCTTCTATCTTACTATTCATTTTATTTTAAATATTTTGTTAAAAAAACGACCTTTGAACATTATAATCTTTATAAGAAAAATAGAAAAGTGGAAACTTATTCTATTTATAACGTATTTTTAAGCCCATATTAGTCTGTAATCAGAACCTTAATCAGGGTAAGCATTAAGAAGCTCTTTCCAGGCTCTACAAAAAGGCCCTATCTCCTTTTCTATGTCTGGTAAAAATTTAATAATTTCAGTGTCTCTTTTCAGTTTATTTAAAGCTGTTTCTTTTGATAGTCTCGACATCATTGTAATATAATAAAAATCTGTCATATGACTTACAGCATTAGCTACAGCTAAAATTTTAGCCTCTAAAGTATTTGGTTGAATATCCCTGCACTTATGAGCTCTAACACAGTGAGCAATCTTCCCTATTCTCTCAGGAGAAATTTCCATTTTAGGAAGAAACACTCTAACCTCATTTTCAGAATTTATAGCATGATCAATATCCTCTCCAACAACCTGTCCAATATCATGAAGCCAAACAGACAATAAAACGACCTCCCTATCAACCTCTAAATATTTTTGAATTATTTTTTTAGCCCATTTTTCTATTTCAAAAATATGTCTAGGAAGATGAATATATGGAGGGTTTTCTTTTTTTCTAAAAACTTCTAAAAAATGTATTTTTGTTTTATTGATAATGTCCATAAACAAAAAAACCCTGAAAACAGGGTCTTATTTCTTTTCTTTTTTGTTCCGAAATAATATTGGAGTTATTTTCTCATAAAAGCTAATTCTTTTTCCTAACTTTCTTTCGTTATTTTCGATTTTCTTGTCCCAAATCATAGGGTTTTTTTGAATCATACGATAAACAGATGAAAAGTGATTTTTTAAAACATCTAATTTACCACTAATAGACTCAACTAACTTTACTCTTCCTTTTTTAGATAATTTACTTCCACCAGAAAACTCCAATGGAATACCCATTTTCTTCATCATTTTACCCAAGTTTGGATTCACCTCCCACTTTTCAGACTTATCACTTAGTCTTTCTGCTCTCTTTTTGAAATTCCTAAGAATTTCTAGAACTTCTTCTTTGTCTTTTTTATTCATAGGTTAATTCTATCAAAAAAATAGGTTTTTATCAATTTTTTAATCACAAAAAAACAAATTGCTTTTTATTTTAGCAATTTTAATTAAGTTACAAGAAAATTTATTACCCTACCAAAACTTTTTGTTTATAAAGGCAACTAAATAGCCCAAGAAAGATCCTCCTAATATATCTAAGGGATAATGAACTCCTACAAAAACACGAGACAAACCAATTAGAAAAGAATTCAACAACATCCAACTTCCAACTTCTTGATTATAAAACCAAATAACAAAAGATAATGTAAAAAAGAAAGTGCTATGACCGGAAGGAAAAGATTGATCAGTTAAACGACGAATTAAAAGATTTACATTGTGATCCGTAAAAGGTCTACTTCTAACTATGAACCTTCTTATCACTTTTAATAAAACAAAACGGGAGAAAAAAGACAAAGCAATTGCCCTAAAAAATAAGTCTTGATCAAGTTCATTTTTCCAAAGTAAAAAAACCAAATAAATCACCATAATAAAACCACTGTACTCAGCAAAAAAAACACCCAACCTATCTAGCCAGTTATTCTGGCTTGCAAGCTCATTAATTTTTCTGAACCAATCGTAATCTTTTTTCATTAGCTTATTATCTAATAATAAAATTAAAAATCAATAAAAAATCCAAAATCTCCCTTAACAATTGGTTTATTGTATTTATTAGCTAATTGTTTAGCGCTAAAAGCAACTACCTCTTCACAGGTATCGACCTGAATTTCAAAAGTGTCATCTTTTATTTGCTGAAGACCAATATCATATTTCTCCAATTCCATCTTCAAATGGCGAAATTTGCGCTCATTTTTAGTAACCAAATAAACAGTATTCATAAAATAAAATTATTTATTCATCCAATGATTAATAATTTTTTTCCTATGACTATCTAAAGAATCTTTAGAAATAATGCCTGGACCATTAATACAGCCACCATCACAAAAAAGGATATCTAAGATTTTTATCTCTGGATTATTAGGAAACTTTCGAATCATTCTTTCTACTAAATTTTTTCCGGAAATAACATCCCATTCTGGATCGGTTAAAGCTTTAACTATACCTGAAGATTGTGCTAACCCACCAGAAATAGGATATAGTCTTGTTTCTAAGCCAACAATGTCAAAGGAACAAGAACTATCTTGCTTTTTTTCGCCAATCTTCTTGATTCTGAAAACTTCCGCTATTTCTTTGTAAGTTAAAACCAGAATATCTAATTCAGAATTTTCTTGAGCTTCAATTTTCTTCATTAAACAAGGACCAATAAAAACTTTTTTATGGCTCGGATATTTCTTTTGTACTATTTTCGCAGTAGCCATCATAGGAGTATCTATAGGGGCTAAGAAATCAACAAGTTCTGGATGGTTGCTTTTAATTAACTGAACAATTCCTGGACATGCACTACTAATATATTTTTTGTTTGGATTAAGTTTTAATAAAGATTTTAATTGTTTGTTTGTTTCTATTGCTCCAGCAGATACCTCTACAACATAATCAAATCCTAATCTTTTTAGCTTTCCTATAATTTCAGGATAAGAAAAATCAACAAGAAAAGAGGGAGCAAGCATTACTACCATTTTTTCTTTATTATTTATAAATTCTAATATTTGTTTTGTTTCTGAAAGCTTCTTCATCGTTTTATTATAACAAAAAACCGAGAATAATTCTCGGCAAAATAAAGTATGATTAATAAATCATAAGGCTTCAGCAGTATAAACGTTTGAAGGATTCCAAAGCAACCATCCAGAAGCTCCAGCATTTTCAGACGCTTCAATTTGACTCATTACTTTTTGATAGTCATATAAAATGCCTCTATTGCTATCAACCTTTAAATTAAAGTCTTGTAACCAAGGACGAATTTGAGCCTGAGAACAAAATAAAAAAGAATTATCATTTCCTAAACATTGAGGTTGAGAATTCTTCTGAGAATAAAATAATGAAATGTAATCAGAGCCGGAAAGAAGAGACCTATAAACAACCTCATAAGGATTACTAGAAACAACTTTAGATATATCCTCGTCTTCATAAGGAAAATAAATTGCTGGAAGATTACGTTCCAAGTCTTTTTCTATCGAGAATCCACCAAAAAAATGACTTGGATAAATCATGAAAGAAATATAATCAAAAGTATCAACAAAATCAGCAATATTCTGACCTATTCTCGGGGAAGAAGACAGTATAGCTACCTCACCAAAAAGATCTACAGAAAGAACAATATCTGATTTATAACTACGTAAATTATTTCTTATTTTTAAACAAAAATCTCTAATAATTTCTGTTTTTTCTTTAGAATCATCATAAAAAGAATAAACGATATCATCTCCATCAGCTGGAAATCTAATATAATCAAATTGAATTTCGTCAAAACCAAAGTCAATTACCTTATAAGATAAATCTATAAGATATTTTTGGACTTGAAAGCTAGCAGGATCAAGCCAATAATATCCTTTCTCATCACTCCAAAGATTACCTTCTTCATTTTTAATATAAAGATCAGGCCTTTCTTCAATCAGAGAAGAATCGCGAAAAGCCACAAATCTAGCAATAACCCAAATGTCTTCTTGGTGTAGCTCATCAATTAATTCTTGCAAAGCATCTGATAATTCAAAACCATCTGTTTCTTTTACATCTATTACTACTGCATTAAGCTCTGTTTCACGTAAAAGATCTTTAATATCTTCTAAAACCTTTCTAGCATTTAAATCATGAAAATTAGCATTAGCAATAAGTTTAGTAATATAAACACCCTTAACATTACTTGAGCGCTCAAGGACCTCGTTTCTTATCTTATAATCCTCATTAAAACTTTTAATTGCACCATCAAGATCAGGTTCTTCTCCTGTGGCGATTGAATTATTCTTAATTGCCAACTCTGCTACTTCTTCTTGAAGATTCTTCATTGCCACTTCCATTTCCATTCTTTCAATAGTTTGAATCTCCTGATTTGCTTGATAAAATTGATACCCAACTAAAAAAATTATGGCAAAGCCAATAACATGCAAGGCTCCTAATAATGTTTTAGTTTCTTTTTTTGATTTCATAAAAACTCCTATTAGAATTTATTTGCTGAATTTATTTGTCTTTGATATTCAAAATAGGAATAAGTAACAGTATAAATCACAGTCAAAATTACTGGGATAAGCACAAACAGGACTGCATATTTAGGAAGAAAAATTCCCAAGAAAGCAATTATTCCAATAATTTTAAATAACTTTCCACCAATCTTGTGAGTCTTGTCCCACACCTTCTCATTACTCAGTGTCCAGGGCGTTTTAATGCCAATAAACCAATTTCTTTTAGTATTCTCTATTAAAACTCCGCAATAATAAAAAAGTATTCCCAGGGCAGGTGTCATGAGTTGAGACATATTAAATTTTATACCAATATTCCAAAAAATAGTTAGAAGATAAACATAAAACAAAAATGCTGTTATTAATATTGTAAATTTATCAAAATATTTTCTAAATTTTTTAATATTCTCTTTTGAGGGATCTATTCTGGGAATCAGAAGAAAAAAGAAAGACAGCACAACGGAAATAATTGGCATTAAAAACAATCCCCAAAATTTTGACATATAACCATCTACCTGGCCCTGAGAGTTCCAGTGAGATGCCATTCGTTCTGGCATTTGAGGATAAAAATAAGAGGCAACAATAAAAAACAATGAAATCAGCACAAAAATTATAACTTTATTCTTCTTCATATGTTTTATTGTGTAAAAAAATTTATAAACCAGTTTTCCATAATCCATGAATATTACAATAGACTCTTGCTCCAACAATTTCCTTTCTAGTATAAAATTCTACTTCTGGCTTATCTCCTGGTTTTAAAAACTTCTTACCCCTTTTACCATCTGCAGGAATAATTTCTATCCATTCAATATAATGATTTTCTTCCATTGGATGTTCTGTTTCGCCTACTTTTATTTTAACTCCATCTTTTCCTTGACATACGCTAGCTGGCAATTCCTCAATTATTGGTACATGTTTTTCAAGACCTTCATCCTTAGTTTTTTCTTCTAATAAATCCATTGGCTGACTACAACAAACAAGCTGTCCAACACCTATATGCAAAACTTCAACTATGTTTTCACAAACTTTACATTTATAAATTTGATTTTCTTTTGTCATATTTTTTTAGTATTCTTCACACTTAGTTTGATAAAAGCTTTTTGGATGATCACAGGATGGGCATTCTTCTGGTGCTTCTGTTCCAAAATGGATATATCCGCACTCACGACAAACCCACCAAACCTCTTCTTGTTTTTTAAATACCGTACCAGCTTCTACTTCTTTTAAAAGTTTTTTGAATCTTTCTTCATGATGTTGTTCTGCTATTGCAATCGACCTTAATCTTTTAGCAATTTTAGGCAAGCCCTCTTTTTCTGCCATATCAGCAAACTCTGGATACATTTGAGTGTGTTCATGATTTTCTCCAGCAATAGCAGATTTTAAATTATCAATAGTATTACTAAATGTTGTTGGAGATGTTGCCTTAACTATAATCTCATCTAAATTTTCATTACTTTTATCTTTCAGTTCATTTATATGTTCAAATAATCTTTTAGCATGAACTTTTTCATTTTCCGCAGTAATAAGAAATATCTCTGCAATTTGTTCAAAACCTTCTTTTTTAGCTATTTTGGCATAAAAAGAATATCTATTTCTTGCTTGGCTTTCACCAATAAACGCCTTGATTAAATTCCTTATTGTGTTTTTCATATTTTTTTATTTTATTATTTCTTTTTTATGTTTTAATAATTGTTCAAATTCTTCAATCAAAGGATGTTGCCAAGTTTCTTTAAACATTTTTAATATTTCTTTTTCAAACCACGACCTTTGTTTCTCATTACTTTTAAATTTTTTCCAAATCTCTGGACCTTGCTCAGAATAAGCAACCAATAAACTTTCAAAGTTATGAATCTTATCGGCAATTGAAACTGCTTTTGCTCCCTCTGGACCATTTCGGACAGTTTCAATATACTTTTTCTTTTTTTCTTCACATGATAAAGAACTGTCATTAGTAACAGCTTTAACAATTTCTAACACTTCATCGCCAAGCTCATCTCTTAGTTTATCTTCTGGAAATTCCGTATCCTCCAAAACATCATGAGTTAGGGCTGCAGCAATAACAATATCCGAAAAATCATACTTAGCTAATTTTAAAGCAACCATAAATGGATGAACAATGTATGGCGAATCGTCTTTGCGAAGTTGGCCTTTATGTGCAGAGACTGCAATTCTGGCTGCTTTTTCAATAATACTATTTTTACTCATGTTTGTTTTGTTTTATTCGCTCAAATATAAGAATTAATCCTTTATTTTTTCAAAAACATAAAAACTTGGATTAATTCTGCACTTTGTTAATAAATTCAACAAGCTTTTCTCTAAAAACAGGAGAGTTCCAAATATCGTTATGCCCTTTTCCGCTAATCAATATATACTCTTTTTTCTCGGTTGTAATTTCATTAAATAATTTCTGAGAAAATTTATGTGGTATTAGTTTATCATTGTCTCCATGTAATATAATTACATTTCCTTCAAAGCCTTGAAGCCATTCTGCATTATCATATTTCTCTCTCAATAAAAGTGATGCAGGATAAATAATATACTTCGATTGAGCAATATCATCTAAACTTGAGAAAGAGCCAACAAGAATTAGAGAATTGACATCTCCAATGGAAGAATGGTAACTTGCAGCCCCAGAACCAATGCTTTGACCATAAACTATTACATTTTTAAAAGAATTCTCTTTAACAAAGCTGTTAATATTATCAACGTCTTGAAGTATTAATTTCTTGGATGGTTTTATATTATCGTTTGAATATCCTGCATATTCTACAAAAATTACTGAGCTATTTGATTGCTCAAAAAACGATTTAAAATAGCTCCTATCACAGGATGATCCTGCATTTCCATGATAATACACAATGACATTATCAAGAGAATTCTGCTTATAATAAAATCTCGTACCATTAAAATTCATCTTTTGATAATCAATAAATCCACTACAATTTTCAAAACTCTGATTATCTGGATAATAAATCATCGATTTTTGACTAAAAAAAAGAACCAAGCCAAATATAAAATAAATTATTATAAACCTTATTAATGTGTCGATTATAAAATTCATAGATTTCACAATATTAACAATTAAATATTTTCTTTATTTTATTGGTTTAATATATAATTCCAAAATAGAAATTTTCAAAAATTCACTCCGTCAACAAGGTTTAATGTTTTAAAAACTATTCATATCTTAACGCATCAACTGGTTTGAGCTTGGAAGCATTTCTTGCAGGCAAATATCCTGCAGCACATCCAATTAAGAATGAAAATATCAAACCAAATAAAATTAGAAATGGACTCATTGACGCCTTAAGATAAGATGTGCCTGTTGCCTGAATAGCAAACTCAGCTGCCTTTGCTACTCCGAGACCTAAAACTATTCCCCCTAGACCTCCGAAAAGCCCAAAAAACCCTGCTTCAATTAAAAATAATATTGTTATGGTTTGTTCCTTAGCTCCAACCGCTTTCATGATACCTATTTCTCTAATTCTTTCATGAACAGAAGTATACATAGTGTTCATTATTCCAATTCCTCCAACAATAATAGCTATTGAAGCAAATCCAAAAATAGCCATTTGAACCAAGCTCATAACATTGCTTACTATATCTAGGATTTTTTCGCTACTCAGAACGGAAAAAGAAGGCAAGTCTTCTCCTCTTCTTCTTTTTCTACTTTCGATAAGATTGTCTTCAATATTTTCCACTACTTCATCTACCGAATAACCAGGCGTAATCTTGGCCATAATCATCTTAGCTCCAGTTCTCTCTCCAGTAACATCTGCAAAAAGATCTAGATCCATATAAATAGCAGAATCATCTTGCCTGTTACCTAAGGATTTTAAAATTCCAGCTACGTTGAATTTTTTCCCCCTAATACTTACTTCATCTCCCACTATCATTCCAGGAAGAATATCTTCAGGGATTGCTTTAGCTACAATAATTTCTTTTTTTCCAAGAATTGGCCAACGCCCAGACGTTAACTGGAAACCCATATCATTTTTTAATAACTCTAAACCATCTTCCATAGAAATCCCATTTATCAAAATTGTTTTTACTCTTCCTTCATGCCTAACTGCCTCTGCCTTATAATTCATAGGCACAATTGTTTCGACCCCTTCTGCTTTTTTAACCGCCTCTATATCATCCTCAGTTAACTCTAATCCTCCAGCCATCATAGTTGGCATGTCATTAATTTCGCCAGGAAAAATCATAATTAAATCATTTCCCATCATGTTTAATTGTTGCATCATTGCACTTTTAATACCTTCACTTAAAGACAGTAAGGAAATAATTAAAAAAACTCCTACAACGACTCCAATCATTGTAAGCCAACTTCTAATCGGTCTTCTACTCAAACTTCTAACTGCAATTTTTATGTATTCTTTTGTTTTTTCCATAATACTTTATTTTCAGCTACTTCTTTTTTTAAATGATTGCGAATTATTTGACCATCCATAATATTAATTGTTTCTT